>Ga0326597_10003606_pt1 | contig 22183 bp, 19 predicted proteins | sample RVTome_12_FD_203789 | JGI IMG/M metagenome (GOLD analysis project Ga0326597, IMG submission 203789) | Soil microbial communities from uranium-contaminated site in the Upper Colorado River Basin, Wyoming, United States - RVT100D185 | ecosystem: Environmental > Terrestrial > Soil > Contaminated >...
AGAACAGCTAATTGCAGAAGAAGGTTTGACCCCGGAAGAACAAGAAAAAAGAAAGCAAGGCCTTGAAAACGAAGATTTTAGCAAGCTTTATGCCTTTGAACTTGAACAACTTGTCCCGATTGACGATAGAAAGCTACTCACAACAAAAGGACGCTGGGTGAAGTATCCTCAGGGCAGTGATCACATGCCACTCGTTGAGTCGCTTGGTAATATAAACACCGGTTGGTGTACAGCTAAAGCTCCAACAGCCGAGAGTCAGCTCTCGCGTGGAGACTTTTACGTTTACTATTCTGACTTTGAAGAAGATGGAGCAGTCGAACAAATCCCCCGTGCTGCCATACGCATGGAAGGAAACTTTATAGCCGAAGTCCGCGGGATTCATCCGGACCAGAACCTTGACCCATACATCGGTGACGTGGTGGAAGAGAAAATGAAAGAATTTCCGGACGGAGAGGCGTACCAAAAGAAGGCGGAAGACATGAAGCACGTAACGGCTCTTGAAAGAAAGATTGAGGCCGGCCAAAAACTCAACAAGAATGATCTTATCTTCCTTTATGAAATAAACGGATCCATTGAAGGATTTGGTTATCACAGCGATCCGCGTGTAAAAGAGCTGCGTGATGCCCGTGATCCAGAGGCCGATATGCCGGTTATTTTTGAGTGCGAACCAGAAAAGATTGCTCGATCCGTTGATGCGATCGACGAAAACACGGTTGCATATCTAGGTCCGCTTGAACCGGGAATCTTCCAGAAGATCGCCGAATTCGACATCGAACACATCTACACACAATTCCCAGAACAAAAGATTCGTCGCCAGGCTATCGAGATTGGTGGAAAAACCAAGGGTGAACTTCTACAAGAAATGAAGACGAAAGGGATGAATGTATCCGATTACGCGGAAACGATGATGAACAGACCCGAATTCACCACAGCAAAAGAACTTGAATCTCAAGACTTGATCCTTCTAACCATTGCTGATCTTGGCCTTCCTGGAAATCCAACTACAACCCAGGTCTATGCTCGTGCCAAAGAACTAGGTCTCGATCTTGTCCCTGCAGAAGCAGGACCTCAGTACAGATTGCAATACGAAAATCAGCCTTCAAATGAATATCTATATATGGGAATGGAAACGATTCCTGACCCTGACGGCGTTCCTTACGTTTTCAAGCTCTATCGCGATGGCGATGGCCTGTGGCTGGACCACGGCTGGGCGCGTCCCGAGCGTCCGTGGGTTCCTGACGACCGGTTCGTGTTCCGTCTCCGCAAGTCTGAATCTTAGAGTTTTTGTTCTTTTGTGTTTATGACCCTTTGACTTTTTTCCGGCGAAGCCGGATCCGGCTTCGCCGGAGATTCTTAAACTCTTTGTTTTCGCCCGAGCGAAGTTCACCTTAAACACAAAATCGCCATCTCCGGACCGGACGGGACACGCTCGGCTGCTGCCGAACGAGAAGCGGCTGCGTCGCTCGGGAGAACTCGAGCAAGCCCGGTTCTCCGCTCGCTTCCCTCGCCGCGCGAACCGGGCGGGTTCTCGCCCGTCCATCAACAGAAAAGCCGCCAGCAAAAGCTGACGGCATTTCTGGCGGTGTACTCGGGTTGGGTACCAAATTTATTAGGGTGTTTGAAGGGGTTTCTGCACGTTTGTTAAACGTTTAGTTTAAGACATGAGGGTCGGGCAATAGACCTAAGAATCACTCCCCGATCGCTTCCAGCGCCAGCCGTTTAAATGATGTCTCAGTTGCTTTTTCAAAAACCTCCACCCTGATCCACTTTTGAGAAAAATTTCACGACCAACCGCATCTTCTTTCACGAGATAAGCCTCGTAGTAAATGAGCTTCCACGGTCCTTTGTTCGACGTTGACGTATTTCCATTTTGGTTGTGTTTCTTCAGGCGAGCACGAAGGTCACTTGAGTATCCAATATACCATTTTCTTGAGGATTCGCTTTCCAGAACATAAACATAAAACATATAAAACCATTTTATCGAAAGTGGCTTGCCACGTGAACGACAGCGATCTACAACCTACAATGGTGTCACGTAAAGACAACCTATCGGTTGTCCACGTGGCTACGTAAAAACGACAGACATGCTGTCGTTTTTACGTGGCGGACCGGACGGGACTCGAACCCGCAACTTCTGCCGTGACAGGGCAGTGCTCTAACCAGTTGAACTACCGGTCCTCAATGGCTCGCTACATATTTGGCGAACGACTGCGTCAGGAAATTGCGCTTTTTCGTCACCGTACGTTTCAGTACGGCTCCTCAAATGCTCATTTCCTTCCTTGTCTTTCATCCAAATCTGTACACTCGCCTAGTTCTTGGTGGCGAAATAGTAGCATGAGCCTCTAAATCGTGCAAGAGTCAGTATTACATCGCTTTATTTTCTCCTTCTAATGTTTCGTTTCTTTTTTGGACGCGTTTTCACTTTTGGGACATCCATTCCAACCATTTTTTTCAAGTCGCGCACTTCCTTTTCCGTAAGCTGTCGCCATTTTCCCGCGGGGAAGCTTCCTACGAGTTTCAGTGTGAGAATGCGTGTTCGCTTCAATTTCACAACTTCATAATCGAGTGCCTCTACCATGCGGCGGATCTGCCGATTCCGACCTTCTTTCAAAATGATGGCAAATTTTGTTGGCTCCATTTGACGAACTTGTGCGGGTGCCGTAACACCGTCTTCAAGTTCTATGCCGTGTTGAAGTTTGTTGATGTCAGATCTTGGCATGGGCCTGTCAACCTCAACCACATACTCCTTATCATGTTCGTACCTGGGATGCATGATGCGGTTGGCAAGTGTCCCATCGTTTGTGAGCAACAGAAGGCCTTCTGATTTTACATCGAGCCGACCGACCGGGAAGATCCGTTCCGGATAGTCGATGTAGTTGATCACGTTGTCTTTTTTTGTTGTATCAGTTGTGACGATAAGGCCGACGGGTTTATTCAGAAGGATGTAAACCTTTGGTGGCTCGGTCTTTTTGTCGCGTCCTTCTACACGAACAGAATCTCCGTGCGCCACTCGATCACCAAGCTCGGCTTTTTTATCGTTAATGAAAACCTTGCCAGCCTCAATGAGCCGGTCTGCTTCGCGACGTGAACAATATCCTTGTTCGGCGATGTATTTGTTGATGCGTACAGTATCCATACCAGTAAGAGTATATCATCTATCATACTTGCATGAAATGATCAAGGCCGGAATCAAAAAGCCCCCACCCAGTTGGATGAGGGCGCCCTTGCGGGACTTGAGAAAGGCTATCGCACTATCGCACCGGCGCGACGGGAGTCGGCTGGGGCTCTGGAGCCGCCACGGGTGCGGGCGATCCGGGGATCGCTCCTGCACTCGGCGCGGGGGCCTGCACCTGGATGATCCTCTGTGGAGGACCTTTGTCATAGGCGCTGACCCCCGCCGCCATGAAGCCGAGCATTCGCCAGGCGCCGGCGCAGGTGGCGAACGACATCAGCAGCAGGGCGACGACCATCAGGCCCAACAACCACCGAACCCAGCCGGGAACGGTGAGTGCCTGGTTGGCCGGGGACGGCGGGAAGATCGGCATGGTCTGATCGAGAACCTTCGTCCCGTCGGGTGCATACCACACCTGGTGCATCACACCTGCCGGGGGGCTACCGCCAGCCGGTGCCGCTGCGCCGGGAGGCTGGGGAGTCGCGACTGCGTTCACAGTCACACTCACCTCGGCCACCGGGGCGGCAGCGCCGTCTTCGACGACGATCTTTGCCGCGCCGGGCGCGACGCCGGGAAGGCCGTGTGGCCACACGAACGGAATCGTCGCCTCGCCGTAGGCGTTCAGCATCGATGCGGCAACAGCCTGCACTTGCGTGGCTCCGACAACCGGAGTCGTGCCCACGAGTACGCGAGCGGTGAACTTATCGCCCACGGTCAGTGCAGGCGGGGGAGTCACGATAAGGTTGAACGCGAGGTTGTTCCCCACGTCCACTGCGACGTCCGCCAGCGCGACGCCGGCGGGGTTGTGCCCCTTCAAAGTGAGGGCTTTACCAGTAAGGGCGTACGCCATTTTGTCTCCTGAGAATTGTGCGTTGTGCGGCGCCGGGATGGCGTGCACCGTCCAAATTGGGACCTCTGAAAATACCACAGAATCGCAAAAAAGTCAACCATTCGGGTTGAATCGAACATTCTCTACTCAAAAAATATGATCAACACTCGATGTGGACCATATTGGTGATTCTCACAAAGAAAAAAGCCAGACGTCCTTGAGGGGAATCAGTCTGGCAGCTGTCAGGGGCAGTCCCAAAGGTATGGGCCAAGATCCTCCTGGTTGAGCATGTTCAGGTTGTCGGTCGGCTTTTTTGTTACGTAGCATCGACCGTCTGAGCAAGCAAGGATGGGCCGTCCGTGGAACTCCTTCCTTGCGCCAGTGTACAGGCGCCGGATGCCGCTTCCGTCCTTGCTCCAATAAGAGCAGGTGAATGGCGGAGTCGGTGGCGTTTCCGGTTCCGGTTCGGCCACAGCTTCAGCCTCTTCAGCCGAAGACGAATCAGCCTTTGGCTCAGCTTCAGGCTCGGCCTCAGGCTCGGGCTCGGGCTCGGGCCGAGCTTCAGCTTCAGGCTCGGACTTTGGCGGACTAGTGTCCTTTGTCTGCGAGGCGGGCTCCGGCTCCGGCGCGGGAGATTCCGCTTCAGATGTTTCCTTGGCCGGTTCGTCACCCGCGGCAGGCGAGGTCGCACTTGCGAGCGTTGGTTCATTGTCGAAGTCACTGATCCAGAGACTCCCAGCCACGATGACCGCTCCTGCGAAGAGGACCAGAAGGAAGATGCCGACAAGGGCGACGTTCACGCCAGCGAAGAGCTTCCATTGTCCGCGGCCCGAGGCCTTTTGGGGAGTTGGATGTCGAGGCTCTTCGTCGTCCGAAACTCCCGGCGGAGTGAAGGTGATGACCGGCGCTTGTGGAGGCAACCTGGGTGGATTCGGTGGCGCGGCCACACGCTCCTTCGATGCACCATTGTTTCCAACCACGATGTGGGCGGTTGCCGAATCCACTGGACGGTTCTCCGGTCTCACATTGGGAAGCGGAGGATTCTGTACTTGCTTCACCGGATCCGGAGGCGGTCGTCTGCTCGCTGCTGTCGCGAGATTTTTCGCTTGCTCGTCTTGTACGGTGTAGACTTGCCCGTCGTCACTTTCCTGGTCGTCGAAGAAGACGTCGGACTCGGGAAATCTCAGAGCTTCCTCGGCTTCCAGGACTTCAGGTTCCGAGGGGCCGTGCTCATCGATGAGGCAGATGTCTTCCATGTCACTTTCCGGAAACGAGAACGTGATGGAAGAAGGTCGACCGTCTTCTTTCCACGTGACCATTGCACGCGCTTCATAGCGTTGCGTGTTCGGGTTGATTCGAAGCGACCCGGTCACCTCCTGGTCGTTTTCCTCGCCGTTCATGCGGACCGTGGCCTTGAGTCCCCCGACTTTGCAGGTGACTGCCTGGCCATTGTGACCACCAGTCACCCTGAGGAAGAAGCTCTGTCCGGATCCCTTCTTTTTTCGCGGGATCGTATTTGGGCTGATTTCAGCTTTCATGCCGTTTCCCATTGGATACCTCGGGAAAAAAGGGTTGATTCGTCAAAGCGCTCAGCGGGGAGTCTTTGGCGAAGAAACAAAACATGCCACACATAAGACTCCGCGTCAACCTTAGCATGAAGCGCATTTTCCGCAAACGAAAGCTCACCGTAGCCAACGGTGAGCTGTTGCGTCGTGTCGCGACGCGCGGTTCAGGTTGAATCGATGGCGAGTCGACTAGAGGGCTTCGATCGCCTCGGCGATCACGCGAGCCCAGGCGGCGACCAGGTCATCTCCTCCCTCGGCACGGCGACGCTCCACCCACTGGTAGGTGAAGAAATCGACGCCATCCTGGTGGAAGCGCTGTTCCCACTGCTGCCTCTGGCCGTAGATCTCCGACCACTTGGTCCACTCGGGAATTTGGTCGAAATCTCCGTAATTATAGCAGGAGCCGGGGCGATCCACACCGAGCTTCTGCCGCCTTTGGCAGTAGCGCTCGCTGAACAGCTCGAGCGCGGCACGTGCCACTGTCTCGTCTTCGTTCAGTTTGGCATAGACCGCGAGGTCTTCCCGCGCATCCCGATCGAGCGAGCCGTCGAAGTAGGGCAGAACGGACTGCAGGTCCGCCTTTGCCTGGCCGGAGACGCCACGCGCCTTGAGCGCGCCGATGAGCTTGCGCTGCACCTTGAGCCAGCGCCGCTCGAGCTTGTTCGGGCTCGAGAGCTCTTCGCGCAGGGTGCCCATCAGGTGCTGGCGGATGTTCCAGGGCTCGGTGGTGTACTTCTCTCCGGAGTCCCTGTCCCGACGCCACCAATCGTCCGGATGGAAGGTCATCGCGTTCGCGTGGTAGACGAGCTTGTACCAGTTCTCGCCGAAGACCTGCTCATACACCGCAAAGCGGCCGGACTTGTTGGCGGCTCGGAAGACGTTGTGGTCTTTGCGCCACGAGTATTCGCCCTTCAGCTCGGCCTCGATCTGCTGAGCATACGTCTCGACAGCTCCTTCGATCGCCTTGTCAGTGACGAGCTTCTCGAAGCGGTAGCTGAGCGGCGTGGCATCCGCCGACGGAGATTCCTGTTCGGACGGCTCGGTTGCGCAACCGCCCAGCCAGGCGGCGAAGATCAAGAGCGCCATGGAAAGAACGCGCATTTTTGTTCCTGTGGTTGATCTGTCCGCGATGTGCAGGCAGTGGTTGCCAAATATATCAAAAAAACGGCTCTTTGTCAACAGAAAGGCCGCTTGATACCCAAAAAGCACCCCAAGAGGAGTGCTTTCAATGCTTATTTCTTCACTTCCTCAACAATCTTTGCAAAGACGGCTGGGTTGTCTTTCGCAAGATTCGAGAGGATCTTTCGATCGAGCGCGATGCCAGCCTTTTTGAGGCCGCCCATAAATGCGCTGTAGCTCATGCCGAGTGGGCGAACCGCAGCATTGATGCGAATCTGCCAGAGCCTTCGGAAGTCGCGTTTCTTGTTCCGTCGGTCTCGGTACGCATAGACGCCGGCTTTGAGGACAGCGATGCGTGCCAGCCTGAGCTTGGACTTTCGTCCCCACCGGTATCCTTTCGCTTTGGAGAGGATATTCTTTCGGCGTTTTGTATGTTGTGTCCCTCGTTTTACGCGTGGCATATTTTTGGAATCTGGGGCTGGAATCAGGAATCAGGGGAGTTCGGCAGGGTGTCTTTTGAAAATGAATTTTCAAACCCTTGATTCCTGATACTTGATTCTAATCCATTTTTAGTTTTTATATGGGATGAGCGCTTTTACCGCGGAGCGATAGGCTCCAGAAAGTACACTATCGCGTCGTTTGTTGCGTCCGGTTTTTCCCGTTTCACGGCCATTAAAATGATCCTGTCCGCAAGCGCGCTTCAGGACTTTTCCGGTCTTCGTGATTTTTACGCGCTTTGTAAGCGCTTTGTGTGTTTTTAGCTTCATATAACTCGGGGGGAGTATAAAAGAAGAAGAAATATCCGTCAAGGCTTAGCTGTTTTTCGCGACGATCGCATTCATGCGGCCTCCTTGATACGCCGGAGCAGATTCAACGCGGATTTCATACTCTTCCTTGAGGGAGTTGATGAAATTGTTCATCACATCTTTCGCCACATCTTTGTGCGCTTTTTCACGGCCGCGCATCACCAATTCAATTTTCAGCTTGTCGCCGCGATCCAAGAATTTGCGCGCCTGCTTTTTGCGGACCTCAAGATCGTGTTCGCCAATACGAACGGAAAGCCGAATCCCTTTGGTTTCAACTTCCTTTGACTGGGCCTTTTGTTTGCGCGCGTCCTTTTCTTGCTGGTACTTAAATTGCCCGTAATCCAAAATTTTGCAAACGGGAGGGTTTGCCTTTGGAGAGACTTCCACCAAATCCAGCTCTTTTGCTTGCGCGAGCTCGATCGCTTTGGCGGTCGGCAGAACTCCAAGCACTTCACCTTCCGCTCCAATCACACGGACTTCTTCCGAATCGATGCGATTGTTGATCCGGAATTGTTGGATGTTCAACTTGGGTTTTCGTTGTCTGTGCCTGTGTATTCGCATAACTGGGAGCACTCTACTGAAAAACGTAGAAAAAATCAAGAGGAGTGGAGTGGGGAGTGATAAAGTGATAAAGTCGTAGAGTGAACTTTATCACTTTACGACTCTCCTATCCCAACACTCGCTGTTAACAAACGCGCAACATTTGATTATGAGATTCTCGACACCCTCGAGGGCGGATTAGTGCTGACCGGAGCCGAAGTGAAGGCTGCCAAAGCCGGCCGCATGCAGTTGAAAGGGGCGTTTGTCCATATTCGTGGAGCAGAAGCCTGGCTCAAAAATGCGTTTATCGCAAAGTACGCTCCGGCCGGACCACAGCCTGACTATGAACCAAACCGCGACCGGAAGATCTTGCTCCACAAACGCCAAATCAAGAAGCTGGTCGGAAAAACAGGGATGGAAGGTCTCACCGTGATTCCGCTCAAAGTTTATATCAAGCGGGACCTCATTAAAGTCGAGATCGGCATTGGAAGAGGAAAGAAGAAACATGAAAAGCGCGAGGCGATCAAAAAGCGCGATGTTGATCGCGAGATCAGAGCAAAAATGAAGGAATAGATTGACAGAAAGAGAAAATTGTCGTATATTCGGGATCCTGGGGCTGATCGGCATCGATGGAAGCTTCATCTTTTTCAAGCAAGTCGAGGTTGCACGTATCCTCGTAAATCCTACGAGCAATCCAACAATTGCAAACATTGTTACACGCGCAAAGAACGCGATTGCAAACGCATTCGCTCCATCTTTCGCACCAGTTCTCGCCTAAGGGTTGAAGAACCGTCCGTTGTCTCGATGCCTGATAGAGACAAATCGGATGTCATATATTCGGGCTTCCGCCAAAAGCGGATCAGCCTCTGGCTGAGGGCGCTGAGGTCACCGATCTCTCAGGGCTAAGAAATTGCGATCGGCATCTCTGTGTGTATTTGGTCCTGCATTGAGCACACAGATCAATAAGCAGGAATACGCTTGTACACTTGATCGAGGTTCGCTTACCAGACGGGGGTTCAATTCTCCCCAGCTCCACCAAAACATCCGAGTCTGCTCGGATGTTTTTGTGTCTCATGTTATACTTCCTTTATATGGCAGGAGGATCTTCACGTGCAAACGTCCAGACCATCAACATTTCGACCAAGACGCTTTTGACGATCTTGGCAATTGGGCTTGGCCTTTTTTTCTTGTGGTATATCCGAGCCATTGTTGCGATTTTTCTCGCCGCCCTCCTTCTCGCCGCCCTCATCGAACCTTTTGCTGCCGGCCTCGCAAGGCGAAAGATTCCACGCGGCATTGCCGTTTCCATTGTGTATGTCCTGCTCGGCGCCATCACCGTTTTGTTGTTCGTTCTTTTTGTTCCCGTCATCATTGAGCAAGTCCAACAGCTTTTCTTGAACCTTTCGACAAATTACGATCACCTCACCATCGCGCTCGGTCAGTTTGAGAGTGTGCTTGCAGAATATGGGTTTGAGGAGAACTTTAAGAATTTCCTTGCCACGGCCGGACAGTCCGTGGACGCATCGATCAGTACGGTCTTTTCAACGGTTACCGGCGTCTTCTACGCGCTTGGCGCACTGTTTGCGATTTTGGTGTTGGCGTATTTCATGGTGATTGAGGAAGAAGAGGCAAGAAAGTATTTTAAGAATTTTTTGCCGGCAAAATACCAACCTTTTTTGGCAAAACTATTTAAGAAGATGCAAAAAAAGATCGGCGGCTGGATGCGCGGCCAAATCGTTCTTGCGTTTATCGTCGGTGGAGCTGTGTACATTGGTTTGAGCATCCTTGGCGTGGAGTACGCGCTTCTTTTGGCGATCATTGCCGGCCTGTTTGAGATTCTTCCGTACATTGGTCCGGTACTGTCCACCATCCCGGCTGTGATCATCGCTTTTGCGGATAGCCCGCTCAAAGCCGTTCTGGTTCTCCTCCTTTATTTCCTCATCCAACAGGTTGAAAATAATATTCTCGTTCCAAAGATTATGCAGAAGGCTGTTGGCTTGAATCCGATCGTGAGCATCCTCGCGCTGCTCATTGGAATTACGCTCGGTCAAATTGACGGCGCATTCGGAGCCATTGTCGGCGCATTACTTTCTATCCCTCTCGTCACCATGATCGCCGTCGTTGCCGAAGATCTCTTTGCTGAAAAAAATCTTACTTCCTAGTATGTCTTTCCATAAAACATCCGCCTTCCCGTTTATCGTCATTGGTTTAACCATCCTGTTGGCTTTGCTCATTATCTACACGGTTTCAGGAAACCGGCAGAGCGAAACCACTCTCGGCGCCGAGCAGACAGAGCCCACAGTCACAAACGAAGAGTACCAGACAAGCGTTCGGGAGGTGACGAGGATTTTTGAGGAAAATTTTGATGCCGCGGATACCGACATCGCCCGCCTCGTTGCCGTGGAGACGGCGCTTGCCGATTTGCTTTCCTTGCGCGTGACGGCCGACTACAAAGAACTTCACTTAGATTTGGCAACGGCACTCAGCCAAATGCAGCAGGGTTTGCGCGGGGAAGCGGGTGCGCTTGAAAAAGGCAGAGCGCGATATGAGCAGGCGCTCGCAACGAATCCTTGGCTGAGATAATTATGGCACGAATTGAAAAAGATTCGGCCGTTTCTGCACAGGTGCAACAGATGAAAGGGGAGATGATGGCGCAGATGCGTAAGCGGACAAAACGTTCTCATCCGTGGTTGACCTGCGGTCTGGTTGTCCTTGCTGCGGTTTTTTTCGTCTGCGCCTGGTTGCTTTGGATGTGGGCGGCCACCGGCCTTGCAACGATTCCGGTTTTCACAGCGCTCGCCTATGAAAAACCCATGCCATCCCATCTTGTTTCTCCTGGAGAACCTCTTGAGTCTCACATTGAAAACCAACTCACCGTAGGTCGGATAACTGAGGAAGGCGCAGAAATTTCGCTTGCCTTGCCGGAAAACGCCCTCACCGCATCGCTCCGCCAACTTGCAGAAGAATCTGCAACCAGCCAATTCGATACTTCGTCCATGCAAGTCGCCGTGAAGGGCGACGCGCTCGAGGTCTATCTTCCCATTACGGGCAACAAGAATGAAACCGCTCTCATTATGCTCATCGGTGTCCGGCCGGACGACGGGGGAATTGCGGTTGATTTGCGAGATGTCTGGCTGGGTTCGTTCCACGTGCCAGGTTGGATGAGTAATTTGGCTATTAAGCCAGCGATCAGCACGGGGGTATTTGAAATGAATCGCCAATTGCGTCAATATGCGTATATCGAGAAGGTTGAGTTTTCCGGCGACAAGGTTTTGTTAAGTGGGTTGCTTGAGACGAAGAATTTTTCTCTCGATTCGTTATGATCTTGCTTCACCGCATCACACCATTTTTCGTCGCGCTTGCAGCTGGCCTTGGCTTCGTTGCCATGTTGACGCTCGCTCGTCCGCTCGTTTCGGCCGTGCTTGCGCTTGCGGTGGTCGCGGTTTTGTTATCCCGTCTTCTTTCTTGGCAGGTGAAAAGTTTGAGATTTTGGAACCTCTTTGGCACCCCTTTTCTTTTTCTTGCCTCGAGTTACGGATTTCTCCTTCTCTTAGAAACGCAGGCTTACCAAGTGGCAATCGCTGTTCTCTCCAGCCTGCTGGTCTTCTTTTTTCTTGAACACGTTTTCCACTACACCCATCTTCCGGCAAATTACCAACCCTATTCCATTGAGCATCTTTCTTCCGTGTTGCACCTCATCACCATTTTTTTTGTGAGTGCTTTGGGTTTTGCTTCAAGCATACTTCTCCAATCTCCGCTCCTGCTTTTGTCTGGCATCTTTTTCGTCATTTCGGTTCTTGTCCTGTACGGGACACTTTGGACAAGTAAGGTCGAGCACGGACGAGCGTTGCCGTACGCGCTCGCAGGATCTGTGCTCACAACGGAAATTTTTTCCGTCATCACCTTTCTTCCAACCGGCATGTACACAAATGCCGCGATTCTGGTAACCTTCCTGTACCTATTCATCGGACTCACACGCGCACACTTTTTAGATTCATTGACCCGACCTGTTTTGCGCAGGTATGTCGCGATCGGCTCTGTACTCATGGCCGCGATCGCCGGCACCGCCCAATGGGCATAATTATGCGAGAACCAACTTGGAAATTCACTCTTCGCACGATCGTTCTCTCCATCATTCTTGGAGGAGCTTCGGGCGTGCTTGCCACGGCTTTGACAACCAATTATCTCACCGGATACGCCGTACAACTTGGCGAACTTACTACTCCGCTTCGCCTTGCCGGTGAACGGCCGCGCGCATTCCCACAGAATGTCGAAGAGGCATTTGAAGAAGTCTCAAAAAAAATCACTCCCGGCCTCGTTCAATTTTTCCCCTCGTCTTCCGGAGCATTTTTGAATGCACAACAGGCGGTGCTAAGCGGGGCGGTTTTGACTTCTGATGGCTGGATTCTCACCTATCCCGAAGCGGGTCAGTCTGTTGCGGGCATGCAGGCGGTGATCGGAGTCAATGTTTTTCGCGTAGAGGAAGTTGTCCCTGATCCGCAGACCGGCGCGATGTTCGTAAAGGTGAATGCGGGAAATTTGCAGGTTGTTCCGTTTGGAAATGGTTGGGACATCAGCGCGGGAGAGCAGTTGATTGTTGTTCCTTCTGTCGGACATCTTTTGCAAACCTCGGCGATCGGGTCGGACTGGGGAGAGGAAATTGAATGGTCCTCTGATGTTCCGCGCCGAAGGATTCAAGTGGACGCTGTTCAGGTTGACCAAGGTTCGCCGGTTTCGAATCTTGTAGGAGAATTAGTGGGAATAGCCCATGAGGAAAATGGTCGGACATTCGTTCTTCCGATGGAATCTGTGCTTGGCGCATTTACCTCCTTGCTCCGAGGTGGACGTATTGAGCGGCCAAGTCTCGGAGTGGAAACCGTTGACCTTACGCGAAACACAACGACAGAAGAGCAGACGCGCGGTCGTCGCTCTGGCGCATTTCTCTTGGATGCCGGTTCGGTAGAAAGGGGAAGTCCGGCCGCGGAAGCGGGATTGCAGGGCGGTGATATTATCCTTGCTGTAGATGGTCGGATCATCAACGGCACACGGACGCTCGATGAATATATTTCCGGATATGTGCCGGGAGACTCCATCACGCTGACTGTAGACCGGGATGGGGAAGAGATTTCACTTCAGGCAACCTTAGATGTGCTATAATGTGTGAACTATGCCAAAGCGAGTGAACTATACTACCATTTTGGCCCAAGCCTGGTTTACAATCGTACTTTTCGGTTTGCTCGGCCTCGTGCTCGCGCTCATCATTTCCTTTGTCCAACCGCTCAAATATTCCTCAACGGCAAGACTGCTGATTTTGGAACGTACCGGACTCACAACCGATGCCTACACGGCAAGCCGTTCAGAAGAGCGGATTGCGGAAAACCTCACGTCCGTCATTTACACCACGACATTTTTTAATGAAGTCATGACGGCCGGATTCGGGATTGATGTTTCCGCATTTCCCGTTGACGACAATAATCGCCGCCGCGCATGGGCCCGAACCGTTACAGCGACCGTTGCTCGCGGACAAGGCCTTTTGACGGTAACTGCCTTTCATCGGGATATTCAGCAAGCCGAGCAGATCGTTCGCGCCGTTTCCCAAGTGCTGACCGAGCAGGCTCCAGACTTTACTTCCGGAAGCAATGTGCAGGTGAGGCTGATTGATGCGCCGCTCAATTCAAAATACCCGGTAAAACCAAATGTCATTGCAAACGCTTTTTCGGGGTTTGTGCTCGGTGGACTTGTGGGAATTGGATATGTATTGGCACAATCCGAGCGGATTCGCCGAAGACATCAATTCGTCCACGAAGATTTTTCCTAAATTCTCATAATGAAAAACACCCGCTTTTGAGACTTGGCCGGGCGAATCATGACGAGGAGGAGACGTCACGACCGCTGTGCCAAGTCCCAGAAACGGGCGTTCGCAATTTGTTGACGTGACCTTAACATAGCAAAAACCCCCAGTCAAGAGGCCGTTCAAAGCAATCTCATCGAGTTTTGAAAGAGTCTGTAAACCCCCATTTATGGGGGTTTTTAGGTTCTCTGTCTTGACAGAATCGTCTGTTTGTGATACGTTACCGCCTTCACCATTGGGATAAAACCGGTCTCTTTCTTCCCTTAAACCGTGGTTTGAAGTGACATGACGACCGCTCATAGCGTCTCCTCCTCGCTGTGAATGTCGGACGTCGTGTCGCTTCAGTCCATGGTCGGATCCAAGTGCTTATGTTCTTCTGAGGATAAGCACTTCGACCTGACCATGGGTTGGAAATTGATCTTTCCATCCAAGGCTACAGAATCCCCGGCCGTTTGCGGTTCCGGGTCAGCGTCGCGGTTAAAGTGAAGATGTACGTCCATGGATAGTCCATGGAAGACGTCTGATCTTACCGTGACAGGTGGGGGCTTCGGCTCTTGCCAAACTACTGACCGGCCACACAGCCGGGATCATATAGGAGTAGTCATGTTCATCATGTTCGTTGCGCTCGTTTTCCCTGCCTTCGCGCAGGACCCCATTGCCGATGCCAAGGACGAGGCCGCCTGCACCGCCGCCAGCGGCGTCTGGGACGCCTCGGCGTCCCAGTGCACCGATGATCCGGACAAGAGCTCGATCCCCGAGTCGGAGCTCTGCAACTGCGGCGGCGTCGTGGACGCCGGGCAGATCGCGGGCGCCTGCAAGAGCGCCGGCAAGGCCTGGGACAAGGACGCCTGCACCTGCGGGCTGGACCCCAAGACCGAGGCGATCTGCGAGATCGGCGGCGAGTACGCCGTCCGGTCGAAGGACGTCTGCGATGCCTTCGAGGTGATGGAGAAGCTTACCGACGGCATCGTCCCCTTGAAGCGGACGGTTGCCCGGCACGAGACCGAGATCAAGGCGAATGCCGCCGCCAACGAGGCGAACAAGACCGCCATCGAGAAGAACAAGAAGGAGACCGAAACGGCGCTTGCCGAGGTCGCCACATCGGCCGGAGAAGCCGCTGGGGCTGCAAAGGCCGCGTACGACGAGGCCACGAAGGCCAACAAAGGCCTGGACGAGATCAAGCCGAAGATCGAGAAGATCGAGGCTCGCGTCCAGCCCTGGGGCTCGGCTGGCCTCTCCGTCGGCTATCGCGGCGGATCGGCGTTCGGCGCGAATCAGTACGTGTTCACGGACAACGCCGGACCGGGCATCGGGCTCGACGGCCTCGTCGGTGGTGAGGACGCCAAGGGCCGCTATGGCCTCCTGGCGGTCTACCATCGCCAGCAGATGGCTGGAACTCGTGCCGACGGCCGGTCGGCGGAGTTCAAGAGCAACGAGTACAAGCTCGGTGGCTTCGCGGCGCGGCGTTTGCCACAAACGCCCGTCCACCTTGGCGGCTATGCTGCCATGGTGATCGACGAGAGCGGCTCGGAGCCGAACCGCAACCGTGCGATCGCGAAGGGCGTCGGCCTCGGGGGTCTCGTCATGGTCGACATCCCGACCAAGGCCGGCCCCCAGCTCGGTGCCCACGCCCGAATCGGTGGGACGTTCGGAAGCCAGTCGTCTGCCACGACCGTGGTTGGGACGTCCGTCGTGCGCAACCACGACCATGGCTTTCAGAGCCTGAACATGGCCGTCGGCTTCGACGTCGCATTCGGCGGCAAGAAGCTGGCCAAGAAGGCCAAGCCCGACGCCACCGAGGCCACTCCGGCCACCAACTAGTCTTGCGGATCTTGCGATCGCACTCAATCCTCGTTTCGACGAGGTGCGGGTGCGGTCGCTGGATCCTCCCTTGCCACCACGGCAACCCGAACCCCTCCGAAGCTTGGAGCGGGTTTTTTCTTTCTTTTGCTGCCGACCCTAAAGGTCGGCAAAAGTTCTGTGAGCCATTTTAAACTTACAAAAAACATATTTTGATAGATTTAGGGCAAAATCTGCTTAGCCGACCTTTAGGGTCGGCAAAATACGGATGGTTGAACTATTGACAGAATCGGGTTTTTGTGATAAATTTCTACCTTCGATCTTTGAGAATCCTGTCTATTTTCGCAAGGGAATGGAATCTGGATGCAGGCATTCTGCCAAGAAACTTCTGTTTCAAGGCAGAATGCCTGCATCCAAGGCGCGACTGCGTCGCGGGCGCAAACCCGGATTCCTCAACCCCGCGAGGGAGTCCGATAACTTCCCTGCGGGAAAAACCTCATTTTCGCGGCTGTGCCGCGGAGGAGATACCATGCTGACCTCGAGACTGTTTGTCGCGGCCCTGACGGGCTGCACGTCTGCGATGCTGCAGCTTCCTGTCGGGGACACCGACACGGACGTTGCCGACGCCGACACCGATACTGATTCCGACTCCGATTCCGACTCCGATAGCGACTCCGACTCCGACGCCGACAGCGACGCGGACGCCGATGCCGACATGGTCGTCGTCCGGGTGCACCTGGACCGGTGGGAGGGCGAGAAGATCTGGCTCGACCTCGAGACCATCTCGGACCCGCAGTGGGCGGGAGCCGATTGGGACGAGAACGAGATTCGCGCCACCGTCGACAGCGACGGCGACATCGAGTGGAAGGTTCCCGTCCCGGACGGCACCACGGCGCTTCGCGCCAATGCGGGCCTCCCGAACGGCGGGTGGCTCTGCGAAGGGTACGGGAACGGCGCTTCCGTCATGTACCCGACGAGCGTGAAGTTCCGCTCGTGGCACGACGCCGAGGCGTTCAGCTGGACCTGGATCGAGGACGGCCAGACCGTCCGTGGCTGTTCGGCTGTCGGCGGCCCTTCCGTCGACGACGGGGGCGTCAACCTCGACGACTAGCACGGAACGGTGAGCGGCACAGGCAGGACAATTCAACGTCTTCCGACTTCGGTCGGAATCTCTGGCTCTTCGGAGTGAGACTGCCTGTGTGCGCTCTCATTCCTGAGAGCTTTTTTCTTTTTGAAACGCCTCCCTGGAACCATTGACAAAATCGTGTTTTTGTGGTATATTTACACGTCCTGAAAATCAGGATTTGAACCCTGTTTCCAACCAAATATCGTCTGGGACCTCTGCAAAAGTCTGGCACGGCGCCAAATCGGCCATATTCGCCCCAGAAACTTTCACGATTTTTCACCGATACCTCCGGCATCGCTTCAAAATCGTTCAAGTTCCCGGAACAAATCTGTCTCGATTTGTCCTCGCACCAGACTTTTGCAGAGGTCCCGTCTTTTCCACGCATTTGTTACGAAGCGAATGTGGGAATAAGAGGGGAGAGTACGCGGCTTTGTCCGCGTGCAATATGATTGATTGTGATGCCCCTCATGGGGTATTTGTTTTGAGAATATGGTTCAGGTCCTGGACGTACTTTCACAGTGCGATCAGGAAATGTTGATTCTCCCATTCCGGGAGACTGGTGGGTATCGGGGTTTTCCCGTGCTGTCCAGAATATTCCCCGGAGTGGGGAAACCTAAGCGAGGTCAAGATGTACAAGATCTTTTCGGTAGTAGTTGCGTTGGCTCTGACGAGCGGTTGCACGAGCGGGATGTTGACTGTCCCGATCGACGACACCGACACGGACGAGTTGACCGACACCGGCGACTCCGGCGCGGAGGACACCGACACCGAGCCGACGGACTCCGAAACGGAGGACACCGGCAGCGACTCCGACACGACCGACAGCGATATCGAGGACACCGACAGTGTCGTGAACCCGCTGCTCGACGCCGATGGTGATGGCCTCACCAACGAGCGTGAGGCCGAGCTCGGAACCGATCCGAACGACGCCGACACGGACAACGACGGCGTCGGCGACGGCGTCGAGGTGGCCACCGGTCGCGATCCTCTCGTGAACGAAGACGAAGCCGCGGAGCTCGACTCCGACGGCGACGGCTTCACGGATCAGTTCGAGATCGATAACGGGTCCGACCCGAACGACCCGAACGATCCGGTCGACAATAGCGTCGACACGGACACCGACACCGGCACTGCGGACACCGACACCGGCACTGCGGACACCGACACCGACACCGACGACACCGACACCGGCACTGCGGACACCGACACCGGCACTGCGGACACCGACACCGACGAGCCGGTCGATACCGACCTGCCAGACACCGACGACCCGACCGACACCGACACGACGGACACCGACACCGAGCCGACCGACACGGACAGCTCGCTGTCGTGCGCGAGCGGCGAGCGCGCCTGCATCGTCGATGCGGACGCAGACGGCGTTCCCGAGACCTTGCTCATGAGCGGGGACGAGTGGAACAACCCGGCGCTCGCACTCGGCGACGCGACGGTGTACGTCAACCAGACCGGTTGTCATCGGTACGGGGCCAGTGAGCCCGTGTCGGTGAACGCGAGCGGCTACTACGCCATCGATTACTCGGGGGAAAGCTCGAGCTGCACCGACGAGCTCTCGCTCATCAGCGCGGTCGATGGAACCTCGTGGTGGCGCAACAGCGTGTTGTGTTCGGTGGGGGGCAATAACCTCTGCCACCTCGTCGACAACGGCAACACGTGGCGCGATTGGCTGCTGCGCGTGTCGTGGAGTCCTTCCACCGGCCTCTCGCCGAGTGGAAACGGGTACGACGACTACTGCGAGCTCGATAGCTCGTGCTAGTAGTCTAGACGGAGCCCCGAACTGCATAGCAGTGGGGCTCTTTTTCTTTATTCGTGTATTTTTTTATGATATAGTTTACGTGTGAGCATTACTGCTCCACTTGCGTTTTGCGGAGGACCTCATGAGTATCACGCGTTGCATTCATTCTTCGGGATGGATGATCTTGCTCCTTTTCCTGTTCGTGCCGCGATTCGCGTTCGCTCAGGATGTCGATGGTGATGGCTTCACGGAAGCGCAGGGCGACTGTGACGACACCGACGCGAACGTCCACCCGGACGCGACCGAGAACTACGTCGCTGCCTGCTCGGACGACGTCGACAACGACTGCGACGGCAACGTCGATCAGGACGACGAAGACTGCGACTACGTCGACGTGGACGGAGATGGATGCTCGGCCAGCGTCGACTGCGATGATCGCGACGACATGATCATGCCCGGAGCCACGGAGATCTGTGGCGACGGCATCGACCAGGACTGCGACGGGCAGGACGAGGTCTGTCAGACCGACGACGACGGCGACGGGTACACGGAAACCCAGGGTGACTGCGACGACACCAAGTCGTGGATCAACCCGGGTCAGGACGAGGTGTGCAACGGCGCGGACGACAACTGCGACGGAGTCATCGATATCGACGCGGTGAACGCTCCGACGTGGTACTACGACAACGACGACGACGGGTACGGCAATCCGAACGACTCGTGGGACGCCTGCTCGCAGCCTTGCAAGTACGTTGCAAACGCCGATGATTGCAACGATTGGGAAAACCTTGCCTGGACAGGGCGGGACGAGGACTGCGACGGCATCGATAACGACTGCGATTCCGTGATCGACGAGGATCCGGTCGACGGAACCACGTTCTATGCGGACGTAGACGACGACGGTGCCGGAGACCCGCTCAGCACCACGTCGCAATGCTCGCTGCCGACCGGCTACACCGCCAACTCCGACGACTGCGACGACACCGACGCGAGCCTCAATGTGCTCGACGTCGATCTCGACGGTTGGACGACTTGCGATGGTGACTGCAACGACGGCGACGACACGATCCGTCCGGGCTGGCCCGAGACGTGCGATGGCGTGGACGAGGACTGCGACGGGCAGGTCGACGAAAGCCCGACTGACGGAACCACGTTCTACGTCGACAGCGACGGCGACGGATTCGGATCCACGTCTTCGAGTACGGTCGCTTGCTCGGCTCCGTCCGGATACGTGACCGACAACACCGACTGCGCGGACGCAGACGACACGATCTTCCCGCGTCCCCACGAAATGTGGATCGGGGAAGACGTCAACTGCACCGACGACGTTGACAACGACTGCGACGGTTCGATCGACGAGCTCGACTGGGACTGTGGAAACGATGACGGCGACTTTGCCGGCATCGACATCGACGGGAACGGCCAACTCGACGATCCGATCTACAACGCCGTCGACGCGTTCCGTCCCTACGACGCGGACAGCAACAGCACGCTCGAGTCGGTCTGCAACAAGGCCGACGTCGTCTTCGACACCGACAACGACCAGATGACCACCAACGTCTGGCAGACCTCGGACGCCGTCATTCAGGGGAATCCCAGCTCTTGGGGCGGCGGCTTCCAGACCATGAACCTCAACCGTACGGTGGTTCTCGGCGAAGTACTGCCCGGACACTACTGCCTGGACATGACAGGGTTCGCTTGGCGGAAATACTACGGGCGGCTGATCTCGACCATCGAGTCCGACGGGACTACGACGGCGACCAATCAGACCCAGTGTGAGGACTGGCAAGCCACGACGACGGGTCAGTCGCTCTTCTGCACGACCTACGATGACGAATTCTGTCGGCTGGCGAACCCGAACGATGGGTGCGTCACAACCGACTACATCATCGGCATCGACTGGGATACCACGAACGTTGAGGGTATTTAATCCCGTATGAGCTCGGGATGATCCCCAGCCCCGACCGCATTGCGGCTGGGGCCTTTTTCTTTTAGACTTTTGCTTGACACAATCACCTTCTCATGGTAAAAATTCGGGTCTTAATGGAGGTATTGAGACAGTGTTTTTGTGGCTTGGTTTAGGAAAAAAGAGAGATTCCTGAATCAGGTCAGAACCGATCATTACAATGGTCTTCTGACCGAATTGTACAGGTTTGGCGTCGGCATTCGCCGTCCGACTTTGCTCTAACCGCTGTGTTCTTCACTGACCTGAAACACAGCACAGACAGGAGGCTCGCAACATGCGACCCTTTTCCGGTACCTTGAAGAAGTTTTGGCTCGCCATGGCCGCGCTGGCTTTCGTCGGTCTTTCCGGCGGATGCTCGCTCGACCTCGATGGCGACGGCTACCGCGGCAAGGCGGACTGTGACGACAACCACGACTGGATCAATCCCGGTGCTCCCGAGATTCCGGGCAACAACTTCGACGACAACTGCAACGGGCAGATCGACGAGGGAGATGAAGAGCCCGAATCCGGCGAGACGGACATTCCGGTGGATTCCAGCGACACGGACGACCCCAACATCAACCCGGCGGGCTGCGATGATCCCAAGTGGTTCTACCCGGATCAGGACGGCGACGGCTTCGGTTCGAACGATCCCGAAGAAGCGGTCGAAGCGTGCAAGAAGCCCAGCGGCTTCGTGCGCAACAGCGATGACTGCGACGACGTGGACGATCTCGTTCATCCTGGCGCAACCGAGACCTGCAACGGTACGGACGACAACTGCGACGGGCTGAACGACGACCTCATCGAGCGTTGGTACGACGACGACGATTCGGATGGCTACGGCAATCCGGTGAACTTCGTCGATACCGGCTGCAACGGCGGCCAGCCCTGGCTCGTGGCGAACGGCGACGACTGCGATGACACCGACGCAGGGACCAACCCCGGCGCTTCGGAGATCTGTGACAGCCTCGACAACGACTGCAACGGCAGTGCGGACGACGGCCTCACCTTCGTGGACTACTGGCCCGACGCAGATGGCGACGGCTATGGAAACGAAGCAGCGGCTCCGACGAGCGCGTGCTTGCCGGTTTCGAACATGGTGCCAAACAACACCGACTGCGACGACACCAATGCCGGCCTGACTCCTCTCGATAGCGATGTCGATGGATTCAGCACGTGCACGGGCGACTGCTCGGACACGGACGCTTCGCGCCACCCGGGTGCGAACGAAATCCCGGCCGACAACATCGACCAGGACTGCAACGGCGTGGACGCCTGCTACCGCGACAGCGACGGCGATGGTCAGGGTTCGTCTCTGGTCGTCGTGGACGATGACATGGACTGCTCGAACGGATCGAATGAAGAGTCCGCGGTCAACAGCGACTGCGACGACGACGATGCCAGCATTTACCTCGGAGCTCCGGAGATTCCGGTCGACTTGATCGATCAGGACTGCGACGGCTTCGAGCATTGCTACTTCGACGGCGACTTGGATGGCTTCGGCTCGGCCGTGGTCATTCTCGGGACGACGGTGGATTGCACCGGCGCCTTCGAGATCACGAGTTCGAGTGACTGCGACGACACGAACGCTTCGGTTCATCCCACCGCTACGGAGACCTGCAATACGGTCGACGACGACTGCGATGGGATCGTGGACGAGTCCGACGCTTCGGACGC
>Ga0326597_10003607_pt1 | contig 22180 bp, 16 predicted proteins | sample RVTome_12_FD_203789 | JGI IMG/M metagenome (GOLD analysis project Ga0326597, IMG submission 203789) | Soil microbial communities from uranium-contaminated site in the Upper Colorado River Basin, Wyoming, United States - RVT100D185 | ecosystem: Environmental > Terrestrial > Soil > Contaminated >...
TTCATCATCCGCCAGCTCTTCTGCTCGGCGTCACCGGCGAAGAGAAGGCGCCAGCCGCGCCACTCGAGGCAGAAGACGAGGCTCGAGTTGTTGGCGGCCTTGTCGATCGTGAGGAGGTTCTCCTCAATCCCTCTCCTGCGCAGGTCCACCAGCCGCAAGAACGCCTCGGTGTCCACGCCGGGGGGCGGCACGACCCGGGGACCCGGGGCCGCGGCGGGTCGGGCGGCCGACGTGCCGTCCCCGAGCGCCATCGGCGTCAGCCTTCCGTAGTAGGCGCTCGTGTCTTCCTCCGGCGCCCAGAGCTCGAAGGTCGCCTCCTCGAACGGGTGCAGCTTCGCGAGGTCCGCCTTGGGCACTTCCCGGTGCAGGTAGGCGGGTGTCGCGCCGTCGGGCGCCAGGGCCCTCAGCCATTCCACGCACGAGCCCGTGGACGTCGGATTGTTGTTGGCGAGGATCGCATCGAGGCCCGCCCTCTCCTCGGCCGCCGCGGTGGCGAGGTGAGCGGCGATCGCCGCGTACGCCGCGCGCGCCAGGTCGAACTCCTTCTTCGCCTGCGGGTGCCTCGCGTAGTAGGCCGCCCCCTCGGCCGAGGCCGTCATCCACACGTGCTTCGGCTTCAGGATCGCGCGCAGATCGCGGCCCGCAGGGCCGTGCTTCTCGGCGTAAGGCAGACCCTGCGCATGATCCAGGTGCTCATGGGTCATGACGTAGAGGTCGAGGGGCGCGCCCTTCAAGACCTGCAGGATCGCGTCCACGGCGGGCGTCAGGACCGTGTCGTCGCCGCCGCTTTGGCCCGGCTGCGGGGCCGACTGTGGGTCCCGGGCGACGGACGGGGCGTTGCCGACGTCGATCAGGATGTGGCGGCGCGTGGTCTTGGAGCCGTGGCGGTCCTTGTCGGGCACGCGCACGAGGATCGCGTCGCCAAAGCGGACGTTGAACGCGTAAACCTCGAGGGCGGCCTTGGGCACGGTTACGCCTCGCCGGCCACGTGGAGCATGTGGGCGGTGTTCCGAAGCCGCAGCGTGCCCTCGACCACCTCCGCCCGAATGACGTCGCGGCGGGGGAGACCGCGCGCGTCATAGGCATCCGTGCCGAGCGCAAGCGCCCGCTGTCGGGCGAGCTTTCGCAGATAGGCCTCGCGGCGCTCGCGGCGCGCGCCGTCGCGTCCGGTGGTCAAGCGGAAGCGTACCCGCTTGGTGTCGCGGTCGATGACGAGCGTCGTCCCGACCACGACCTGGCGTACCGGCGGGAGACCCCGGACGTCCTGCCGTTCCTCCTGAGTCCACGAGACCTTGAAGAGCGTCTCGCGGACCCGGGCCTTCCGCCCCGCGCGGTGGTAGTACAGCTTCTCGGTCTGGAGGCGGGGCATGACCTTGAACGGGATGCCCTTGGGGATCCGGAGAAGCCTGCGATTCTTGTTCGCGAAAGCGTAGGCCGCGTAGTCGCTCGTCACGAGGGCTTCGACATCGGTCCGGCGCACCGCGGGCACGTCGAGGTCGGTCTCCACGCGCAAGGCCGCTTCCGACGCCGCGATGCCCCGCCGGACGAATTCCTTGCGGAGGAAGGCCCGGGGGCCTTCGACCTCGGGGACGCCGGACTGGTCCGCCGCGAGAATCGCGCGGGCGTAGTCCGCGAAGGTCGACTCGCCGGGCGGAAGGCAGTCGAGGGCGCGAAACGCCATCCGCTCGTAGATCTCGCGGGCCAGCCAGACGACCCTGCCCGCCGCGGTCCGCTCGTCCAGCGCGGGCTCCTTCCGCCGGAGGCCCTGCTTCAATCCGCGGAAGAGCTCGCGCCACAGGGCGTGGAGGGCGCCCGAGAGGACCTGGCTCAGCTCGTGGGGCTCGGTCGCGTCGACGTCGGACATCCGGAGGTCATTCGAGAGGTCCCGCAGGAACTTCGTGGTCCTGCCGGTGCCTTCCGCGAACTGCGCCGCGAGCCCCGCGAACGCGACCCACTTCGAGGGGTCGCCGCCCGTCGTGTCGAGAAAGCGGCGCTGAAGGACGCGCGAGCGCAACGAGACGGCGAGCGCGCCGAGATCGGCGACCGCTTCGTGGATCGCGAGCGACTCCGTGGACAGCGCGTTGTAGAGGTCAGGGTCGATGCCGTCGAGGATCGCGTGGGTCGTCTCGTGCGCGACGATGTCCTCCGAGAGCGCCGTGTAGACGCGCTCGCCGGTGGCGCGGTGCGGGAAGTAGAAGAACTGGAGGCTGCGCGAGTCGCGCTCGTAGAACGCGTTCTCCCACTCGCCCGCGCGGGGAACCACGAGCAGCTGGGGCCCGGGAAACGCCCACGCGACGCGCCGGCCGAGGATGTCCGGCTCCTCGAACATGCGGATCGTCTCGTGGACCGAGCCGAACACGCTCTCGCTGATGAACGCGGGCGCCTGGAGGGCGTCCCGCTCCGGAGCCGTGTTCGCCGAGTACCGGAAAGGCTGGGACTCCTTCGGCGGCGGGATGCTGGCCACGCCGGGGCCGAGGGCGCCGCTCTCCGGGCTGAAGTCCAGGACCGCGACCCGGGCCCCGACGGGGCCGTCGAAGAACCCCGGCTCACCACGGATCGTCACCGCCTCGGCCTGCGGGAGCTCCTTGAAGTCCGTGGTCGTCAAGTCCTTGAGCAGCGTCCACACTCGGGCGTTCGCCATGGACCGGGCTCCTCAGAACGACCTATCGCCCCGCGCGGTCACGCGAGGTGCAACACGCCGCTGCGGCATGTAGAGGATGCTCGTGACTCTCGGCGCCGACATGTGGCGTGGCTTCTCCGCGCGTATCTGCTGTGGCGCCATCGTTGGCCTCCCCCTGAGAAAGGTCGCTAGGCTGCCGTGTAGCCGCCATCCACCGGCAGCGCAACGCCCGTCACGAATGCCGCCTCATCGCTGGCAAGATACAGGATGGCCGCGGCGATGTCCTCCGGTTTGCCGAAGTGGCCCAGAGGGTCGCATGGCCACCGGATTGTGGACCGTTGGCGCGGACCAGTCAAGGACCGACAGGGGTCGATCAGATCCTGCGCAACCCGCGCGCGCGCACGGGAGCTCCGGTGACGCCCGGGGACGTCAGCGTAGATCGGGCCAGCGTCTCCGGCAGGATGGGCAGCGACGTAACCGTGACTCCGAGCGGCCTGACGGCGTCGGCGACGGCATTGGCGATGGCGGCGGGGGCGCCGATGGTGCCTCCCTCGCCCATGCCCTTGTGGCCGCCGGGTGTGAGCGGCGACCGTGTTTCCAGGTGGCCGAGAGTGAAGGACGGCAGGTCGGCTGCCGCCGGCAGGGCGTAGTCCATCAAGCTGCCCGTCAGGAGCTGGCCGGATTCGTCGTAGACGAGACGCTCGCCGAGCGCTTCACCTATGCCCTGGGCGACAGCGCCGTGGATCTGGCCCTCGACGATCATGGGATTGATGACGGGCCCGCAGTCCTCCACGACGACGTAGCGCCGCACCGTCACGCGGCCGGTCTCCGCGTCCACCTCGACGGAGGCGACGTGGACAGCGCCCGAGAAGGTGGGCCCGGGCGGGTCGAAGCCCTCGGTCACTTCGAGGCTCGCTGCCCCTGCCGCGCGCGCCACCTCGGCGAGCGTGACACCGCGGTCCGGCACGCCGCGCACCGTGACGCGCGCTCCGTCGAGCAGGAGGTCGGCAGGGCTCGCCTCGAGGAGCCCGCCGGCGAGATCGAGGATCTTCTTCCGGAGCGTCACCGCTGCCGCACCCGCCGCGCCCTGCTGTGCGATCGCGCCGCGGCTGGCAAAGGTGCCGCTCCCCTCCGGCGTGTCGGCTGTGTCGGGCTGCGACACGACAACCTGCTCGAGCGGCACGCCAAGCTGGTCAGCCACGATCTGGGCCGCTGTCGTCGCATGCCCCTGCCCCTGCGAGGAGAAGGACAGCAGGCAGCGCACGGTGCCATTGGGATCGACAGACACACGCGCGGCCTCGGACCCCGGCACCTCGACCATGCCGCGCTGCCGATAGGTCGCCGAGCCCATGCCCGTGTACTCCGTGTAGCAGGAGATGCCGACGCCGAGAAGCCGGCCGCGCGCCCGCGCCTCGTCCCGCTCGAGCTTGAGGCGCTCGTAGCCGGCCTGCTCCAGCGCCATCTCGAGCGCCTTGGGAAAGTCGCCGCTGTCGTAGACGAAGCCCGCGGCGGAGGTGAACGGATAGGCATCGCGCGGGATCAGGTTGCGGCGACGGATCTCCGCGGGATCAAGTCCGAGGCGCTCAGCCAGGAGGTCGAGCGTGCGTTCCATGACAAAGGCGCCCATGGTCATTCCGACGCCACGATACGCACCGAGCGGCGGCTTGTTGGTGGCGACGGCGAGCGCCTCCCAGGCATACGCGGGCGTGCGGTAGGGCCCCGGGATGATGGAAGCGGTGCCGGGCGGCTCGAGCGCGGCCGTCAGCGGATGGATGTGATACGCGCCGTTGTCCGAGACGATGCGCGCCCTGAGCGCGAGCAGGACGCCGTCACGATCCGCTGCCGCCTCGATGTCCACGCTCCCCTCGCGCGCCTGTGAGGCGGCGGCCAGGTTCTCGCGCCGCGTCTCGATCCACTTCACCGGGCGCCCGGCGACCCACGCCAGCGCGGCCACGGCCAGGTCCTCGGGCAGGACGTGCATCTTCTGGCCGAAACCGCCGCCGGTGTCCGGCACGATGACCCGGACGTGGCCGTCCGGAACGTGGAAGGCGCGGGCGAGCGCGGCCCCGAAGATGTGCGGCGCTTGCGTCCCGGTCCATACCGTAAGCTGCCCCCCTTCCCACGAGGCGATGAGGCCCCTTGCCTCGAGCGGTGAAGCGGAGCAGCGCCCGTGGCGGAAGGTTTCGCGCAGGACCACGGCCGCGCGAGCGAACGCCGCATCCACGTCGCCGTGGGAGTAGTCACGGCGGAAAAGCACGTTGCCGTGGACGCCCTCGTGGAGCAGCTGAGCGCCGGGCGCAAGGGCCGCATCGACATCGGCCACCCCCGGCAGCGGCTCGCAGTCCACCTCGACGAGATCGCAGGCGTCGGCGGCCTGGGCGGGGCTCTCGGAGCAGAGCGTAGCCAGGGGCTCGCCGACGAAGCGCACCCGCTCGGGAGCGAGCGCCGGCCACTGGGTGTGCCGGAAGCCCGGGTCTTCCAGCCGCGGCGCCAGCGGCCTGACCCACTCCTGCAGATCCTGCCCCGAGAGCGCGGCGGCGACGCCGGGCGCGCCCCGCGCGCGCGTCACGTCCACGCGGCGCACTTCCGCGTGCGCGTGCACGCTCCGCACGAAAGCCGCGTGGAGCAGCCCCGGCACCCGGAGATCGTCGAGGTAGCCGCCGCGCCCGGTCAGCAGGCGCGGGTCCTCGACGCGCTTGACGCTCCTGCCCGTAAGGCGCGGGGCGACGCTCAGACGCGACCTCCGGAAGGCCTCAGGGCTTGGCGACCTTGGGCAGGACCTCGCCGGCCAGGAGCTCGAGCTGCTCCATGCCCCAGTTGAGCGGGTTCAGCACGATCTGCTCGCAGCCGCCGAGGGCGGCGACCTTCGCGCGGATCTTCTCCGCCAGCTCCTCGGCCTCGCCCAGGAGGTAGAACTCCTTCCAGTACGACAGGTCCATGCCCGAGTAGACCTTGAAGTGCGGTGCGGCGCCCTCGGGCTTCTCGCCCTTCTTCAGCACGTAGACGAAGTTGGAGTAGACCTTGCTCAGGTCACCGGGCTTGCGGCCGAACTCGGCCATGAAGCGCTGGATCTTCCTCCAGTCCCCCGTGACCATCTCGGCGGTGGCGGAGGAGTGCGGCACCCAGGTCTTGGCGTACTTCGCGATGCGCCTGAGCACCGGATCGATATTGGTCACGGTCTGGCCGTAGACCTTCTCGAATGGCTGGCTACCGCCGCCGATCCAGATGGGCGGGTGTGGCTTCTGGGCAGGCTTGGGATCTATGGTCAGGTTCTTGACCTGGTAATACTTCCCCGTGTACGTCACGTTGTCTCCCGCCCAGAGCGCGGTGACGAGCTCGAGCATCTCGTCCATGCGCCGCCCGCGCTCCTTGTGGGGAATACCCATGAGCGCGAACTCCTCCTCGTGCCAGCCGACCCCGACGCCGAGTATGCTCCGCCCGCCCGAGAGCAGGTCGAGGGTCGCCCACTCCTTGGCGAAGTAGGCCGGGTTTCGGAGTGGCAGCACCAGCACCATGGTGCCCAGCTTGATCGTCCGCGTGACGCCGGCCAGCGCCGACAGCAGCGAGATGGGCTCGAGCCAGGTGCAGGCGTAGGCGGGCGGCGTCATCAGGAGGTGGTCGATGCTGACGGCCGAGTCGAAGCCCAGATCCTCCGCGCGGCGGAGATAGGCGCCCATCTCAGCGAGCGTGGCGCTCTTGGGCCCGAGGGCAAAGCTCGGTATGCGGAGTCCGAATTTCATCCCCGCGGGTTTCATCTGAGACCGTCCTCCTTCTTGGCCTCGGCGACCGTCAGCCCGCCGACTCGGGGATGCGGGCGGCCGCCGTCGGTGACGGCGAGGGCGACCAGGATCTCATCTCCGCGTGGCGCGTCGCCCAATCTCACCTCCATGGCGTCGAAGTGGGTGCGCACGAAGGCCGCGTCCTTGAAGTGGAGCGGCACGTCGATCGTGGCGCCGGGCCCGCCGAGCTTCTTCGCGGACGGGATGATGGCCTTGCCGCCGCCCACCGCGGCGCGGAACGGCGTGCCGAGCGTGGGGTGGAGGATGGCCGCCGCGTGCTCGTACTCGCCGTGCTCGCCGACGATCGCGGCCTTGCCGTAGGAGTGCACGGGCGCGCCCAGCACCGCCACCGCGCGGCGGCCGAGCAGGTCGCCCAGCTCCTCGCCCGTCTTGACCAGCTCCTGGAGGTCCTCGACGAAGCGCCCGGCGAAGGGGTTCTCGATCACCGCGATGGCGGCGACCTTCTTGATGGGCCGGGCGGCCTTCTTGCCGCCGTCCTCGTAGATCTCCTCGACGACCGTCAACAGCTTCCGGATGCGCATCAGTGGCCTCCTCCGGCGGGTCCGTGTCCTTTGACCACCTCGGCGGCGCGGGCCGCGGGCGGCGTGTTGCGGCTCCGGCCGATCTTGATCTGTCCGTCGATCAGCACCATGGAAATGCCGAAGAGGTCGCCGGCCCTGAGCGCCTCGAGCGCCGTCTTCCCCACGGAGCCGATCGGCGCGTCAACGATGCACAGGTCCGCCTCGCGGCCCGGCTCGATCACGCCCACCGGCAGCTTGTACACGCGCGCGGTATTGCCCGTCGCCATGCAGATGGCCGCTTCGGGGCTCACGCTGCCGAGAGAGGCCAGGTGGGCGATGACCCTGAGAATGCCGAGCGGCACCACGCCCGTGCCGGACGGCGCGTCGTTGCCGATGATGATGCGGCGAAGCGCCCCGGCCTCCCTGGCGCGCTCGAGGGTGTGCAGGGCGGTCCTGCCGTTGCCGCAGTGGACGATCTCGAGCGCCATCTGCGTGGCCACGAGCGAGTCGATCTCCCTTTCACTCATCGACGTCGTCCCGCCGTTGATGTGGCCGACCACGTGCGGGTCGGCTTCGAGGACGACCTCTGCGCTGATCGGGTTCGAGCCCGCGATCGAGGGCCCGCCCGTATGGATGGTGACCGTCATGCCGTGCTTCTTGGCCCAGCGGACCATGGGCGCGGCGTCCTTGCCGGTCCTGACCGAGCCGAGCCCGATCTCGCCCACGAGCTTGACGCCGTGCCGGGCCATCTCGGCGAAGTCGTCCTCGACCAGGCCGAGCTCGAGGATCGGCGCGCCGCCGTGGACCTTCACGCCGGCGGGGCGCAGGTTGGCGTAGGCCTTGGCGGCGACGACGGCGAGCGCCTTCAGTCCCACGATGTCCTTGGGCCGCCCGGGCAGGTGGACTTCACCCGCCGAGATCATCGTTGTGAGCCCGCCGTTGAGCCCGGACTCGATGAAGTCCATGGTCCGCTGGCGCGGCGTGAAGTCGCCGAAGACGGGATGGCAGTGGGAGTCGATCAACCCGGGGATGACGGCGCTACCCTTGGCATCGATGACGGTGTCGGCGTCAACGTCGAGCCCGCGGCCCACGGCGACGATCTTGCCGTCGGCGATCGCGACGCCGTCGCCCTCCAGCAGAGGCCTGGCGATGTCTCCCGAGACGATCAGCCCGATATTCCTGATGAGCGTCTTCATCGCACCCCCTCACCCTCTCAGCCCTCACCTCACCGCTCGAAGCGAGCGTTTCGGCTCGAGCTGCGACCCTCTCCCCCAAGGGAGAGAGGGCGTTGTCTCACACCGTCAGATACGCGCGCCGGGCGGCCTCATCTTCGAGCAGCCGCGCCATGGCACCCTCCCACCGGATCTGCCCTTTCTCGATGATGTAGGCCCGATCGGCCAGCCGCGCCGCGAACTTGAGATTCTGCTCGGAAAGCAGAATGGTCAAGCCCTCCCGCTTCAACGCCGCGATCTGCTGGCCGAGCGCCCGGACGATCACGGGCGCCAGCCCCTCGGAGGGCTCGTCCAGGAGCAGGATGCGCGGGTTGCCCATGAGCGTGCGCGCCACGGTCAACATCTGCTGCTCCCCGCCGGAGAGGCTGCCGCCGCGACGGCCCGCCAGCTGGCCAAGCATCGGGAAGTACTCGTAGACGCGCGAAGCACCCCATTCGCTGCCGCCCTTGGCGCCCACCAACAGGTTCTCCTCAACCGTCAAGTCGCTGAAGATGCGACGGTCCTCGGGCACCCAGCCGATGCCGAGCTTGCTGATCTCGTGGGTGGGCAGCGCAGAGATATCCCGCCCATCGAGGCTGATCGAGCCTCCCGTCACCTCGACGAGCCCCACGATGGCCTTGAGCGTGGTGGACTTGCCGGCGCCGTTGCGGCCGAGCAGCGAGACGACCTCGCCCTCGCGAGCCTCGATCGTGACACCGTGGAGGACTCGCGACAGGCCATAGGCCGCCTCGACGCCCTCAAGGCGCAGCACGGAGGTGTTCCCCTGGCGGGCTCGAGGCGAGAAAGACGCGGCCCGGAGGCCTAGGCGGGGCCGGAGCGGCCGATGACTCGGACTTCCAGATGGAGCAGGCGCCGGTCCACCCCGCCGAAGTCCTCGCGTACCTCGCCGCGGAAGCGTTCGACCTTCTCGTCGAGCGCGCCCAGCCCCTCGGCGACGGCCTTGATGTCGGACCTGAGGTCCTCGGCGACGACGCCCATGTAACGGCGGGTCTCGGCGGCGCTGGCGTCGACGCGCGCGAGAAGTCTCGACTCGAACTGCTCCATCTGGAGTCGCGTCTCGGCCGCGCTCGCCTGGATCTCCCTGCGGAGCTCAGTGCGGACCTGCTCGCCCATGGTCTGGATCTCCTGGCGGAGCTCCGTCCGGATCTGCTCGCCCGTAGCATGGATCTCCTGACGGAGCTCCGCGCGGATCCGCTCACCGGTGGCGTGCATCTCCTGGCGCAAGCCGCCGCCGAGCCGCTCGAAGTCTGACGAGTCCACGGACCTGAGCATGCGTCATATTCCCGCACCTCGCGCGGCGCTGTCAACGGTATCGCGGAAGATACGCGCGGCACTACTCGGCCTCTCCGAGATACACCTTCTGGACCTGCGGATCGGCGCGGACTTCGCCGGGGCGGCCCTCGGCGATGATGCGGCCCTGGTGGAGCACCATGATACGGTCGGCGACCGAGAAGACCACGTCCATGTCGTGCTCGGTGAAGAGTACTGTCAGGCCCCTGTCGCGCGCTATCCGCTCGGTCAGCGCCATGAGAGCGCCGCGCTCGGCGGGCGCCATGCCCGCCGTCGGCTCGTCCAGCAGCAGCACCTCCGGCGTGTTCGCCAGCGCGACGGCGAGCTCGAGCTTCTTGAGGTCGCCGTAGGCCAGCACTCCCGCCACCCTGTCCGCCTGCGCGGCAAGCCCGACCTGGTCCAGGAGCGCGCGCGCGGCGTCCACGTCCAGCCGGGCGGCGCGCCCGAGCAGCGAGTAGGTGCGCCGCCCGTGGGAGAAGAACGCCACCTGGACATTCTCGAGCGCCGTCAGCGACGAAAAGGTCGCGGTGATCTGGAAGGTGCGGCTCACGCCGCGGCGCCACACCGCGTGCGGGGGCAATCCCGAGAGGCGCTGGCCCTTGAAGCGCACCTCGCCCGCGTCGGCCTTGAGCTGACCCGTGAGCATGTTGAAGAAGGTCGTCTTCCCCGCCCCGTTGGGGCCGATGAGCGCGCGGATCTCTCCGCGAGGCATGGCGAGGTCCACGCCCGCCACGGCCTGGACGCCGCCGAAAGACTTGGCGAGCCCGCGCGTCTCGAGGACGGGCGCGCTCAGGAGCGCCTCCAGTCGAGCACGCCGGTGATGCCGCGCGGAAAGGCCAGCACCAGCGTGATCAGGATCGCCCCCAGCCCGACCTGCCAGTAGTCGGTGTAGCGGGTGATGACGGTGTCGAGGAGCTTGTAGGCGGCGGCGCCGATCAGAGGGCCTGAAGGAGCGCCGACACCGCCCAACAGCACCATGACCAGCGGCTGAACCGACATCGGCGCCTCGGTGTACACGGGAAAGGCGCTGCCCTTGAGGAAGACGAAGATCGCTCCGGCGAGACCGGCGAAGAAGCCCGCGACGACGAAAGCCGTCCACTGGAGCGCGCGGAGGTTGATCCCGACAGCCTCCGCCCGCTGCGCGTGGTCGCGCACGGCGCGGAGCGCCAGGCCGAACGGCGATGCCGCCACGAGCCGCAGCAGCACGACCCCCGCGCCCGCGAAGCCCAGGGCCCAGTAGTAGTAGCGGGTCGGGGACTTGAGCCAGGGCGGCGGCCAGACGGACAGGATGCCGTTGTCTCCGCCCGTCACGCCGTCCCACTGATGCACCACGGCAAACACGATCTGGGCGAAGGCGAGCGTCAGCATGGCGAAGTAGATGCTCGTGAGCCTCACACTGAAGTATCCGAAGGCCGCGGCGGCGGCGGCGGCCACCACCGGCGCGGCGAGAAAGGCCAGCGGCATCGGCCAAACCGCCCGCTCGAGCAGCAGCGCTGCGCCGTAAGCGCCCAGACCGAAATAGGCGGCGTGACCGAAGGACACCATGCCGCCCAGGCCCATCAGAAGATGCAGGCTCGTCGCGAACAGCGCGAAGGCGAAGATCTCGACCGCCATCCACACCCAGAAGGTGGGCAGCAGGATCGGCAGCGCCAGCAGTACCAGGCCGGCCGCGGCAAGGCGGGCCGGATGCCACGGGACGTCGCGCTCCCCGGCGACGGCGCCGCCCGCCGCGCGAAGCTGGATCTCCGGCCGGCCGAGGAGCCCCCACGGCCGGACGATGAGCACCACGGCCATCACGACGAACATGAGGACGATGGAGGCCTTGGGCACGATCAGAACGCCGTAGGCGTTGAGCACGCCGATCAGAAGCGATGCCAGGAGAGCACCCCACACCGAACCCATGCCGCCTATCACCACGATGACGAATGCCTCGACGATCACGGTGGTGTCCATCACGGTCGTAAGCGCGAGGCGGGGCACCTGGAGCGCGCCCCCCAGCCCCGCGAGGAACGAACCCAGGACGAAGACACCCGTGAAGAGGCGCTTCTGATCGACGCCGAGGGCCGCGACCATCTCCCGGTCCTGCGTCGCCGCGCGAATCAGGATGCCCCAGCGCGTCCGGTGGAAGACGAGCCACAGCCCGAGCGCCACGAGCGGACCGAGGGCGATCACTGCGAGGTCATAGCTCGGAAAGAGCTGGCCGGCGATGGGCACCGACCCCGCCAGACCCGGCGCGGCGGGGCCCGTCTTGTTGTCTGTACCCCAGAAGAACCGCACGGCGTCGGCAACGACCAGGACCAGCGCGAAGGTCAGGAGCAGCTGGTAGAGCTCGGGCGCGCGGTAGACGCGGCGGAGCAGCAGCACCTCGACGAGCCCGCCGAACGCGGCGACCAGCAGCGCCGCGAGCAGCGCGGCCGCGTAGAAGGCGGCAGGACCCAGGGGCAGTGCTGCCGCCAGAGAGTACGTGAAATAGGCCGCCAGCATGTAGAAGGAGCCGTGGGCGAAGTTGACAATGCGCGTGACGCCGAAGATGAGCGAGAGCCCCGATGCGATGAGGAAGAGGAACATCGCGTTGGCGAGGCCGCTCAGCAGCTGGATGAGGAGGAGGGACATGGGGAACTCCCCTCACCCCGACCCTCTCCCCAGAGGGGAGAGGGAGTTCGAAGTCCCTCGCCCCCGGAGGGGAGAGAGGGCCGCACTTCGAGACGAGGCGCTCGTCTCGAGCGACGAGGCGAGGGCTGAGTTGATCAGGGGGCGGCCAGGCTAGTGACCCGGGCGGAGCTTTTTCACTTCGTCGTCGGAGGGCAGCACCTTCTCGCCCGGGATGTATTCGTGGTTCACCATGATACCGACGCCGCGCGCGGTATCGATTTTGGTCGTGCCCACCCACGCGCCCATCGTGGACTGGCCGTCCACGGCGCGGAAGGTGATGGGCCCGATGGGCGTCTCGACCTTGAGCCCCTTGAAGGCAGCCACGAGCCTGGCGGTGTCGGTGCTGCCGGCCTTCCTGATGCCCTCGGCGATAGCCTGGTATGTCACGTACCCGATGAGCGAGCCGAGCACCGGCGGCTTGTCGCCGCGCTTCGTGTAGCGGGCCGCCCACTCCTTGTGCGCCGGGCTCTTGATGTCGTACCACGGATAGCCCGTCACGAGCATGCCCTCGGGCGCCTCGAGCTTGAGCGGGTCGATGTACTCGGGCTCGCCGAGAAGGATGCCCACCACGAACATCTTCTGGAAGAGGCCGCGCTTCTGCGCCTCGCGGACGAACGTGAGCCAGTCGCTGCCGAAGAGCGAGACGTAAAGGGCGTCGGGGTTCTGGCTCATGATGGCCGTGACGAGCGGGCCGGGCTCGATCTTTCCGAGCGTCGGCCAATGTTCGCCCACGACCTGGACGTCGGGCTTCATCTCCTTCAGGCGGTCGCGGAAGGTTTCCCAGGCGCGCTTGCCGTACTCGTAGTTGGGCCCGATCGTCGCCCACTTGACGTACTTCATCTTCCCGGCCTTCTCGGCCAGCATGCGCCCCTGCTCGTAGGTGTTGGGCCGGAGCCGGACGGCGTGGTCGTGCCCCTTGGACCAGGTCAGGGCTTCCGTCAACGGTTCGGCGGCGACGAACATCACCTTGTTCTGCTTGGCCCAATCGGAAACCGCGAGCCCGACGTTCGAGAGAAAGGTGCCCGCGATGAGGGCGACCTTCTCCGACTCGACCAGCTCCTGGGCGTGCTTCACCGCTTCCGCCGGCTGGCCCTTGTCGTCGCGGAAGAGCACCTCGAGCTTGCGCCCGAGAACGCCGCCCTTGGCGTTGATTTCCTCGACAGCCATCTCGACGCCGGCCTTGTATGGCCCCGTGAAGGGCGCGCCGATGCCGCTGTAGGAGTTGATCTCGCCGACCTTGATGGGCGCCTGGGCCGCCGCCGGGCCGGCGCCGAGCGCTAGGACCAGGCCGGCCGAGATTAGGAACGAGAATCGTCGTGAGCGCATGGAAGCCTCCTCGGGGTTCGTGTTGCGTTTGAGTAAAGCAGAAGGCCGCGGGGTGTCAAGCCGATTCCGGGCGCCACAAGCCGCTTGACAGGAGGCGGCGCCCTGTTTCACAGCGGGCCCCACTTCCAACCGGAAGTGCCCGTCACTCAGCGTATTAAGAGGAGGATGGCCATGGACGCCCACACGCCTTCGAATTCGTCTCTGAGCCGACGCGACCTGCTCAAGTGGGGCGGCGCGGGACTGGCCGCCGCGGCTGCGGCCCCGGCCATTTGGACACCGGCGCATGCCCAGTCGCCCAAGCGCGGCGGCACGCTCTCGCTCCGCCTCTGGGATCCGCCGCACTTCGACCCGCACCTGACGATCTCCTACAAGACCCACATCGTCTACACCTTCAGCCACAGCCGGCTTCTCAAGCCCAAAGCAGGCCCCGGCGTCGTGCCGGGCACCTTCCCGCTCGAAGGTGACCTGGCCGAGTCCTGGACCCAGCCGAATGAGACCACCTACGTCTTCAAGCTGCGCAAAGGTGTCCGCTGGCACAACAAGCCCCCGGTCAACGGGCGCGAGCTGACGGCGGAGGATGTCGTCTACAGCGTGGAGCGCTTCCGGACGGTCAAGGGCAATGCCAACGCCTATATGCTGGCGTCCCTGGACAGGGTCGAGGCGCCGGACAAGTACACGGTCAAGTTCACGCTGAAGCAGCCCTACGTCTGGTTCCTCGATATGCTGGCCAACCCGATGGCGGTCGCCATCGTCGCGAAAGAGTGCGTGGAGAAGTTCGGGGACCTCAAGAAGCCGGACAGCGTCGTGGGCACCGGACCCTGGATGTTCGACAGCTACCGGCCCAATGTCGGGTTCACGCTGGTGCGGCACCCCAGCTACTTCGTCCCCGGCCTCCCCTACATCGACAGGGTCGAGGCCACGGTGGACGAGGATAATGCCTCCCGCATGGCGGCGTTCATCGTGGGCAAGTACGACCTCGGCTGGGAGTTCCCGGGACAGATCAATCGAACTGACTGGGTCCAGATCAGGGATACCCTCAAGCAGAAGCGACCGCGGCTCCAGACCGCCGAGTTCCCCGCCAACGTGATGTCGCACATCTCCATGCGCACCGACCAGAAGCCGTTCAGCGACCCCCGCGTGCGCCAGGCGATGTCTCTCGCCATCGACCGCCAGGGGATCCTCGACGCCACGGCAGAGGGCGTGGGCGTGTTCAACCCGCCGGTGCCGGCGGCGCTCAAGGAATGGTCGCTACCGATTGCCCAGCTCGGGGACGGCGCCAAGTACTACAAGCACGATCCCAAGGAGGCCAAGCGGCTGCTGGGCGAGGCCGGCTACCCCAACGGCTTCCCGGCCTCGATCTGCTTCACGACGTACGGCTCCACCGTGCTGGTGGACGCGGCCCAGCTCATCATCAAGTACCTCAAGGACGTGGGGATCGACTCCAAGCTCGATCAGAAAGAGTACGGCGCCTACATCTCGACCTGCTTCTACGGGAAGTTCGACTCCCTGACCTACGGGCCGCAGACGCCCTTCCTCGAGCCTGACAACTTCCTTCTCGGCCAGTACTACCCGGGGGAGGCGAAGAACCAGAGCCATATCAACGACCAAGTGGTGGCCGACATGCTGATCCGCCAGCGGCGCACCCAGGCCGTCGCCAAGCGCCGCGAGGTCATCCACGAGATCCAGCGCCATCTGGCCAAGCAGCAGTACTACGTGCAGATCCCGTCGGGCATCTCCATCGGGGTGTGGGACACCTCCGCATCGTCCTTCGCCATGTGGTGCCCAATGTCATGGCCTCGGTCATCATCGTCGCGACCATCGGGCTCGGCGGCGTCATCCTGGCCGAGTCTTCCCTCTCCTCCTCGGCCTTGGTGTCCCGCCGCCGCGGCCTTCCTGGGGCGCCATGCTGGCCAGCTCGGGCCGCTCCTACATGCAGCGCGCGCCCTGGATGGCCGTCTTCCCCGGCCTGGCGATCTCGCTCGCGGTCTTCGGCTTCAACATGCTCGGCGACGCGCTCCGCGACGTGCTCGACCCGCGTCTCCGAGGAACAGGCATCGGTCCTGCTAAGTAGTAGGCGGTCGAGAAGGGTCCAGATGCGAGGCGGCGCCCGAAGGTCGCGGGCGAGGCGTACCCCTGGTACGTTGAGCCCGCGACCGAGGGTGCCAACGAAGCAGATGGGCCCTTATCGGCCGCCGTCTTTCTGGTAGCCTAGCGGGGTGAATATCCTCGGTGTCATTCCGGCGCGGCTCGAATCGACCCGCCTGCCGCGCAAGGTCCTCCGCGAGATCGCCGGCGTGCCCATGGTCGTCTACGTCTTCAGACGCGCGCAGGCCTGCCCGCTCCTCTCGGATCTCCTCGTCGCCACCGACAGCGAGGAGATCGTCGAGGCCTGCCACGCCCACCACGTCCCCGCCGTGCTCACCTCACCCGCGCACCGCTCCGGGACAGATCGGCTCTGGGAGATCTCTCGCGCGCGCGTGGCGGACGTCTACGTCAACATCCAGGGCGACGAGCCGCTTGTGACAACAGGGCACATCGAGACCCTGGTGCGGCCTTTCCTCGAGGAGCCCGAGGTCCAGGTGACGACGCTCAAGATCCGCGCGACGCCACAGGAGGTCGCCACTCGCACCGCCAACAAGGTCGTCACCAATGCCCACGGCGATGCTCTCTACTTCTCGCGGCTGCCCATCCCATACGACCGCGACGAGACGGGGACCGTCGTCTACTGGAAGCACGTCGGCCTCTACGCATACCGCCGCGCGGTGCTCGAGGCCTTCCACGCGCTGCCGCCTTCGGCCCTCGAGCGGGCCGAGCAGCTCGAGCAGCTTCGCCTGCTCGAGGCCGGTATTCCGATCCGCGTCCTCGAGACCCGAGAGGCGACCATCGGCGTGGATACCGAAGAAGACCTCAAGGCCGTCGCCGCGCTCGTCGCGTCCCGTCCATCGTGAACAACCGCTGGGCCATCCTCGCGTTGATCATGGCCGCCCAGACCATGGCCAACGTCGGCCCGCTCGGGATCCCGGCCATCGCGCCGCTGATCCGCCAAGACCTTGGGCTCTCGATGGCCCAGGCTGGCTCATTTCTCTCCGCCTACTACGTCGGCACCACGCTCATGTCCCTGCCCGCCGGCTGGATGGCCGACCGGTGGGGCGTCCTGGCGACCATGGTGCTGGGACAGGCCGTCATCGCAACCGGCCTCTACGCCGTCGCGGGCACCGGCTCATTCTCCCTGCTCATGATCATCATGATCTGCGCCGGCATGGGCTACGGCATGCTCAACCCCACGACGGCCAAGGCGGCCATCGCGTGGTTTCCCCGCCGCCAGCGCGCCACCGCAGTCGGTCTCAAGCAGGTCGGCCTGCCTCTGGGCGGCGCGGTCGGCGCCTCGATCATGCCGCCGCTCGCCCTTTGGCTCGGCTGGCGCCCCACAGTGGCGGTGCCCGCCTCGCTCATCGCGGTACTGGGCGCGCTGACGTGGCTCCTCTACCGCGACCCGCCCGCCGCCGCTGACGGCGGAGGGACGACGGTGGGAGCCGCAAGCCTCCGGAGCGTCCTCGGCAACCGCGACCTCTGGCTCGTCTCGGGCGCCACGCTGATCTTCGCGGGCGTGCAGACGGTGTGGATGTCCTTCCTCGTCCTCTACCTGACGGAGGTGCTGCGCGTCTCGCTGGTCAACGCGAGTCGCTACCTCGTGATGGCGCAGGTGATGGGCATGGCGGGCCGCGTAATCTTCGGCATGCTCTCCGACCGGCTCTTCGGCGGGCGCCGGCGCATCGTGCTCGTCATCGCCGGCGTGGGCTCGACGGTCTGCTCGCTCGTGATGGCGGGAACGGGGCCCGGCACGAGCGCGTGGGTGCTGGCGCCGCTCGCGCTCGCCTTCGGCTTCTTCGGCATCGGCTGGAACGGCGTCCAGCACACGCTCATGGCCGAGCTCGTGGGGCCGCGGGGCGCGGGCACCGCCATCGGGCTCGGGCTCGCCATCTCGTCCTTCGGCGTCACGATCTGCCCGCCCATTTTCGGCCTGGCCGCGGAGCGCTTGGGCGGCTTCGGCGTGCCCTGGGCGGGGCTCGGCCTCGTCATGGCCGCAACCTTGTGCCTCTTGATCCCGGTGCGGGAAGGCAGGATGGAGACCCCGTGAGCGACCGCTCGCCCTACGGCTGGGTGGTGCTGGCCTCGGCCTTCGTCATCATCACGATGGCCGTCGGCACCCTCTTCTCCCTCGCGGTCTTCCTCAAGCCGCTCGAGGACTCCATGGGCTGGGCGCGCTCGAGCGTGAGCGCCATCGCGCTGCTCAACTGGATCGCGATGGGACTGGGCTCTTTCGTCGCGGGGTATCTCTCCGACCGCTTCGGCGCGCGACCGGTGGTGCTGGGCGGCGGGGTGCTGCTCGGAGCGGGGCTGATCCTCTCCGGCCGGGCGGAGGCGCTCTGGCATTTCTACGTCAGCTTCGGCGTCCTGGTCGGCTTCGGCGTGAGCTGCTTCTACGTGCCGCTGACCGTGACGGCCATCCGCTGGTTCGAGCACCGGCGGGGGATGGCCGCATCCATCGTCTCGTCGGGCAACGGCCTCGGCACGCTGGCTCTCGCCCCGCTCACCCGCTGGCTCATCAACAACTACGAGTGGCGCACCGCCTTCCTGATCCTGGGCGAGCTCGCGCTGATCGTCGTCATCCCCGCGGCGCTCCTGCTCAGGCGGGCCCCCGCTGCCGCTCCGCCGGCCTCGGAGCCGGCTCCGGCGCCTGGGCTGACCGCCCGGCGTATCTGGACCTTCTGGCCTTTCTGGGCCATCGCGCTGACCCACTTCGCCTGCTGCGCGGCCCACTCGGGGCCGATCTTTCACATGGTCTCCCACGCCATAGACCAGGGCGTGGCGGCCCTGGCCGCGGCGGGGGCGCTCGGCATGTCGGGCCTGACGTCCATCATCGGGCGCGTTGGCACCGGCATGGTTGCAGACCGTGTCGGCGCCAAGCACACCCTGGTCATCGGCCTGATCCTCCAGGCCGTGACCATCTTCCTCTACCTCTTCGCCCGGGACGCGGGCACGCTCTACGCCCTCGCCATGGTCTTCGGGGTCGCCTACGGCAGCGTGATGCCGCTGTACGCCGTCGTCACCCGCGAGTACTTCGGTAATCGCGCCATGGGCACGGCGTATGGTGGCGTGTTCTTCATCTCCTGCATCGGCATGGGCGTCGGCTCCTACGCCGGAGGTCTCATCCACGACCTGCTGGGCTCCTACCTCTGGCTCTTTCTCGGCTCGGGCGCCATCGGCACCATGGCGATCGTGCTCGCCCTGACGCTGAGGCCTCCGAGGCCGGCCCTGCGCTCTGCGTGACGCAGGGCGGCGCTTTTCCCCGTTGACACTTGAGACGGTTTCTTGCTAAGAATGCGCCACGATTTTGCCTGATTTCTCATCCTTTCAGGACCCTGTGACTGCCTTCACGAGCGTTAGTCCTCACGGTCGGGGCTGGCCCCGCGGCCCGGAGTGAGCCGTCCGAACCCGGAAGGGATCGGCTCTGTACTACAGACAGTTCACCAATACGAGGAGACATGGCAAATGACGACTGAGAAGCGCGAGGACGGGACATCGAACAGCCGGCAGGTGGACCGCCGGACGTTCATCAAGACCACGGGCGTCGCGGCGGGCGTGGCCGGGGGCATCGAGGGCATCCTGGCCGCGCGGCGCGCGCCGGCCTTCGCCCAGGGCACCAAGCTGCACTGGGTGCGCTGGGTGGACTTCATCCCAGAATCGGATGTCGAGCTGAAGCGCCAGATGCCCGAGGCCTCCAAGGCGCTGGGCGCCGAGTGCGTGCTCGAGACCATCAACGCCAACGACCTCCAGGCGCGCATCACCGCCGCCATCCAGTCCGGCGCCGGCGCCGACATCTTCAACTTCCAGTACAACTGGGCGCACCTCTACCAGAACGCGGTCTCGGACGTCTCCGATGTCGCCAACGAGCTGGGCAAGGCCGAGGGCGGCTTCTACGAGATCTTCCCGCCGTCCTGCAACGTCAACGGCAAGTGGCTGGCCCTGCCCCACGCGATCGTCGGCAACGCCGTCTCCTACCGGAAGTCGTGGCTGAAGGAGGCCGGCGCCACCGAGTACCCCAAGACCTGGGACGCGGCGCGCAAGCTCTTCCCTGCTCTCAAGAAGAAGGGCAAGCCCTACGGCCAGACGCTCGGCCACACCTTTGGCGACTCGCCGACCTTCACCTACCCCATGCTCTGGGCCTTCGGCGGCGCCGAGACGGACAAGACCGGCAAGAAGGTCGTGCTCAACAGCAAGGGCGCGGTCGACTCGGTCAAGTTCATGCAGTCGTTCTGGAAGGACTCCTGCGACGAGGGCGGCCTGGCCTGGGACGACACGAACAACAACCGCGCCTTCCACGCGGGCGAGATCTCGGCCACGCTCAACGGCGCCAGCATCTACATCGTGGCCAAGCGGCAGAAGGACAGAATCAAGGACGAGAAGGGCGAGCCGATGTATCTCGACATCGGGCACGCGCCGCTGCCAGCCGGCCCCTCCGGCGCCTATCTCCTCTTCCTGAACCAATCCCACGCCGTCATGAAGTACTCGAAGAACCAGAAGCTCGCGAAGGACTTCCTGCGCTGGGTGCACAAGAAGGAGAACTACGGGAAGTGGTTCGAGACGCAAGAGGGCTACAGCGCCGGCGCTACCAAGGTGTGGGAGAACAATCCCATGTGGGGCCGCCTGGACGAGCCGCTCAAGATGTTCCGCACCGCGGCGCGCAAAACGCGCCTCTTCGGCTATGCAGGACCCTCCACGGCGAAGGCGACCGAAGCCTTCACCAAGTACATCGTGACAGACATGTACGCCAAGGCCGTCCAGGGCATGAAGGCCGAGGACGCCGTGAAGTGGGCGGAAGGCGAGCTCAAGAAGGTTTACGAGGCCTAATCAGCCGGGAAAGATCTACGGATATTGAGATGAAGAAGCCCATCGCCGGCGTATCGGGCGGTGCGGCCGGGATGGCGGCCGCGCTGCCCCACACCGGCGCATCGCGCCCTGGGCGGATGACGCGCTGGCTCGAGAGCGAGCGCCTCCTGGCCACACTCCTGCTGTCCCCGGCGATCGTGCTGCTGGGGCTTTTTATCGCCTACCCGTTCGTGATGGGCGTGTGGCTGTCGCTCTCGAACGTGAGCGTGGGCAATCCGGGCGAATTCGTGGGACTCAAGAACTTCATCAAGGCGTGGAACGACTCGATCTTCAGGACCGCATTCTGGAACACCAGCTTCTACACGTTCTGGGCGACCATCTTCAAGCTGGCGTTGGGCATGTGGCTGGCGCTCCTGCTCAACCGGAGCTTCCGGGGCAAGCGCATCGTGCGGGCGTCCATGCTCCTGCCGTTCATCGTGCCGACCGTGCTGAGCACCTTCGCCTGGCGCTGGATGTTCGACCCGACCTTCAGCGTGCTCAACTGGATGCTCTACCAGGGCGGCTTCATCACGAACAAGCTGCCCTTCCTGTCCGACGGCACGTACGCCATGTGGTGCGCCATCGTGATCAACACGTGGCGTGGCATGCCCTTCTTCGCCATCACCCTGCTCGCGGGGCTCCAGACGATCAGTCCCGATCTCCAGGAGGCCGCCTCGCTCGACGGGGCCAACGGCTGGTACCGCTTCTGGCACGTGACCTGGCCCCTGCTCAAGCCCGTTACTGTGGTCGTCGTGGTGTTCTCGATCATCCAGACCTTCTCCGACTTCCAGTTGATCTACGTGCTGACGGGCGGCGGCCCCGCCAACGCCACGCACCTGCTGGCGACGTACGCCTACCAGATCGGCATCGCCACGGGCCTCCTGGGCGAGGGCGCCGCGATATCGCTCTTCATGCTCCCAGTCCTCTTCATCGTGGTCTGGCTCCAGCTCCGCTACCTGCGCCGCCTCGAAGGGGCCTAGCCGGTGGTCATCGAGAAGAAGTGGAAGCGGTGGGTGTACTTCTACATCCCGATCGCGTTCTTCGTGATCGGGACTCTCTTCCCCTTCTACTGGATGCTGATCACGGCCATCCGCCCGGACTCCGAGCTCTACCGATCCTGGCGGGCGGTCAACAACGCGCCCTTCTGGACCCTGCACCCGACGCTCGCGCACTTCCAGGACCTCTTCGCCAAGACCAACTTCCCGCACTGGCTCTGGAACACGTTCTTCATCGCCTGCGCGTCCACCGCCATCTCGCTTTTCTGCGGGCTCCTGGCCGGTTACGCGCTCGGGCGATTGAAGTTCCCGCTGGCCGGCACGATCGGCACCTCCATCTTCGTGACCTACCTCGTGCCGCCGACGCTCCTCTTCATCCCGCTGGCGAACATCATCCGCGCCTTCCAGCTCGGCGACACGCCCTGGGCGCTCATCCTGACGTACCCGACCTTCCTGATCCCCTTCTGCACATGGCTGCTGATGGGCTACTTCAAGACCATCCCGAAGGAGCTGGAGGAGTGCGCGCGCATCGACGGCGCCACGCGCTTCGAGGCCATGATTTGGATCATCTTCCCGATCGCCATACCGGGCATCCTCTCCGCTGGTATCTTCGCGTTCACACTGTCGTGGAACGAGTTCATCTACGCGCTCGTGTTCCTGTCCTCGCCCGAAAAGAAAACCGTCCCCGTGGGCGTCGTGTCCGAGCTAATCCGGGGCGACATCTACTTCTGGGGCCAGCTCATGGCGGGGGCCCTGCTCGGCTCGATCCCCGTCGCCGTCGTCTACTCCTTCTTCGTCGAGTACTACGTGACGGGCCTGACCGGCTCGGTCAAGG
>Ga0326597_10003608_pt1 | contig 22179 bp, 18 predicted proteins | sample RVTome_12_FD_203789 | JGI IMG/M metagenome (GOLD analysis project Ga0326597, IMG submission 203789) | Soil microbial communities from uranium-contaminated site in the Upper Colorado River Basin, Wyoming, United States - RVT100D185 | ecosystem: Environmental > Terrestrial > Soil > Contaminated >...
GTTGCCCATGCCGCTCTGGTTCCCGCCGCTGTCCCCGATGAAGACGATGTTGTCGAATCCGTGGGCCTGTAGGCTCTTCGCCATGTCGGTCAGGACGGCCTCGAACGTCTCCTGCCTGAGGCTGATGGTGCCCGGGCTCCTCATGTGCCCGGTCTGCGGCTCGATGCCGCCTTCCGGCACGAACTCGAGGATCGGCGCGCAGAGTGCGTTGCCCAGCTCGCGCGCGATCGCATCGCAGTTCGCGCTGAGCACGTAGTTGTGCTTGCCGGTGACCAGCCACGGTCCATTCGGCTCGACGCCGCCGGTGGAGATGATCGCAGTCGTCTTGCCTTCCGCGAGGGCGTCGCGGACATCCATCCACGTCATCTCCTCGATCCACACGGTGCTCGCCAGCGGAAGCGGGTTCGGCGTGTCCGAGCAGTTGTACTCGTTGGCCCGACAGTCCCCGCCGCCCATGGTGCGCGGGTCGGGCGCGGGGCGCTCACCACCGCCACCCGCGAACTGTCTGCGGGGCGGGGCGGGAAGCGTGCCGCGGTTCGCGATGGCGTTCCGGATGGCCCGCGAGGTCTCCCCCGCGCGGAAATCGACGATCTGACGGCCCCACTCGAGCGCCTCGACGCGGTCGGCGAGCGATACTCCGTTGATCGTGGCGAGCCCCGCCGCGACACGCTCGTCGTACCGGATCGACGCGGGATCGGCGACCATCATGTTCAGTGAGATGATCGGATCGTCGTGGAGCCCATCGCCCTCGCCCTGCTCGAGGCCCCGGAAGGCCATGTAACGGTCGACCGATCCGTAGTCGTAGTACTCCTGGACGTGCGCGACCACGGTGCCGTCCCACATGGCGTTCAACCGCTCGGCCACGGCACGCTGGCCCCCCTGGTTCCCGCCGCTGTCCCCGATGAAGATGATGTTCCGGAAGCCGTGGACCTTCAGGCTGTGGGCGATGTCGGTGAGCAGCGCCTCGAACGTCTCCTGCGTGGCGCTCATCGTGCCGGGGCTGGTCATGTGCCCGCTCGGCGGATCGATCGATCCTTCGGGGACGAGCTTCACGATCGGAGCGCAGAGGGCGTCGCCGAGCTCACGCGCGATGGCGTCGCAGTTGGCCCGCAGGACGTAGTTGTGCTTCCCCGTCACGAGCCAGGGGCCGTTCGGCTCCATGCCGCCCGTCGGGATGATGGCCGTGGTCTTGCCCTCGGCCAGGGCGTCGCGGACGTCCATCCACGTCATCTCCTCGATCCACACGGTGCTGGCCGGAGGCAGGGGATTCGGCGTGTCGGCGCAGTTGTAGACGTTCTCTTCGCAGTCGCCGCCCCCCATGGAGACGGCGGAGGGCTGATCCTGCGCGGCGGCGGGTGCGCTCACGAGAACGACGCCGGCCAGCGCAAGGATGCTCGGGGTGCATGACTTCATCATCGGATCTCTCCAACGGTGCGGACCTGGGACGCCCGGCATGGCGTCCCGTCGGATTCGGGCTTCGCTTTCCGAGCACAATGGAGCCCGGAGCGGGACGCCGCCAGATCCCCGCTCCGCGACGCCCGGCTCGTGGGATGCCGGAGGCGCCGGACGGATTGGCTGAAACGCCTCAGAACGCCCGGAGAAACGTGACCTTCACGACGCCGGTGCGGCTCAGCCAGCGCGAGTCGCGCGGGTCGAGCGGGTCGCCGGTGAGGTAACCCGTATTCAGGACGAGGAAGAGATCCGACCCCGGGGTATGGATCCAGTTGATCCGGATACTCGCCTGCAGTGTTTCCGAGAGGTCGTCCCATTGCACGAGGGCATTTGCGAATAGCGACCGCGAGACGGCGCCGAGCACGTCGAGGCCGAGCACCGTCGTGCTGAACGCGCCGTCCGCGACCGGAAGGTCCATGTCGTTGCGCGTCGCTGAGCCGGTGAGGGTGAGGTGCGGCCCGGTCTTCCACATGAGCCCGCCCCCATACTGGGTGCGGGTCCCGTTCCAGAAATCGCCCCGTCCGAACATCGCGTTGCCGGACAGGGTGCGGCTCTGGTCGGTGCGCACCGACCCGTCCACGGCCGTGAAGGTGTAGTCGCCCGCCAACAGGGCCCGTCCCTGGATCGCCGAGGGGGCGTCGAGCCGCTCGAACCGGCGCCGGGCGTTCAGCGAGACGAATCCGCCCGCCTGGAAGCTCAGCATGTTATGCAGGAGCTGGCTCGACGACTGCCGCGACCCGTCCTGGCCGTCCGTGCGGTCGCCGCCCACCGACACCACGAGGGACCTCGCCCACGTGCTGGACTCGAACCTCGGGGTCCAGGCCACGTTGCCGCCCCACTTCACCATGTCGAGACGGCGCACGAAGCCGAGGCCCGGCTGGAAGTCCTCGTCGACACTCATGAAGTCGGCCGAGGCGGACCAGAACGGCTGCGGCCGCAGGTTGAGGGCCACGCTCCCGGCGCTGGACCGGGTCCGCTCGGAGTCCCACACGCTGGCGAACCAGGCGTCGACCGCGCTGCTGCCCCAGAAGCGGAGCTGTGTATCCACGCCCGCCACCCGGTTGTGCCCGGCGCCGTCCTGCACATTGGTCACGATGCCCCCGAGGGTACTGCGGGGGAGGACGTCCGCCCGGACCCGCACTACGGCGTGGTTGGCGCCCGGAGTCGTGATCCCGTCGAGGGACGTATCCTCCGTCTGGAGGCTCAGCGCTCCAAGGGACAGCTTTCCGAGCTGTCCCGTCACGCGGCCGCCGCCCACGATCTCGTTGGTGAGTCCGAGGCGCCGGCTGAAGAAGATCTCGGTGTCTCGGGCATTCCCGAAAGCGAACAGGCCGGCCCGTTCGAGGAAGAACTCCCGCTTCTCCGGGAAGAAAAGATTGAAGCGGGTCAGATTGATCTCGACGTTGTCCGCCTCGACCTGCGCGAAGTCCGTGTTCCAGGTCAGGTCGAGCGTGAGATTCGAGGTCACGCCGTACTTGAAATCGAGGCCCACGTCACGCAGCACGTCGGTATCCGGCTCGGCCGAGCGCTTCTGGGCACCGCCGATGACGAACGGCTTCAGCTCCATGTGACGGCCGCGACGGAGGTCCCGAAGGCCCGTGAGGGTCGCGAACTGGGACACCTGCGTGATCCCGCCGCGGAAGCGCTGCGGGATGTGCGGCCAGAAGACCTGCTCGTTCTTGCGTCGAATAGCCCGCCGGATCGCGATGCCCATGGTCGGCGCCACGGCCTCCGGGAAGCGGATGGTCGTGAACGGGATCGCCACCTCCAGGGTCCAGCCGAAGTCCGTGATGCGGGCTTCGCTCTCGTAGACGCCTTCCCAGTTCCAGTCGTCCATGGCCAGGCTCTCGTCCGTGAAGAGCGCATCGCCCTGGGTCCCGAACGGGTTCAGCTCGAAGATGTACGCGTTCCGGCCGTCGTGGTACGTATCGAGGACGATCCAGACGTGGTCGTCCTGATCGATGCGGCCTTCGCGGTGCAGGATGCTGCGGCGGATGGCCTCGGGCTCGGAGTCGTACAGGATGAAACCGAAGTACAGGTGGCTCGCGTCGTAGGCGATGCGCACTTCGGTGCGCTCCGACGGAATGCCGCCGTCCACAGGATCGCGCTGGCGAAAATCCGAGATGGGCTCGAGACCGCTCCACAGCCCCTCGTCGAGCACGCCGTCGATGACGGGCGGCGTCGCCGTGAAGGTGGCCCCCGTCGTGCGCGCGGCCTCCGACAATGCCGTCTCCTGACCGGACGCACCAGAGGACCACGCGAGACATCCCAGAATCGCCAGAACCGCGTACCCACCCGCTCGCCCCGTCCGCGTACCACACGGATTCGCCCCCTCGCCCATGCCCGCTCCTGGTTGGTCGTTCGGTGTGTCCCGTCCCTGTGCGCGGACGTCACCGGGTCCGTCACAATACCGCGTCTCGTTCGTTCGTCCAGATCGCCCGATGCTCGGGCGACCTCCCGGGGCGGGCGAGGGTATCACGTTCCCGTCACGCCCGCACATCACCCAGAACTCCTTCGGAAGCCCACATGCGCTCGACGCTTCTCGGGTTCTTCACCGCGCTCTTCATCTTCGTCGTCCACCCCGCGAGCGACGTCTCCGCGCAGGCTCCGACGCCGGCGGATTCGGCGGCCGTTCTCCTCGAGGTCGCACGTGACTTCGAGGCGCGCGGCAGGTCGGAGGTGGCGGAAGCGCTCTATCAGCTGATCGCGGAGCGGTACGAAGGCACCGCGGCTGGCGCGGTCGCGCTGGGACGCCTGGCCGAGTGGGATCGCGTCGTGAACGAGCGGAGCGGCCGGGTCGAGCTCCAGGTCTGGAGCTCGCTTTACGGTCTCTGGCTGGGCATTGCGGTCCCCACCGCCTTCGGGGCCGACGATACGGAGGCGTACGGGGCCGGTATCCTGCTGGGGGCTCCGGCCGGCCTCCTCGCGGCACGGGCGGTCATCAGGTCGCGCCACATTACCGAGGGGCAGACGCGCGCCATCACGTGGGGCGGGATCTGGGGGACGTGGCAGGGGCTCGGGTGGGCACACGTTCTCGATCTGGGCACCGATGAATTCTGTCAGCAGGGCTTCTGCTACGAGTCGGACGTCACGACCGAGACCCAGTTCCGCTCGATGATCGTCGGGGGCCTGGTCGGCGTGACCACGGGGGCGCTCCTGTCGCGAAGGGACATCCCGACCGGCGTCGCGGCAGGCGCCCACTACGGTTCGCTGTGGGGGACGTGGCTCGGAGTCGCCGGCGCGGTCATTGCGGACCTCGAAGGCGACGGCGTCATGGCCGCCACTCTGCTGACCGGCAACGCCGGGCTGGTGGCGGGCGTGTACCTCGCGGACCGGCACGAATTGAGTCGAAACCGGCTGCGTCTCGTGAGTCTGGGGGGCCTTCTGGGCGGGTTGGCGGGCGTGGGCCTGGATCTGCTGTTCCAGCCGGATGACGAGAAAGTCGCGATGGGCATCCCTCTCGTCCTGAGTGGGGCGGGGCTGGGGGTGGCCGCGCACATGACGCGCGACTACGACCGGGGGCCATTCGGGGGAGGCGCCGCGGGCGGAGACACCGGAGCCAGAGGGGCGCTGTTCGGATTCGACCGACAGGGGATGGCGCTCGACCTGCCGGTGCCGGTCCCGACGCTCGTACGGGGCGAAGACCATGCCGGCCGCGACCGGTGGGTCCCTGGGCTGAGCATGACGTTGTTGCGCGGGACGTTCTGAGCCCACCGCGTCAGGTCGTGGGCAGGAGTTCCGCGTATCCCTCTCGGAAGGTCGGATAGACGAACGCGTAGCCCGAACGGACGAGGCGCTCGCTCGAGCAACGCTTGTTCGTGCCTCTGCGCCGCGGAGGGGCGTCTCCGGCCTCCTGCTTGACCAGCGCACGGGTCGGGGGCGCCTGTGCGTGCCGCGATCCAGCGATACACGGCCCGCAGCTCCGCCGGATCACGATCGACACCCAGTGGTCCGTCCCCGAAGTCTGTTGGAATGGATCTCCCTTCGGTCGATCGTCTCGGGGAAGACCCGCTCGGCGCCTGGCAACGGGTGGGCCCCTCGGCTCGTGCGCCGCTGCATCCGTTCTGGCGGCGTTTGCTCCTCCTTGCAATAGCGCTGCTATTCCTCGTCGTCGCGCCTTGCCAGAGCGGCGCAGCGGCACCCTCGGTTCTTCAACAGACTTCGGGGACGGACCACTAGATACACGGGGTCCGGATCGGCGAGCCGGGCCAGGTGCCGCGCGGCGCCGGCGGCGGCGTCCCGGTGTATGCGGTTGCCGTACACGCCGGGTTCCGGGCATGTGGCTTCGCCGCTGACGACCCGACGAACGGTGCGATCCCGGCCGGGACCGTAGATGCCGCCGAGCCTCAACACGACTCCCCTCCCGCCGAAGCCGTGCGCAATGCGCTCGCCCTCGAGTAAGACGTGGCCGGTCGCGTCCGCCGGTCCGGTCGTGTCCTCGTCCACCCACCCGCCCTTCGACTCGCCGTATACGCCCGTGCTCGACACCAGCACCAGCCTGCCGCGGAACCGTGTGTCCGGGCCGGCGGCGTCCATGACGTTCGAGAGCCCATCCGCATACGCGGTTCGGTAGGCGGCTTAAGAACGTTCCGCGGGAGCGACCGCGTAGACGATCACGTCGGGATGGGCGGGGATCTCGCGCAACGTCGCCGGCGCACCGATGTCTCCGCCGATGGGGCGAACGCTGGCGGGCAGCTCGGACGGGTCACGCCGCAATCCCCAAACGTCGTGGCCATCGCGCACGAGCATTTCCGCGAGCGCCGCACCGACGTATCCGCAACCTGCGATCAGCACCCGGCGTGCGTCGCCGGGACGCCTCAACGCCGGCTCGAAGGCGGCACCACCAGCACGGGACAGCTCGAAGCTTCGATGACCCTTCTCGACACGCTTCCGACCACGAGCGCGCGGCCGTGCCCATGACCACGGGTGCCGAGCACGAGCAGGTTCGCGCCCATCCGCTCGGCAGCCAAGGCGATCTCGAGCTCGGGTCGGCCATAAACCGCCACCGCCTCGAAGAGCCCGGGGGCGAGACCCGCCTCGTCGGCCGCCTCCCGAACCCCGAGTCGGACCCGTTCGATGACCTTCGCCCGGGCGTTCTGGTACTCCTCGTCGGACGAGAAGAGGGTCGTGTTCACCGCGATTCCGGGCGGCTCGATGGCGGAGAGCACCTGGCCCTCGAGATGTAAGGTCTCAGCCAGGGTCCGGGTCCACGCCAGGACATCCCTGCCGACGTCCGACGCGTCGATCGCGACGAGCGCCCGGGTCGGCGGGCCGTCCGGTATGCCATGCGCGATGAGCACGGGTACGGTGGAAGCCCCCAGGAGCCTGGACACGACGCTCCCGAGCAGCCCGCCGGCGAACGTCTCGCGGTACGCGCCCACCGAGATGAGGCTGGCGTTCTCCTCTCGCGCGATCTCGGCCAACCGCATACCCGGCGCCCCGTCGGTGACGACCACCTTGCAGCGGTCGGCACCGAACTCGGTCCGCATCTCCTCCATGCGAGTGGACACCTCGGCGCGCATGTCCTCGGCTTTGGCCTTCGCGTCCTGGGCCGAGAAGAAGCGCCTGAGGGCACTCGTTTCCAGCACGTGCACGAGCACGATACGCGCCTCGGGCGCGAATGTACGGGCGACCCAGGCTGCGCTCGCCAGGGACGGGGCGGTGAAGTCGACGCCGATGAGCATCGTTTCGAGCTTCGGAGACATGGCTGGCCGCGCTCTGGGCTGAGGGTGGATCGAGGTGATTACCTGCCTGTCGCTCCCGAGTTCCTGGGGCGCGCGGGATCCCCAGCGCCGCGATGGTGAACTATCAAGCTCCATCCATCCGACACTCTTCGTCACACACCTCATCAGGCGCCACGCGTGGCTAGATGCCTCCTGCCCGATCCGACATTCGAATGATCACGAGAGCGGTCCCCGTGATCACGTGTCTGATGCTCGTCCTCGCCGGCCATGCCGGGGCTCAGGACGAGGATGAAGGATGGCACGCGCCGCCGATCGCCGGCACGTGGGAGCCGGTGCGCTCGCTCGAGCAGCCCGCCAGGCTCAACATGTTCGGCCGCCTCGGGTACGGCATCGACAGGAGGGGGGCGGGGGACGAGGCAGGGCCGCTGGGATCGATCGGGGTCTACCGCGACCTCTTCAACCCGGTTTACGGGGCGCTCGGTCTCAGCTTCCAGGCGTACGTCGGTCAGCGAGGCGAGGACTTCGACGGCGGGATGCAGGCGCATTTCGAGTCTCCTGCCACGTTCCTGCATGCGGGGCTGGACTGGAACGTCCGCCTGAGGCGCGTGGACCCCGCGGTCGGACTCACGATGCCGCTCCGGCGAGGGGGTTGGCCAGTGCCGGGAGGACAGTTTCGGGTCGACTGGATTCCGGGACGCGCGCAGAGCCTCGTCCTGGGTCTGTCCATTCCATTGCGCCGCCCCCTCGAAGGGCGCACGCGCTCGCGGATCGTCGACGTAGAGCTGCCCGCGCCCCCGCGGGTCGAGCCGGGACTGCTTCCGCCCCCGGGCTCCGCGCTGGAGGCGGTGCTCGACGATCTGGGCGAGTCCATGGATTGGCTGGCGGGGCTGCACAGCTTTCTCTGGCTCACCGACTTCTCCAGCCTCGACCACGAGGAGACCGTCTCGGAGACCCGTGAGGCGCTCGCCGAGTTCCGCAGGCGCTTGGATGCCCGCTCGTCCCGCATGCCCGAGCGCGCCACCTACGAGCGGGAAGTGGAGTCCTTCCACCTCACGCTCGAGAGGACTGGATCCGGGGGGTGGTGAAGGTTCACGTCAACGTCACGAACCCCTCGGACTTCACGTTCCGATCGCGCCGACTCATGCGTCGGGGGCCGCCGATCGGGGCGGACAACCTCATGCGCGATCACCGCAAGATCGTCATCCGGGACGTCACCGAGGAGAATCCCGCGGCCGGGGAGGTCATCCTCGCGGGCGTGGGCGTGGGCGAGCACTACGCCACGCCGACGTGGGACGACCGGGGTCTCATACTGCGCGGCCCGGCGGCGCTCGAAGCGAAGGAGCGCGCGCGTGACGTGCTCGAGCGTCATGGCCTGACCGGCCGACGCCTCCCCGCGCCCCTCCGGCGTCAGGATCCCACCCGCGATTACCTGCGGCAGGTGGAGGCGCTGGAGGCGAGCGGTGCGACGGCTCGCGTGCTGCAGGTCCACAACCGGACGGGCTGGGGCGAGAAGGACGCGACGTTCCTCCAGATGCTGATCTATGATCTCGTGCCGCCCGGGACGGTGATCTACGTCCCGGATTCGCTCTGGACCAGCTACGAATGGATGGGCCAGCTCGTGAGCGCCGCGCTGCGGGGCTGCCGCGTCTATGTGGTCGCGCCCGCGTTCAGCAACGCGCCGAGCTCGGACTTCCCGGTCATGTCGACGATGCAGGAGTTGGTGACCCGGCTCGTGCTCGTGGGGGAGGCGTTCGAGGATGTCATCACGGCGGTGGGCGGCGAGCTCCGCGTGGGACTGTACACTCGGGTCGCCCCGCTCGACGATCTGCCGGGGGTCCTCGCGGACGTGGACACGACGCCCCGCTCAACGACGTGGTCGACCGGCTGCCGAAGATGCACCGGAAGACGCAGCTCATCGTGTCCGCCTCCGTGCTCCAGGGGTTGGCTTCCTCCGAGGCGATGCCGGGTTTCCTCGAAGCCAGCTTCGAGCGGCGGCTCGGACCCGTCCCGTCGGCGGGCTCCGGAGCGGGTCGCGGCGCGGCGTCCCCGGAAGTCCTGATGCAGGAGCATGGCCGCCTCGCCGAAGCGGGCACCGAGTCGCCGGTCATGTACTTCCTCACCGAGTCGGTGAACAAGAACGTTCGGAGCATGGCGCTGGACGGCGAGGCGCTGGCCGCCGTGGCGGGACCGTGGGCGCTACACGCCTACCTCGATTTCGTCCTGCTTTCGGGCGGGGTGAGCTGGGTTCGTAGCGTCGAGGAGGTGGACGCGCTGCTGCCGCCGTATTCGGCGATCAAGCGCTTCATCAGCCGGTGGCTGTACCGGGTGTTGTGAGACGCCCGACGCCCAGCGCCTCCACCAGCCGGGGGAGCGTGAATCCGAGGCGTTCCTCGACCTTGCAGATGGCGACGTCGTCGGCCCGGGTGGGCCCCAGATTGGCGACCACGACGGGCATCCGCTCCTGCACGGCGCGCAGCACGAACCGGCGGCCCGAGAAGACGGTCAGGGAGGAGCCCACCACGAGAAGGAGGGCTCCATGGGCGAAGACGTTCCAGGTGCGTGCCAGCCGCTCCTTGGGGACGTTCTCGCCGAAGAAGACCACGTGTGGCTTCAGGATGCCGCCGCACGCTTCACATGCCGGCACGCGGAATCCGCGCTCGGATCCCGAGGGCAGCTCGGCGTCGCCGTCTGCTATGTACCGGTCTGCGCTCATCCCGAAACGCGGGTTCAGGGCCAGGAGCCGGCACTGCATCTCGTCCCGTGACGTCACCCGGTCGCACGCCATGCAACGGACTTCGGAGAGCTTTCCATGGAGATCGACGACGGTGCGGCTGCCAGCCGCCTGATGGAGTCCGTCGACGTTCTGGGTGATCACACCTCGGACGAATCCCGCCGCCTCGAGCGACGCGAGCGCGGCGTGCGCCGCGTTCGGGCGGGAGCGCGCGAAGCGCGGCCACCCGATCATGCTGCGGGCCCAATACCGGGTGCGCGCAGGCTCGCTCTCCATGAAGTCCTGGTAGCGGATCGGCTGCCGCTCGCGCAGGCTCCCGTCGGGGCCCCGGTAATCCGGGATGCCGGACTCCGTGCTACACCCCGCACCGGACAGCACGACGCACGGGTGCTCCATCAGGAGACTCGCCAGCGTATCGACGGACTGTGAGGTCACCGCGCTCCTCCTGAAGCCAGAGTCACGAGCAGGATCAGCCGACGGCCCCTGAGCGGTGCGCCGATCCGGGCCGGCAATCCCTCGTCGAGGATGTCTTCGAGCCGGGCCTGACCCAACATACCCCCGAGGGGTCCAAGCTCGGGCAGGGGACCGGTCAGCGCGACGGCGAGCTCCGCGCCGCCGGGCTCCTCGAGCTCGGAGCGGGCGCTCACCAGCGCCGAGCGAGCCGCCACCTCGCCGGAAAGGCGGAGCGCGGCATCGATCAGATGGATCCGTCCTAGGCCCTCGAGCGTCGGCTCCTCCCGCCACCAGCCGAACCACGTGCCCCACCGAGCCAAGTGGACGCGGGCGCGACCCTCGACCCGCCCGGATGCCAGGGTGTCCGTCCACGTCACATGCGCATAGCCTCCGCCCCCTCTGCGGACCCCATTTCCCGACCAGATCGGATCGCCCCAGAAGGCCGCCGCCTGCATGGTCCATGGTCCCCGGCCGGCGGACAGGTCGGCGTCGACGACGGGGGCACCTCCGAGGGACTCCGTCGCCCCCCCGTCGCGGAGCCATCCCCGCGCGAGCAGGGCCCCGTAATCGAGCAGCTCCGGTCGTGACCGGTATCCCGCGCGCGCCCCTCCATGCCATGCTCCGGCGGTCGTGCGAGCGCCGATGTCCAGAGCCAGGTCGTCACCGGCCGCCATTCGACCGAAGACCGGTCCGGTGTGCTCGACGACCGCTCGGGACCGGGTGACGAGCCGGTCGCCCAGTGTGAGACGCTCGTGCTCGGCGCCGAAAACCGTTCCGCTCCCGCGTGCCGCCTGGATGCGCGTGTGCCCCAGGGGCTCGATCGACAAACCTGCGATACGGCCCAGCCGCAAGGCGTCCACGCGGAGCGCCACGTCCCGGTGGGTCGCGTCGGCCCCCAGCACGCTCACGGCGGCCGTGCGCTCTGCGGCGAGGTGCGGGACCCAGAGGAATGCCTGCGGGTCGTGCCGTCCGGCCATTCCGAAAGATCCCGAGTCCGGGCGGCGCCACCTCGCGCCGCCCGTGAAGGAGACCGATACCGGAAAGGAGAGACCTTCTGCGATCGGCTGCACACGGGCTCGGATGGATGGATCCGTGTGGAGGTCCGAGCGCCAACGTAGCCACGTGCTCCAGGGGCCATTCTCGGACCAGGCCTCCAGGCCCGCACCCAGTCGGTCGATGTTGTCGCCGGTGCCGCTCGTGGTCCCTGGCGCCGGATCACCACGGGGGTTCGCGGCGGCTATAACGAACCCGTGGCCCCTGCGCCCCGGCGCGTCGATGACGACGTGCACGAGGCCGCGCGACGTGAGCGTCGGCGGAACACCGAGGAGGGGGAGCGCCTCGGGGATCACCGGATCGCGGGTGGGAGCGGGCGAGCCGCTGCGGGCCAGTGAGAGCCGCATGACCCCTTCCTGGCGCCGCGAGCGGTAGTCCGTCCACCGAACACCGGCTTCGGCGCGCAGCACCGAAGCCCAATTCCATCCCCCGGTGATCTCCCACTGGATCTCGCTCTCGGTGTCGTTGTGGCCGCGGTCGAGGCGGGCCCATTCGAAACCCAGGCCGCCGTCGATGCGGAAGCCGGCCGGTAGGGCGCGCCCGACACGCACGGTCGGCGTGGCGCGCACGCGGACGTGCTCGTCTCCGAGCCCCAGCCCGGCGCCCGCTCCGAAGATCCAACCGGATCGAGCGGCCTCCCACCGCGCCAGCGCCGCGGGAGCGCCGGACATCTCGAGCCCCCAGGTCCACGTCGCTCCGTCCACGCGTTCCTGTGCCGCGGCGGCCCACGGGAGGGCCAGCCACGCGACGACGAATCCGAGCATCGGGAGCGTCGCCATCAGGGGAGCCCGTTGAATTCGAATGCCTCGCGGGTGAGCTTCATCGACCTGTCGAGCCTCGATCATGGGACCAACGGACCAACACATGCGTCGAAATATCCTGCACGTCGGTGCAGCCAACCTGAAGTACGAGATCCGCGAGATCGTCACGGCGGCCCAGGAGATCGAAGCGCTGGGCCAGGACATCACCTGGGAGAATATCGGTGATCCCGTCCACAAGGGTGAGGTCCCGCCCCAGTGGATCCGCGACATCGTTTCGGGGCTGGTCCATGAGCCGGAGTCCTGGGGCTACTGCGATACGCAGGGCGTGCCGGAGGTGCGGGCCTTCCTCGCCGATCGGGTGAATCGTCGGAGCGGGGTGCGGGTGACGGCCGGCGACATCATGTTCTTCAACGGACTCGGGGACGCCATCGCCAAGGTCTACGGGTTCATGCGCCGCGAGGCGCGCATCCTCGGGCCGTCGCCGGCCTACAGCACGCACTCGTCCGCCGAGGCCGCCCATTCCGGGTACAACCACGTCACCTACGAGCTCGACCCGGACACCGGATGGATGCCGGATCTGGACGACATTCGTAACAAGATCCGGTACAACGATTCCATTGCGGGCATCCTGCTGTTGTCTCCGGACAACCCCACCGGAGCGGTCTATTCGCGGGAGATCCTCGAGGAGATCGCGGACATCGCCCGTGCGAACGACGTGTTCATCATCGCGGACGAGATCTACTCGAACATCGTCTACAACGGGCAGCCTCCGTTGCATCTGAGTGAGTGGATCGGCGACGTGCCCGGCATCGCCATGCGGGGCATCAGCAAGGAGTACCCATGGCCCGGCGCGCGGTGCGGCTGGCTGGAGATCCTCAACAAGGGCAAGGACGCGATCTTCGCCCAGTACGTGGACAGCCTGCTCGCGGCCAAGCGCCTCGAGGTCTCTTCGACGACGCTGCCGCAGCTCTCGATTCCGCAGGTCATGGGCGACGAGCGCTATCCAGAGCATCTCGAGCGCCGTCGCCGGATGTTCGCCGCGCGGGCGGGAGAGATGATGGACGCCTTCGAGGGGTGTGAGGACGTCACCGTGAACAAGCCCGGTGGGGCGTTCTACTTCACCGTCCGCTTTCATGACGGTGTGCTCAACGGCCATCAGAGCCTGCCCATCGAGAACGATCGGGTGCGTGCGGCGGTGGAGCGCCTGGTCGAAGGCGTGGAGCCCGACAAGCGCTTCGTCTACTACCTGATGGGCGCGACGGGGATCGTGGTCGTGCCGCTCACGGGCTTCCAGAGCGCGCACCATGGCTTCAGGGCCACGCTCCTCGAGACCGACGACGAGAAGCGCGCCTGGGTGTTCCGTTCACTCAGAGCGGCGATCGACGCTTACGTGACCAGCTGAGACGTCTCATGCTGGCGGTCGTGGGCGGATGAGCCCGCCCACCGGCGTTTCCGGTAACCCAAAGACGGTCGCACTCGCGGCCCTCCCGGTCATGGAACGCTAAGAAGGACGGAGGTCATCATATGTCTGCATTGTTCCGCTCGGGTGCCATCGGCGCCCTCATACTCACCCTCGCACTCTCGCAAGAAGCGTCCGCCCAACAGCACGGGCACGACCGCGCGGATCACGGCGGCGGGGCCACCGAAGCCCGCGTGCCGCTCTACCCGGATCTGGGCAGCCATCACCACCCGATCACCACCGTCTCGCCCGTGGCTCAGGCGTACTTCGATCAAGGGCTGCGGCTCCAGTACGCGTTCAACCATCCCGAGGCGATCCGGTCCTATCGGGCCGCCCTCGAAGAGGATCCGTCCTGCGCCATGTGCTGGTGGGGGATCGCGCTGGCGGCCGGTCACAACATCAACCAGCCGCTCACCGGAGAGGCGAACCAGGAGGCATACCATGCTGCCAAGGTGGCGCAGGCGATGTCCGCCGGCGTCTCGCCGCTCGAGCGAGAGCTCATCGAGGCCATAGGGGAGCGGTACAGCCGGGACCCTTCGCGGGATCGGGCGACATTGGACGCGGCGTACGCGCGGGCCATGGGTGACGTGCTCGTCCGCCACCCGGACAACGCGGACGTCCGCACCCTGCGGGCCGCGGCGCTCATGAACCTCAGCCCCTGGAACTACTGGGAAGGCCCGTTCAGGGATCGCAAGCCGCGTCGGGGAACCGAGGAGATCCTGACGCTGCTCGAACGGACGGTAGAGGCTGCGCCCGAGCATCCCGGCGCATGTCACTACTTCATCCATCTCGTGGAGGCCGCCCTTCCCGAGCGCGCCGTCGGATGCGCCGAGCGGCTAGCGGCGCTCATGCCGGGTGCCGGGCACCTGGTCCACATGCCGGGCCACATCTATATCCGCGTGGGACGGTATGCGGATGCCGTTCGCCAGAACGAGCACGCGGTGCATTCCGACGAGCGCATGATTCCCGATATCGGGATGCAGACGGTCTACACCGGCGGGTATTATCCGCACAACTATCACTTCATGGCGTTCGCGGCGACCATGGCCGGGATGAGCGAGAAGGCGCTCGAGGCGGCCAGGCTCGTCTCGACCAGGATCCCGGACGAGATCGCCAGGGACACGTACTGGATCCAGAACGCGGTGGTGTTCCCCCAACTCACGCTGCTGACCTTCGGGCGTTGGCGTGAAGTCCTGCTGCAGCCGGCGCCTTCGCCGGTGCTCGAGCAGGCGACCGTCATGCATCGGTACGCGCAGGGCGTGGCGCATGCGGCGCTCGGTGACGTCGCCGCTGCGCATGAGATCATGGAGGCGCTGCGCGCCGAGGCGCGCCCGCACGAGGGGGCCATGGCGCAGAACCCGGTGCCCCACATCGCGTGGCGGGTGCTTGCGGGGGAGATCGACATGCGCTCGGGTCGGCCCGGCGACGCGGTGGCCCACCTGGAGGCCGCGGCCGCGATCGAGGACCAGCTCCTCTACGACGAGCCGCCGCTCTGGTACCGTCCGGTCCGTCAGGTTCTGGGCCGCGCGTACCAGGAAGCGGGCCGCGCGGCGGATGCCGAGCGTGCCTACCGCGAGGATCTGGACAAATTCAGGGAGAACGGCTGGTCGTTGCGGGGGCTCGCGTCGAGCCTGAAGGCGCAGGGACGGGATCGTGAAGCCCGCGAGGTCGAGGAACGCTTCCGTGCGGCCTGGGCGGGCGCGGACGTGCAGCTGCGGGGGTCCAGCTTCTAGCCGGAGTCGACCGGAGTCGGGCGCGCATCGCGAGCGTCGAAGTGCCCGTCCCCGTTCGCTCAGCAGGGCGTGGCGACTGCGGGGCCGGAGCGGGGGCGGGAGGTGATGCAGACTTCCCGCCCCCGTTTTCGCTCGTCGTGACCGACCTTCATGCCTCGGCCGCGATGGTCAGCTTGAATCCGTCCGGATCGATGACCGTAAAGGCACGGACGCCCCACGGCATGTCGGTGGGGCCTTCCTGGAGGGTGCCTCCTCGGGACTCGACGGTGGCGGCTAGATGATCGACGTCCTGGACGGTGCTCAGGTGGAGTCGGAAGCCCTCCCCCTTTTCGCGGTTCATTCCCTTCGCTCCATCGTCCAGGCTCAGTAGGAGCGTCACGGACCCGGCCACGAGCGCGGCGCCGACGCGGCGACCTTCGTGCTCCCAGATCTCATCAACGACGAACCCCAGCAAGTCCCGGTAAAACTTGAGGCTCTCACTTACGTCCGTGACGGTCAGGGACGGGGTCACGCGCCGGAGCCGCAGAGTCTCGGGATTGCTGCGCTGTCGTTCGGGAGTCGGGGCTTCGTCCAGGCTCATCTCCACCTCCATCGTTGGATCCGGCGGGGACGCGGGGTCCCGCTCATCAGGCCAAGATATGCGCCACGCGTCGTTCGCGCGCGTGTGCTCAGCCCTGAGCCCCCTTGGAGGAGGCGTGCGCCCTTTCGAGGAACGTCACCATCGCGAAGGCCGTGAGCAGATTGCCGAGCACGATCCATGCGAGACCGATCACCGGCACGACGCCCGTAGCAAAGATGATCCCGATCAGCGCGAAGCCGCCCGTGAGGAGGGCGAACGTGAGGGCCACGAGAAACGTGGACCGCCGCGCGTACAGGTCCAGAATGCGGTAGAGTCCGGACAGTGTGGCGCCGGTGACGATAAACGTCGCGAAATGGAGGATGCTGAAGTACGCCACCATGTCGAGCCGGATCTCCGTCGCGGGCGAAACGGCCGCATCGGTGAAGATCGCGGTGCCCACGAGGGACGGGGTGAACAACGGTTGGCGGGCCAGCGCGTCCACCACGAGGAAGAAAAGCGCGAGCACCGAGCCGCCGATCGCTCCCCCGTAGAACGTCTCGTAGAGGAAATCGGCGGTCGGACTGGACGACCGAGACGAGCTCGAGGTCGAGCTCGACGATGACGCCTGGGATGCCAAGCCAGGTTCCACGCTCGCTTTCGACATGCCGCACCTCCTACCGAGTCGCCTGATGAGATGATACCCTGAGCGCCCGTCGTGGTGTTCCGGCGGTCCGGGCACAGGTACTACCCGTCAGGGCGGCCCCTCACCCCTCGCGCGACAGGGCCCGGCGGACGGCGGGGGCCACCTCGGTGCCGAGCAGCTCGATGGCGCGCAGCACGTCCCGGTGCGGCATGACGCCGACGGAGAGCTGGACCAGAAAGCGATCGTGTCCGAAGATCTCATGCTGGAAAAGGATCTTGTCGATCACCTGCTCCGGGGCCCCCACGAAGTTCGCGCCGCGCAGCTTCGCCTCGGCATCGAACTGCGTCCGGGTCGGCGGTGGCCACCCGCGCTCCCGACCGATACGGCCCATGGTGTCGACGAATGCCGGAAAGGAGAGCTCGGAGGCCCGGGCCGCGTCGTCCGCGATGAAGCCGTGCGCGTTGATGCTGATCGGGAGTCGGGCCGGATCGTGCCCCGCCCGCCGGGCCGCTTCCCGGTAGAGATCGACCATGGGACGGAAGCGCTCTGGCGCCCCACCGATGATGGCGAGGGCCATCGGCAGACCGAGCGTGCCCGCGCGGATGACCGACTGGGGGTTCCCGCCGACCGCGATCCACAGGGGCATGGGATCCTGATGCGGCTGCGGATAGACCGGCACGTCCGGAATCGACGGGCGGTGTCGACCGGACCAATGGATCCGCTCTTCGTCCCGGAGATGGAGAAGGAGGTCCAGCTTCTCGCTGAAGATCTCGTCGTAATGGCTCAGATCGTAGCCGAAGAGAGCGAAGGACTCGGTGAACGATCCGCGGCCAACCATGATCTCGGCCCTGCCGCCCGAGACGTGATCCAGGGTGGAGAACTGCTGGAACACCCGCACGGGATCGTCGGAGCTGAGCACGGAGACGGCGCTGGTGAGCCGGATCGAGCGTGTACGCCCGGCCGCGGCGGCGAGCACGATCGCCGGGGCGGAGACGGCATAGTCGGGACGGTGATGCTCGCCGATCCCGAAGACGTCAAGGCCTACCTGGTCGGCGAGCTCGATCTCCTCGACGAGATGCCGGAGGCGCTCGCCTGGGTCGAGCTGCCGACCGGTCTCCGGATCGAAAGAGGTCTCTCCGAAGCTGTAGATACCGATCTCCATGCGTCACGCACCTTACACGTGGTGTGGGAATCTTCCCGATGGCGCGCGGGGTGCACGGAGCCTAACGTCCGGCGTAGGCCCGACCAACCAGGAAGGAAAGCCAGACATGAGAACCATACACCATCTCCCGATCGTCGCGATGCTCGTCGCCAGCTCCTGCACCGCCGGGATCCGCGCCGGCGCGGACTTCGCTCCAGACGTGGACTTCGGCCCGTTCACGACCTTCGAGTGGGACGAGCCGGACACCCGGCCCGTCGGAGATCCGCGCCTCGAGAACAACCCGCTGTTCGAGGAGCGTCTGCACATCGCCATCGAACGGGAACTCGCCGCCCGTGGGCTTCGCCCGACGGCGTCGGGTGCCGGGCTGATCGTGCACCACCATGCGACCGTCCGCGACCGCGTGGAAGTCTACGAGGCGGACCGAAGTGCGGGATACTCGACGCCGGAATACGGTGGCGGCACCCAGGTGGTCCAGTACGAAGAAGGCACGCTCATGATCGACATCGCGGACGCGGGCACCAACGAGTTGATCTGGCGGGGATGGGCCCAGTTCGACATCGGCGCCGCGCTGCGCGACCCCGAGGTCCTTACCGCCCAGATCGACGAGGCGGTGGCGAAGATGTTCGAGCATTTCCCCGCGAGCGGTCGCTGAACCGACGCGACCCGGCCGGCCGGGTCGCTCCTCAGGACGCGCCGCGGCCGGTCACGACGCGTGCTCCGTCTTCGAGTGTCGCGGGCGGGAAGAGCACGACCTCTTCCCCTTCGGCGATTCCCCCGAGCACCTCGGCGCGGTCGGGATTACGACGTCCCAGCTCCACCTCCGTGAGGACGGCCCGGCCGCCGTCCACGACGTACACGGCCCATCCGTCTTCCGAGCGGAAGACCCCGCTCGTCGGGACCGTCAGCACGTCCTCGCCCCGCCAGACGATGATGTCCCCGGCGACCCTGTAGCCGGATCCGAGCGCTGCCGGGACGTGGTCGAGGTCTCCGACGACGTCCACCCGCTGTTCCTCCACGCCCAGCGCGGAGATCTTGGTGTAGCCCGACAGCGTCACGGTGCGCACGCGGCCGGTGAGCATGGGCTCGCCGCCCCATTCCGTGATGCGGATCGCCTGCCCGGGCTCCACGCGGACCGCATCCTCGGAGAGCACGTCGAACACGACTTCCAGCCCGCGTACGTCCGCGAGCTCGACGAGCGGCGCCCCCGCCGGAACGACCCGTTCGCTGGCGTCCGGCACCCTGAGCACCCTACCACCCACGGGGGCCTTGACCTCGATGGCCGGTACCTCCGTCCCGTTGCCCGACACCCCCAGCAGCCGGGACCGCGCGGCGTCGAGGCGGGCAGCGGCGGCGTCGAGCATGGCTTCAGCGGCTTCGAAGGCGCGCTCGGCGACGCGTGCGTTGACCTGGGCCTGCTCGACCGCCTCCGCGCTCAAGGTTCCCGCGTCCAAGGCGGCTCGGCGCTCCGCTTCGCGGCGGGCCTGCTCAGCGCGTGCCCGGGCCTGCTCCACGCCCGACTCCGCTTCCAGTCGCGCCGCGCGTGCGGCGTCCACCTCGGCCTGGAGGCCGAGGGCGGTCCGGGGATCGTCCCGTGCCGGTAGAATCCGGGCGATAAGGGCTCCCTCTTCGACCTGGGCGCCTTCGTCCAGGTCGATCCTGGTCAGTCGACCCGAGACGGGGGCGGTGACCGTGAAGAGCTCGATGGCCCGCGTGCGGCCCTCGACGCCGACGGCCACGCTCAGCGTGTCCCTGGAGACCGTTGATGTCTCGACCTGCACGCCGCCATCCCGCGTGACCAGGTAGAGGCCCACGGCGACGACGAGGAACGTGGGTATGATCACGCGCGGTGATCCGAGCTTCATCGATTTCACTCCCGGGTCTTTAGGACGGAGATGAGGTCCATGCGGTCCAATCGGCGGCGCACCAACCACCCGCTTCCGATTGCCGCGACGATCGTGGCCGCGGCCGCGAGCAGATAGGTCCGCGGGCTCACGACCAGCGGCACGCGATACGTCTCGGACGCCAGACCGGCGATCGTGGCCGCTGCCAATCCGTAGCCGATGATACACCCGATCGGTATCGCGACGATCGTGATCACTGCCTGCTCTCCGAGGAGCAGCGTGGCGACTTCCCGCCGGGTGAAGCCGAGCACCCGGAGCGACGCGAGCTCACGCCCACGCTCCGAGAGGGCGATGCGGGTCCCGTTGTAGATGACCGCGACGGAGATGATGCTCGCGAACCCCAGCATGAACGCGATGCTCACGTACAGAGACTCCTGCAGCTGCTCACGAAAGGAGGTCAGCATCGTGGTCGGGGAAACCACGCTCGCCACCGCGGGAATACGCTTGAGGCGGTCATTGAGGCGCGCCGCGAGCTGCTCGTCCGTGCTCAGGTAGGCACCGGAGACCAGTCGGCCCTCCCCGGCGAACCTTCTCAGCCCCTCCAGCGTCATCCATGCGGAGCTCCCGAGGAAGTCGTCCACCACCCGGGCGACGGGCAGCCTGCCCTCGGCCCGGCGGCCCGTGAGCACCTCGACTTCCACGTGCGAGCCCGGACCCACGCCCAGCTCGTCCGCAAGGAACGAGCTCATGACGATGCCGTGGAGGGGGAGGGGATGCGCACGGCCGTCCGCGTCCACGATCGAGCGCAGCTTCGAGTCCGGCTCGAGCCCCGTGAGCGCGAGCTCGCTCGTCCGGTGCGCGGAGCGCATGCGCACCGGGACGGCGTGGTAGGCCTCGGCGCGCCTCACCCCTTCGAGGTTCATCAGGTCCAGGAGCACGCCCTCCTCCACCGGCCGGTTGAACGAGAGCGAGATGTCCTCTCTCTGCGCCACGGCGAACTGCAGCTCCATGAGGCGTGAGACGCCGTCGAACATGAACGCCCCGACGACGAGGATGGCCACGGAGAACGCGACGCCGAGCGACGAGACGAGACTCCGGACCGGTCGGCGTTCCATGTTGCGCAACACCAGCCGGCCGCCCGTGGGAAGCAGCCGCCCGAGGCCCGCGCGCTCGAGCCAACCCGGCTCGAAGCGGGGCGGGGCCTCGGGGCGCATGGCCTCGGCCGGCGTCAAGCTCGTGGCCCGACGGACGGCTGCCCACCCGCCGGCTACCGCGGCGACCAGGCTGATGGCGCTTCCGATCACCACGAGCGTGGCGGACAGGCTGTACTCGAGGTGCGGAAACTTGAAGAACTCCTGATAGAGACCGACCATCGCGCCGCCGGCCCACACCCCTCCGAGCGCACCGAGGAGGGTTCCGATGCCGACCGCGGCCACGGCGTAACTCAGGTAGTGTACCCCCACTTCGGTCTGCGTGTATCCGAATGCCTTCAGCGTCCCGATCTCCGTCCGCTGCGTGGAGATGAGGCGGCCGAGCACGAGATTCAGCAGGAAAGCCGCCACTCCGAGGAAGACGGCCGGGATCACGGTGCCCATCGTCCGATTCTGGGCGAGCTCGTCGTCGAGGATCTTGTACGAAAGCTGGCCCCCCCGGTCGTACGCGCCGAGCCCGCCGTATGGCTCCAGGATCCTGTTGAGCCCTCGGACGACCTCCCTCGGGTTCGCGCCGGGTCCCAACCGGACAGCCACCTCGGTGAACGCGTCCTCGGCGTCGAGCACCGGAGCCAGCACCGTACGGGTCATCCAGAAGACACCGTACCGTTCGTCGTCGGGATAGAGCGCCCCGGGAGGCACCGAGTAGGAATGCTCGGGGGAGATCGCGGCGCCGACGATGCTCAGGTCGGTCATTCGCCCGTTCAGGACGGCCGAGACCCTATCCCCCAGCCGGAGGCCGTTGGCGACGAAGAAGGTCTCGCTCGCGATCACCTCGTCGGAACGCCCCGGTGCCAGGTAGCGCCCGCGGGTCAGATGGATGTCGTTCAGCACCGGGCGTCTGCGAGCGGGGACCGAAACGAACAGCCCCATGCCCGGCGCGTCCAACCACGGAAGGTCGAGCGTGGCGTAGGAGGACACCCGCGTGTCGACCGCGCTCACGCCCGGGATCTCGAGGATTCTGTCGCGGACTGTCTCCGGGGCGCGTTCCAGGCTCGACCAGATGTCGGCGAGTCGGTAGTCGCGGTAGTACGCCTCGCGCGACGCGTGGAGTGCCTCGTAGGTGCCGCGCATGGTGACCACCGTCACGACGCCCGTCGCGACGACCAGCCCGATGGAGAGGAGCTGGGCCCGCAGGCGCCAGAGCTCACGCAGCATCTTCCGATCCAGCGCCCTCAGCCGGAGCCTCACCATGTGATGTCGGCGATGCGCGCCCGTGCTGCATTGCGGGTGACCTCTGTAATCTCTCCGCTGCTCATGTGGATGACCCGGTCCCCCATGGACGCGATCGCGACGTTGTGGGTGATGATGGCCGTGGTGGTGCCCGTATCCCGGTTGACCTGGTCGAGCACCTCGAGGACGAGCTTCCCGGTCTCGGCGTCGAGCGCGCCCGTGGGCTCGTCGCAGAGCAGCAGCTCGGGCTGCTTCACGACGGCC
>Ga0326597_10003609_pt1 | contig 22178 bp, 18 predicted proteins | sample RVTome_12_FD_203789 | JGI IMG/M metagenome (GOLD analysis project Ga0326597, IMG submission 203789) | Soil microbial communities from uranium-contaminated site in the Upper Colorado River Basin, Wyoming, United States - RVT100D185 | ecosystem: Environmental > Terrestrial > Soil > Contaminated >...
TGCAAAGCGTTGCAGCAATAAATTTAGGCCACCCAAAGGTAGCCTAAGTAGTTGATTCTTGGCGCGCCCGGCAGGATTCGAACCCACGACCCCCTGGTTCGTAGCCAGGTACTCTATCCAACTGAGCTACGGGCGCTTGATCTGAAGAGCGCGCATTATAGCAGAGCAATCGGCGGCCTGAAACTGTCACGGCCGACGGTCCGGTTCCCCCATAGCCCGGGTCCGAGAGTGTCCCCGATTCTGCCGCGCGTTCCGTCAATCCGGCCGTCTTCTGCTATTCTGCGTATCGTTTTTGGAAGAAAAGAGGTAAGCGATGCGACCGTTCGAAGGCGTAAGAATTCTGGACTGCACCCACGTACTTGCCGGACCCTTTGCAACCTATCAGCTTGCGGTGCTCGGCGCAGATGTCATCAAGGTCGAGGACCCGAACGAGCCTGACCAGAGCCGCGAATCGGGAGCGGACATGGCGCTCAACAAAGCGCGCATGGGCACGGGTTTCCTCACGCAGGGCTCGAACAAGCGCTCGATTGCGCTCGACCTCAAGACCGAAAGCGGGCGGGACGCATTCAAACGATTGGTAAAGGACTGGGCCGACGTACTGGTGGAAAACTACCGGCCGGGCGCGTTCAAGGCGTTGGGGCTGGGCTACGATGATCTCGCACAAATCAAGCCCAAGCTCGTTTATGCGTCGATGACCGCGTATGGACAGGACGGACCGCGCGGCGTGCAGACGGCTTACGACATGGCAATCCAGGCGACTGCCGGCATCACGGCATCAACCGGTACCGAGGCGAGCGGGCCGATCAAGGTCGGCGCGCCGGTGATCGATTACGCCACCGGCACGACGGGCGCATTTGCGATCTCGGCAGCGCTCTATCAGTGCCTGCGCACCGGCAAGGGTCAGTATATCGATATGGCGATGCTGGACGTCGCGCTGATCCTGCAGGCGTCGCACGTAACGGACCACTTCCATTCGGGGCATAACCCCAAGCGCGCCGGGAACAAGATGCGTTTCGCGGAATCATCCGTTTTCGAAACCAAAGATGGCCTCGTGCAGCTCGCCGCATCCAACACCCGCCAGCATCGCAGGTTCTATGCGGCGATCGGCGAACCCGCCGAAGCCGAGCGCACGAGCCTCGACGAGCGTTACGCGCGCTACGACGACAAGTTCGCAATGGTTGCCGGAAAGATGAAAGAGAAAACCGCGGACGAATGGGAAAACTATCTCGAGGCGAAGCACGTTCCCGCCGCCCGGGTGCGCGAACTGCGCGAAGCGCTGCGAGACCCGCAGCTCGAGCATCGCGGATTGCTGCACCGGCATGAAACCGTGCCCGGCGTCGGCAAGCCGATGACGGTACCTCTGGCCGCGTTCAAATTCGCTCACGGCGGTCCCTCAGTCGAACACCCGCCCGCGCGGGTGGGCGAGCACACCGACGAGGTCCTGGCGTCAGTCGGATTCAGCGCCGGGGAAATCGCGACGCTGCGCAAAGCCGGCGCCGTCGCGTGACAATTGGAGATATTGCCGGATCGGGCCTCCTCACCGTCCGCGACCTTGACGTTCGATTCGACACGCCTGCGGGACCGCTGCACGCCGTGCGCGGGGTGAGCTTCCATCTGGGCCGCGATGAGACGCTCGGTATCGTCGGTGAATCCGGTTCGGGAAAATCAGTAACCGCCCTTGCCGTACTCGGCCTCATACCGCGCCCTCAGGGCACCGTATCGGGAGGGGGGATTTTCTTCGACGGCGACGATCTGGGCACCCTGTCGCCGGAGCAGTTGCGCAAAATCCGCGGCAACAAGATCGCGATGATTTTCCAGGAACCGATGACGTGCTTGAACCCGGTGTTCACGATCGGGTTCCAGATCGCCGAAGCGGTGAGATTGCACCGGGGCATGCGGCAGCGCGAAGCCCTCGACTATGCGGTCGAAATGCTGGATAAAGTCGGCATTCCCCTGCCCGCGCGGCGCAGCAAGGAATATCCGCACCAGCTTTCCGGCGGCACGCGGCAGCGCGTCATGATCGCGATGGCGCTCGCGTGCAACCCACAGGTTCTGCTTGCGGACGAGCCCACGACGTCCCTCGATGTCACCATCCAGGCGCAGATCATCGATCTCATGCTGGCACTGCAGCAGGAGTATGGGACCGCCATCGCGCTCATCTCACACGACATGGGGCTGGTGGCGGAGACCTGCGAGCGCGTTGCGGTCATGTATGCGGGCAAGATCGTCGAGGAATCCACCGTCGCGCGCGTTTTTGCCAACCCCTTGCACCCTTATACGGTCGGCCTGCTCGCCTCCATCCCGCAGCTGCGCACGACCCGCGCTGCACCCAGGAAGAAAAAACTGCCTGCGATCGCCGGCATCGTGCCAAATCCGGTCGATCTGCCGCAGGGCTGCGCCTTTCAGCCGCGCTGTCCGAAAGCGCTGGCCGTGTGCGCCGTCAGGGAACCGGCGGTGCAGCAGACGGCGCCCGGCCACTCGGTACGGTGCTGGCTATACGATCCGCCAGGCGGAGTAACGGCCGAGCACTAAGATTGTTCAAGATCGCCACAACCGCCATGATTCCGTCATGCCGGCGAAAGCCGGTATCCAGTAACAACCGGATTCACCTGGTTTCCGGCTTTCGCCGGAATGACAACATTTCCTTCACGAGACCTATTCCGAGGTTTCCTAATTTTTCTGGTCGAGCACCAGCATCAATTGATTCAGCCGCTTGACGAAGCCGGCCGGATCCTCGAGTTGCCCGCCTTCGGAGAGCAGCGCCTGATCGAACAGCACGTGGCTCCAGTCGTTGAAGCGCTGCTGATCGGCCTCGTGCTTGAGGCGTTGCAGCAGCGGGTGCCGCGTGTTGATCTCCATGATCGGCTTCGATACCGGCACTTTCTGCCCTGCCGCTTTCAGCAGCCGCTCGAGATTGGCGCCGAGGTCGTGCTGATCGGCGACCAGGCACGCCGGTGAATCGGTGAGCCGCAGCGTCACCCGCACATCCTTCACGCCGTCGCCGAGCGCCTGCTTGATCCTGCCGGTAAGCTCCTTGAACTCGCCGGATTCTTTCTCCTGTTCCTTCTTTTCGGCTTCGTCCTCGAGTTTGCCAAGATCGAGCTCGCCTTTGGCGACCGATTGCAGCGGCTTGCCGTCGAATTCGTGCAGGTGGCCGACCACCCACTCGTCAACGCGCTCGGCGAGCAGCAGGACCTCGATGCCCTTCTTGCGGAATACCTCGAGGTGCGGGCTGTTCTTGGCTGCGGCGAACGTGTCGGCGGTGACGTAATAAATCTTCTGCTGCTCCGGTTTCATGCGCGCCACGTAATCGGCAAGCGCCGCGTCCTGCGCGTCGGTATCGGCGTGCGTGGACGCGAAACGCAGCAGTTTCGCGATGCGCTCGCGGTTCGCGTGATCTTCGCCGACGCCCTCCTTGAACGCGCGGCCGAACTCTTTCCAGAAGGTCGCGAACTTGTCCTTGTCGTTGGCGGCCAGCTCCTCGATCATGCCGAGCACGCGCCGCACGGAGCCCGCGCGAATCGCCTCGATGTCCTTGGATTCCTGCAGTATCTCGCGCGATACGTTGAGCGGCAGATCGTTGGAATCGATCACGCCGCGCACGAAACGCAGGTAATTCGGCATCAGCTGTTCGGCATCGTCCATGATGAACACGCGCCGCACGTAGAGCTTGATGCCGCGGCGATGCTCGCGGTCCCACAAGTCGAACGGCGCATGCGCCGGGAGGTAGAGCAGCTGCGTGTATTCCTTGCTGCCCTCGACTTTCGCGTGGGCGTGGGCGAGCGGCGCCTCGAAATCATGCGCGACGTGCTTGTAGAACTCGTTGTACTGCTCCTGCGTAATCTCGGACTTGGGGCGGGCCCACAGCGCATTCGCCTGATTGACGGTCTCGTCTTCGCTGGTGAGCCGGTACTCGGACTTGTCCTTGTCCCATTCCTCTTTCTTCATCACGATCGGCAGCACGATGTGATCGGAGTACTTGCGGATAATGGTACGCAGCCGGCTGCCAGACAAGAGTTCGTCCTCTCCCTCGCGCAGGTGCAGCGTCACCTCGGTGCCGCGGCCCGCTTTGCTCACCGGTTCGATCGTGTACTCGCCGCTGCCCGTCGATTCCCAGCGCACGCCGTGCTCGGCGCCGAGTCCGGCGCGGCGCGTGGCGAGCGTGACCTTGTCGGCCGCGATAAACGACGAATAAAAGCCCACGCCGAACTGGCCGATCAGATGCGCGTCCTTCGCCTGGTCGCCGCTCAAGGCCTGAAAAAACTCCTGCGTGCCGGATTTTGCGATGGTGCCGATGTTGGCAATCACCTCGTCGCGCGACATGCCGATGCCGTTGTCGGCGACCGTGATGGTGCGCGCCGCCTTGCCGAAACTGACCCGGATTCTGAGTTCGGCGTCGTTTTCGAACAGTTCCTTGCCGGTCAGCGCCTCGAAGCGCAGCTTGTCGCAGGCGTCCGATGCGTTCGAAATCAGCTCCCGCAGGAAGATCTCCTTGTTGCTGTACAACGAATGAACCATGAGATCAAGCAGTTGCCTGACCTCAGCCTGAAATCCGAGCGTCTCCTTGCCGGTCGTGGTTTCCATTGCAGTCCCTCCCCTATCAAAACTCATTCGAATCTGGGGGCCGTTTGCGCAATATCAAGACCCCCGTTGCGCCGGGGCGTTGTAAGATACAATTTGCAGATTACACGGGAGAACCATCATGCGCGGCAACTCAATCCTTAATATCCTGCGCCTGACGTGCGCGGCGCTTGCAACCGCATTGGCGGCGCCGGCCCAGGCGCAGCAGACACTCTCCATCGTCACCTCGTTCCCCAAGGATCTGACGGCAGTCTACAAAAAAGCCTTCGAGGCGAAAAATCCAGGGGTCACAGTTGAAATCCTCAGCCGCGGCACCTCGGCTGCCATCGCCTATGTGCGCGAGGCGCCGGCGAGCAACAAGCCCGATATTTTCTGGGCGTCCGCTCCCGATGCGTTTGAAGTGCTCGCCTCTGAGAAGCTACTGCAGAAGTTCGACGGCGCCAACAAGGATGTGCCTGCCAAAATCGGCAACTATCCCATCAACGATCCGCAAGGCTTCTATTACGGTCAGGCGCTCGCCGGCTACGGCATCATGTGGAACACGCGCTACATGAAAGCCAACAAGCTGCCGGAACCGAAGGAATGGGCCGATCTCCTCAAACCCATCTATTTCAGCCATGTGGCGATCTCCGCGCCGTCGCGCTCCGGCACGACCCACCTCACGATCGAAACCATTCTGCAGGGGGAAGGCTGGGCCAAAGGCTGGAACCAGATTCTCGCCATCAGCGGCAATTGCGCTGCCATCACCGAGCGCAGCTTCAGCGTGCCGGACGGCGTAAACAACGGCCAGTACGGCCTGGGCATCGTGATCGACTTCTTCGGCCTGTCGGCGAAGGCATCGGGTTTCCCGGTGGAATTCGTCTACCCCTCGGTCACCGCAATCGTGCCGGCCAATATCGGACTGATCGCCAACGCCAGGAATGCGGAGCTGGGCAAGAAATTCATCAGCTTCGCGCTTTCGCTGGAAGGCCAGCTGCTGCTGCTCGATCCCAAGATCAGCCGCTTGCCGGTGCTGCCCGCGGTCTACGCCAAAACGCCCCAAGGCTATCCCAATCCCTTCAGCGGCCGTATAAAGCCCAAGGTTAACTTTGACTCCGACATGTCCAAATCCCGCTACTACCTGGTGAACAGCCTCTACGACCACACCATTACATTCAGGCACAAGGAGCTGACGGCGGCGGCCAAGGCGATCCACGACGCAGCGGGGAAACTCGCCCGCAAGAAAAATGCGCCGGCGCAAAAGCTGCTGGACGAAGCCCGCGAACTCGCGTTCACCCCGCTGGTATCGGAACAGAAGGCGAACGACAAGGATTTCCTCGCGCTCTACAGCGCCACCAAGCGGGATGCGCTGCGCGCCAAGGAAGTCACCGCGCTGGAGGAATACTGGAGCCGCAGGGCCCGGGAGAATTACACCCGGGCTGCCGAGCTTGCCAACCAGGCCGCGGCGATGGCGAAATAGGCCGCCATCACGCGGCATGCCCATCCCCACCGACCACGCGCAACGGCTCGTCCTCAACGACGAGGTTCACGCGCGACCCTATGCGCAGGTCGAGGCCCCGGAGCAAATCTCATTCCTCGCGTTGCTTGCCGCTGACGGGGGCGCGGGCTCGGCCGAAGCGCTCGCCCGCCTGTTCAAGCGCATGGACCGGCTGCCGCCGCCGCTCGATGCGCCTCACGTGGCCGCCGACCTCGGGACGTTTCGCCTGAAGTGGGAGCGCCACACCGAGTTCACGAGCTACACCTTCTTCCATCGCGGCGAATGCGGCGCCCCGTTCACGGCCGGCGCGCTCGACGCGGTGCCCGCAGACTGGCTCGCCACGCTGCCCGGAGAAACCATAGTCGCCGCACAGGTCGCAGTCGCCAAGGCGGCCGAACAGCTTCCCGCAGTGTGGGAAATCGCCCACAGCTTCGCGGATAATCCCATCGTCGGCGCGGCGGCCGCATCGGGCGCGGCCTGTGTGTTCACCGACTTTCGCGTCCATGCCGACCGCATGAGCCGCTTTTTGCTGCTCGACCGCGGCCTCGGCCGCTACCAGACGGGGCGCGTGGTGCAACGGCTGCTCGAGATCGAGACCTACCGCATGATGGCGCTGCTCGCGCTCCCGGTCGCGCGCCGCGTCGGCGCAGAAATCGCAGTCGCCGAGCGCGACCTGTCGGCGCTCACGGCGCGCATGGCGAGCGCCGGCGCGGAGGACGAGCCGCAGCTCCTCAACGAGCTCACGCGCCTTGCCGCAGCGGTGGAAAGCTCGGTGTCCGCGAGCAATTACCGCTTCGGCGCAGCGCGCGCCTATTACGAGCTCACGCGCAACCGCATCCGCGAGTTGCTCGAAAAGCGCATTTTCGGCCTGCAGACCATAGGCGAATTCATGGAGCGGCGGCTCGCGCCTGCGATGAATACCTGCGAGTCGGTGGCCAAGCGCCAGGACGAGCTTTCCGCGCGCATCGCGCGCTCCAGCGACCTGTTGCGCACCCGCGTTGACATCGAGCGCGAGCAGCAGAACCTGCAGCTACTGGCACAGATGAACCGGCGCGCCAAGCTTCAGCTTCGGCTGCAGCAAACCGTCGAGGGTCTGTCGGTCGCGGCGATCACCTATTACGCAGTGGGGCTCATCGGCTACATCGCCAAGGCCGCAAAGAGCGCCGGTCTGGATGCCAATCCCGATCTGGTGGTCGGCGCGTCCATCCCAGTCGTCGCGGTGCTGGTCGCGCTCGGCGTGCGCCATATCCGCGAGACCGTGACGCGGACGGCGTGATGCCTCCCCTCACCCTAACCCTCCGGTGACGGGGGAGAGGGTATCCTTTGCTAAGTCATCCGTTCACCTGACATGACTGGCACTCATCGGCTTTCATTCGCGGTTTCGGAAATGGCCGGGCGATTTTCGTTCCCCCAGGCCGCGGTTGCGCTACTGATCGCCACCTTTCTGATCGTTTTCCTCATTGTGCCAGTCGGCACGGTGATTTACGTCGCATTCGCCGATCCGGACGGCGGCTTCACGCTGTCGCATTTCAGCTCGTTCTTTCATCTCTCGCTGATGCGGGAATCATTCTGGAACAGCCTCTACGTGGCCACGCTTTCAGTGGTGTTCGCTTCACTGATCGCGCTGCCGCTCGCATATTTCACCGTGCGCTTCGAGTTTCGCGGCGCGCTCGCGATCCAGACGCTCGGCGTGCTGCCGCTCATCATGCCACCCTTCGTCGGCGCAGTCGCGATGCAGCTCATTTTCGGGCGCAGCGGCTCGGTCAACCTGATACTCAACGACTGGTTCGGCTTCACGATACCCATCATGGAGGGGCTCAACGGCGTGATTTTCGTCGAAGCGCTGCATTACTTCCCGTTCATCCTGATGAACCTGGTGGTCGCGCTCAATAATATCGACAGCACCATGGAAGAGTCGGCGCAAAACCTGGGCGCAAGCGGCTTCCGCCTCTTCCGCCGCATCGTGTTTCCGCTCGCCATGCCCGGATACGTCGCCGGCGCCTCGCTGGTGTTCATCAAGGTATTCGACGATCTCGGCACGCCGCTGGTCCTGCACCAGACCAATATGCTGGCGCCGCAGGCGTACTTGCGCATCACCTCGATCGGCATCGAGGATCCCGTCGGCTACGTCATCAGCGTGCTCATGATCGGTTTCTCGCTGTTTGCGCTGTGGGCCTCGGCCCTGGCGCTGAAAGGCCGCGACTACGCGACGCTGCAGCGCGGCGGCTCCAGCCTCGCCAAGCGCAAGCTCACACAGTGGCAGTCCGCCCTCGCCCACGGCTGGATCGTTTTCGTGCTGCTGCTGGTGCTGTCGCCGCACATCGGCATTCTGCTGTTGTCCTTCGGCAAGGTGTGGAGCTTCAGCGTGCTTCCCGACAGTTTCACGCTGGAGCATTACATGACAGTGGCGCAGGACTCCCCGCATATGGTGTGGAACACCATGCTCTATTGCGGGCTTGCCGCGCTGCTCGATGTCATTCTTGGCACCGCCATCGCTTATCTCATTCTGCGCAGCCGGCTGCCGTTCAGGGGATCGCTCGACTTCATGGCGAGCGCCGCACTGGCCATTCCAGGCGTAGTGCTGGCGATCGGCTATCTGCGCACCTTCCGGGGGGTCGAGATGCCCTTCACCGACGAGCTGCTGACCTCGTCGTGGATACTAATCATGCTCGCCTATACTATCCGGCGGCTGCCGTACGCGCTGCGCTCGTGCGTGGCGGCGCTGCAGCAAATGCACGTGTCCCTGGAGGAAGCGGCCGAGAACCTCGGCGCCGGCAAACGGCGCACGATACAGCGCATTGTCGTGCCGCTGATGGCCGGTGGCATCCTTGCGGGATTCATTACCAGCTTTATGACTGCCGCGGTGGAACTTTCGGCCACCATCATGCTTACCGCATCGCAGACCAACGCGCCCATGTCCTACGGCATCTACCTCAACATGCAGTCTGCCGCCGGGCGCGGGCCGGGCGCGGCATTGGGTGTGTTGGCCGTGCTGATCGTGGCGCTGGGCGCTTACCTGTCGCACCGCTTCCTGCGTTCGCGCGCCACCGCGCTCGATCAGCAGATTTAGCGGCTCAGGCGACCCTTGGCACTCGAGTAGGAAGCCTCATGCAGAATAAAGTCGAAGTCGAAGCCAGGAACATCGCGATGAGCTACGGCAAAACGCAGGTTCTGCGCGATATCAACCTCGTTATCGAACCGGGCGAGTTCTTCGCGCTGCTGGGCCCGTCGGGCTCCGGCAAATCCACCCTGCTCAGGCTCATCGCGGGATTCAACCAGGCTCAGTCGGGCCAGTTGCTGATCGGCGGCGAGGATATTTCGTGCGTGCCGCCGTGGCAAAGAAATGTCGGCATGGTGTTCCAGAACTACGCGCTGTGGCCGCACATGACGGTGCGCGACAACGTCGCGTTCGGCCTCGAAGAGCGCCGCCTGCCGAAAAACGTAATCGAACAAAAAGTCTCCGCCGTGCTCGAGCTGGTGGGACTGGCGGAGTTGAGGTCGCGCCGGCCAAGCCAGCTCTCCGGCGGCCAGCAGCAGCGGGTCGCGCTCGCGCGCACCATCGCGATCGAACCCAAGGTGCTGCTTCTGGACGAGCCGCTGTCCAACCTGGATGCCAAGCTGCGCGTGCATATGCGCGTGGAACTGCTCGCGCTGCAGCGCAAGCTCGGGGTGACGACCATCTTCGTCACCCACGACCAGGAAGAGGCGCTGTCGATCTCCGACCGCGTCGCAGTGCTTGAAGCGGGAGTGATCCAGCAGGTCGGCACGCCGGTGGAATTGTTCGATCACCCGGTGAACCGCTTCATCGCAAACTTCGTCGGCACCGCCAATCTGTTCGCGGGCACGCTCAGGCCGGGTGCCGACGGGATGGTGTTCGAGTCGGCAGCGCTCGGCACGCTGTTACTGCGCGGCGCGCCGGCGGCGCCGGCAGGAGCGGTCGAGATCGTTTTCCGGCCGCACGTGGTGACGCTCGTCGAGGCGGGAGCAGCGTCCGAGGGCGGCCTCATCTGGCTCAAGGGCACGGTCGCCGCGCGTGAATTCCTCGGCGAGTTCATCCGTTACGTCGTAACCGTCGGAACCACTGACATCGTTGCCGATCAGCCGCATTACACCGACGCGCGCAAATTCTCGCCCGGCGAAGCAGTCAATCTCGGCATCCAGCCGGAGCAAATCAGACTGCTGCCGGCGTAAGCCTCGAAGCAGTAAATAAGCGCTGGACGGCCCGCTCGGCGCATCACGCAATGGCCGGGAAGCCAGTATCCATACTGGCTTTTCAAGGCGCGGGATTCACCGCTCAAAAATAGGGCTGCCCCGGCCTGACGGGTGGAATCCACTCGCAGTCGCCCCAGGGCCCGTCGCCGTTTTCCTGGATGTACGCGATGCGGCTGTGGCCTTTGGGGAGCCCCTCGCCTCGCAGCACCATAGCGAGCCAATCGAAAACATAATCGTGCCCGTCCAGTCCGCCCAGATTGGGGAGGCTCTTGAGTTGATGGAACTGATTTTCAAAAACCCACAGCTCCTTGGGGACCCTCAATTCCGAATACGCCTCGATCGCATCCTCCAGCGGGGACAGGGAATCATACTCACCGGTTGACAGCAGTGTCGGACATCCGATCTTCTTCAGGTAGCCCCGGAGCGTCATCCTGTTAACCACTTCCGCGTCAAATTTTTCTTCATCGTCATAGCCGGCCATGTACATGAACATTTGCTTGAAGCGCGGGGAGGACTGCGTGAAAATCGTATGCTTGGGATCAAAGCAGGCGATGGCGCTGGCGACAGCCGCGATGCGGTGATCGTAGCTGGCGAGACGCAGCGACCAGTAGCTGCCGAAACTGGTTCCATAGACGGCGATCTTGTCAGAATTTACTTCCTTTCTCGAGCACAGATGACTGATCACCGCCGCGCCCGCGCGTTCGTAGTTGTCTTTCACCGCGCGGATCTTCTTCAAATTCGAGCTGCCCTGGCCGGGACCGTCCATCGACATAACATGAAAACCCCGCGCCAGACCGACATTGTGGCTCGCCCTGGGAAACACTTCCTTGCTCTGATCCATGCCCGCCATATAAAGCACGACGGGCGCCTTCCGCCGGTCCGGCAACAGATGCAACAAACAGGAAATAGTCTTGCCTTCGTCGAAAGGAACCTCGATGCGCTCGATGGGATAGCCCGCCACCGCTGACCTCAGATCAACCATCTCGTCGAGCTTCCTGTAAAGGCTCTTCTTGAGCGGATGGTCGTCATAAAAAACCGGATGCTGCGCACTCCGGTAAGCCTCGATCGCATGGTCATAATGCGCGGTCGCCGTGGCGTCGTCCCCCCTCGAATGCGCCCGCCTGGCAAGCGCTTCGTGCCGCTCCGCAGCCTCCCGCCAGACCTTGGGCATCATGCGGTAATTGCGGGCACGCTTCGGCACGTCCTGAAAGTCACCTTCGAAGTTCTGGACTCGTCCCCGCATGTTGAGCGCGAGATCCAGCATCCATTGCTGGTTATCGCGTTGCGTTCTGAGCTTGCGAATCAATTCCGTCTCCCGGCCTCGCACGATGCGGGGGCGCGGCGATAGAGCATGTTGAGATTACGCTAACGCACCGAGCCGGCGATTCCGATTTCCTTGAGTAATTTTGCATGCTTGGTCGTCTCGGACTTGATCAGCGCCGCAAAGTCCTCGGGGGTGCCGCCCACCGGTTCCACGCCGCTGTTGCGCAAACGCTCCGCAATTTTCGGCAACTTAAGAACACTGTTGAATGCCGCGTTAAGCTGCCGCACGATTGCAGCGGGCGTTCCCTTCGGCACCACCACGCCATGCCAGATGACAGATTCGTAGCCGGGCAGTGTTTCACCTACGGTTGGCAGTTCGGGCAAACTCGCAACGCGATTGGGCGTCGTGACTGCGACGGCCCTGAGCCGCCCCGATTTCACGTGCGGCAGTTGCGAGATTATCGTTCCGAACCAGAATTGCACGTCTCCGGCCATCAGGGCAGTGAGCGCCGGCCCGCCGCCCCTGAACGGCACGTGCACCATGTTTAACTTGGCCAAGCTTTTGAGCAGTTCCGCCGCCATTTGCGGTGAGCTGCCGAGGCCGGAGGAGCCGAAATTCAGCTCTCCAGGCTTGGCTTTCGCGAGATTGATCAGGTCGGCGACGGTTTTCACCGGCAGGGAAGGATTTACCGTCAGCATAAACGCCAGATTGTCAATGTGAATCACCGGTGTCAGATCGCGCGACGGATCGTACGGCAAATTCGCGTACATGATGGGATTTATCACCATGTTCGCCGGCAGACAAAAAAGCATGGTGTAGCCGTCGGGCGTCGCTTTGGCGGCAATCTCGGTGCCAACGATCGCATTTGCGCCGCCGCGATTATCGATCACAACCTGCTCTCCGAGGCGCTCTATCAAGGCAGGGTTAAGCAGTCGCGCGACGGTATCGGTACCGCCGCCCGGCGGATAGGGAATGATGAAACGGATCGGGCGGGACGGATAATCCTGGGCGGCAGCCACCGGCGCAAGCGCAACGAACGCAAGAATAATCAGTTGACGAATCGACATGTTATCCTCCTCTTTTGATATTGTCTTACCCGTGCGAATCCTCCCGACACTAGCTTTGCTGCTCGGTGCCGCGCGCAACGAGCATGACTGGAATACCAGCGCACAGCATGGCGATGCCGACGATCGCGCCGATGCTGCCGGGATCGAGGCTCATTGCGTAGTTGAAGCTCGAATATAGCATGTAGGCGCACATCGCGCAGAACAGGATAGGCGTCATCGGATACAGCGGCACGCGAAACGGCTCGGCGTTAACCGGCGGCTCGCGGCGCAGCACGAACAACGAGATCGCGGTCAGCAGAAAAAACAGCCAGAACGCCGGCGCGGTGTACGCGACCATGGTCTGGAAACCGTCGGGCGTGAACGACGCGAGCAGCACCAGAGCCAACGCGATCGCGCCCTGCAGCAGCAGCGCATTGACGGGTGCGCCGCGCGCGTGCCATTTGCCGAGAACGCCGAACAGCGCGAAATCGCGGCCGAGCGCGTAGTTGGTGCGCGCGCCGGTGAATATCGTCGCGTTCAACGTCGATAGCGCGGCCGCCACCACCGCCGCACCGAGCACCAGCGCGCCGGCAGAACCCCAGGTCACTTTCATCAAGTCGGTCGCTACCGCTTTCGATTCTCGCATCCCCGCCAGGCCGAGCACGTTGAGATAGGCGTAATTGAGCAGCAGATAGAGCGAGGTGATGATCAGGATGCCGATGATGAGCGCGCGCACGATGCCGCGCTTGGTATCGCGCATTTCAGCGGTGAGATAGGCGGCCTCGTTCCAGCCGCCGTAAGTCAGCAGAATAAAAATCAGCGCCAGCCCCGAAAATAGCGGCGCGGCCGTATCGGCCGCCGCCGGGGCTGCCGCCGCGGCAGGCGTTGCCGAGAGCCCTGCGAGCACCACTCCGAGCACGGAGAGCGCCAGCACCACCATCAGAGCATTCTGCAGCGATTTGCTTACGGTCGTGCCGACGATATTAAGCAGCGTGATCGCCGCCACGGCGAGCGCCGCGTAGATCGCCGAGCTTTTTTCGCCGAGCGAGAGCAGCTGCGTCGCGTAGTCGCCGGCCACGAACGCAATCGCGGCAATTGCGCCGGTCTGGATCACCGTCATGCGCGCCCATGCAAACAGAAAACCCAGCCAGTCGCCATAAGCGCGGCGCAGGAAGAAATATTCGCCGCCCGCGTTCGGATAGGCGCTGCCGAGCTCGGCGTAACACAACGCGCCGACCAACGACATCACCCCGCCCGCAACCCACAGCGCAAGAAACACGGTTTCGCTGGCGACATTGCCTGCAACGATCGATGGCGCCTTGAAAATGCCGACGCCGATCACGATGCCGACGATCATCGCCACCGCGTCGGCGAGCGACAACGTCGGCCGCGGCTGCACGCCCTGCCCGGCGGGTGGATGCGTCATTGCGGCATAATCTGGGACTTGAACAGCTTCGCCATTTCCGCGCGCTGCAGAAGTTGCGCGCTCCACGGCAGCTGCTTGCGCCCGGCCCCGCTACCGACGTTGAGCGTGCCCTCAATGCGTTCGCCCCTGACCGTGCCTTTGAACTCGTGGCGCGTCGAATTATCGCCGGGCTTGGTGAAGAACACGAAGCTCAACTGCTCGCCCTTGAGCGTGGGTGCGCGCAGCTCGATTTTCAGGTTGCCGCTTTTCGCAACGCCGTCGAACCTCTGGAAGCGCTGCGTGAAATCGAATTCCCAGATCGCGGGCTGGCTGCCGGTCTTCAGCTGCGACTGCCAGCGCCCGGCGATTTTGGCCGGCACGATCCACAGGAAGATATAGCTGACCCCGGGGTTGCCGACCTTCTTTTCGGGCACCGCCAGGGTTCGCTCCTCGTCGGGACGCCATTCGCCCATGTCATAGTCGTGCGCGACCACGCGCGTGCCGGGCTTGAGCTCGAGTATGCTTGGCCGCAGCCGCTCGTTCATCTCCGGCAGCAGATAGCTCGAAATCACCGTCGCCTTGCTCAGGTCGGTCTCGAACAGGTTCTGCTCGATGAACCAGGCGCGATCGGCAACGCCTGCGCGCTGGGCATTCACAATGCTCTGATTGAGCAGCACGGTATCGAGGTCGACGCCGAAACCGCGCGCGCCGAATTGTTTCGCCGCCGTGATCACCATGCGGCCATCGCCCGAGCCCAGATCGATGATGAAGTCCTTGGGCCCGACTTTCGCCATTCGCAGCATTTCCTCGACCACGATCTGCGGCGTCGGCACGTAGACCACATCGCCGGCGCCTTCCTGCGCTCCCGATTGCAACGGCATCAGCAGCGCCAATAACGCGCTTCCTGCTATCCATTTCCAGATTTTCATCAATGTCTCCAGTTCATTTCGTCAGGGTCCCCCGGTCGATCTGCATAAAAACATCCTGTTCTGTGCGCACGCATTATGCGATCGCCCTCACGACGCAGACGCAATCCGGTTCGCGCGCCATTTGATCTGGCGCTGGTCGCTGCCGAGGCCGCGCCGGATCACGCCCTCGATCGCGTCGCCCGAAACCCGGCCGTCGAAATAAAGGTTGGTCTCGACCGGCCCCGAATCGTCAACAACCACAAAGCTGATGTGGTCGCCGGACAATCTGGCATTCCACAGGCCGGTAATCTTCTTGTCGTAGCGCACCAGGCCGTCGATTTCCTGGAATTTCTGCCTGAACTCGATTTCGTAGCCGCGCTCGCCGGCCGGCATCGCGATACTGGCGCGCCAGCGGCCGTCGACCCGCGCCGGTACGATCCACAGGAACACGTTCTTGCGCACGGTGGACTTCTGATCCGGCCGCCAGTCTTCCAGGTCGAAGTCGTGCGAGACGATGCGCGTGCCGGGCTTGAGTTCCTTCAGAAGCCGCGGCCGCAGCTTGATATTGACCGACGGCAGCAGGTACATCGTCACTACCGTCGCCTGGCTGATGTCAAACTTGAAAAGATCCTGCCGCTGGAACGCGATGCGCTCCGACACGCCGGCGAGCTGCGCGCCGTAGACGCTCTCCTCGATGCGGTCTGGATCGAGGTCGACGCCGATGCCGCGCGCACCGAATTTTTCTGCCGCAGCGATCAGGATGCGGCCGTCGCCGGAGCCGAGGTCGATCACGAAATCGGCGGGCCCGACGTTCGCCAGCCGCAGCATCTCCTCGACCACCACCGGCGGTGTCGGCACAAACGGCACGTCGTAGCCGGACTGGGCATGCGCCGGAAACGGCGCAAACCAGCACGCAGCCGCCAAGACGCATGCGCGCCGCAATGAAGAAAAGCGGGCCATCTACTCCTTCTGCAGCATCCGCCGCAATTCGAGCGGATCCGGCTTTTTCAGCGCCGCATGCGCGGGCGCGCCAAGTTCGGTGCGCGTCGCATCCCATTCGAGCTGGCGCCGGACCGTCGCCCCGGTGACCTGCACTATGCCCGCGATGCCGCGATCGCCAATCCGTCCCGCAAACTCGTAGCGCGTGGCCGCACGCGGGTCATTCAAGACAAAACTGATGTTGACGCCGCTCAGGCGTGCGTTTTCGAGCGCCCAGGCAACGCCGCCAACCATCACGCTGCCGGTAATGGTCTGGAAGTTCTGCGACACCACCAGCTCGAAATCTGCGGGTTTGCCCGCAACCGGCAGCCGCCAGCGCCATTTGCCCGCCGCATTCGCCGGCACCACCCAGAAGAACACCTTGCTCTTTTTGTCGCGCCCGACTGGCTTGTCGGGCGCATCAAGCACCATTTGCTCGTCGGGAGGCCAATCCCCCATGTTGTAGTCGTGGGACACGACGCGCGTGCCGGGCTTGAGCGTTGCGAGCAGCTTGGGCCGCACCATCAGATTGACTTCCGGCAGCAGGTAGATGGTCACGACGCTTGCCGCGGTGAGGTCCGTGTCGTAAAGGTTCCGCTCGTAAAACACCGCCCGGTCCGCCACGCCGGCGCGCGCCGCAAGCCGGTTGGCAAGCAGGACGAGCCGCTGGTCGAGATCAACGCCGAAGCCGCGCGCACCGTACTTTTTGGCGGCCGTGATGACCATTCGCCCGTCGCCCGAGCCCAGGTCGATCACGTAATCGCCGGGACCGACGTGCGCGACCTGCAACATGCGATCGACGATGTTCTGCGGCGTCTGCACGTACGGCGGCGTATCGCCGAAATCATCCTGCGCAAAAGCGGGGCCGGTCAGCAGCAGTGCGGGCAGCAGCGCGCCGACCACCCTCCCCGCTAGCCATCGCAGTGCGGCAGCAATGACGGAAACCAACGACATGCTAACGAGCCCACGCCACGAGCGTGGCACCCGCCGACCGGCCGGCTTTCACGCCGCGCGCGGCATTCCATTCGAGCTGTCCCTGGGTGCGGCTGCCCGCAAGTCTCACCGTGCCTTCAATGCCTTTGTCCATCACTCGTCCTGAAAATTCATGCTTGATCGGGCTGCCGTTTACATTCGCGCTGAAGCTGAACCTGATCTGATCGCCACTCAGCTTGGCATTTTCCAGCTTGACGCTGCGGCCCCCGACGCGCGCCGTGCCCGAGATCGCCTGGAATTTCTGGTCGAGCATCAGCTCGTAGGCCTGCGGCTTGCCACCCACCGTGAGTTGCCAGTGCCACGCGCCGGAGACCCTGGCCGGCACGATCCAAAAGTAAATCGAGCTGCTGCCGCCCGCGCCGCCGTACTTTTCCTTGACATCCATCTCAAACGATGCGTCCGGTTTCCAGTCTTCCATTGAAAAATCGTGCGACACCAGCCGCGTGCCCGGCTTCAACTCGAGCAGCTTCGGCCGCAAATCGAGATTCACGCGCGGCAGCAGATACATGGTGATGACGGTGGCGTCGCTCAAATCGGTTTCGAACAAATCGCGTTGCTGGAACGTAACGCGGTCGCTGACGCCGGCCTTGGCCGCGTTCTCGTTGCTCTCCTTGATACGCACCGGGCTGAGATCGACGCCGAAACCGCGTGCCCCGCGTTGCTTCGCCGCCGTCACCACGATGCGGCCATCGCCCGAGCCGAGGTCGATCAGGTAATCCCGCGGGCCGACCTTGGCGATCTCGAGCATGCGTTCGACCACTACCTGCGGCGTCGGCACGTACGGCACAGTCGTGTCCGCGGCGCCGGCGGCAAGGATCACGCCCAGCACCATCGCGGCGCCCAGCATGGCGCGGGCGCAGCACCGGTACGGCAGCTTGAATCTAAGAGCGCCTAGCATAAACTCTCTCCTGGTCCTGATCTGTCGGCGCGATACGCGCTTGCGCGAGTTGCGCCACGCGCGCGCTCGCCTCGCAGTCTGATCTCTGGTAAATTTGCGCGCTGACCGAGAGGCACAAATAGCGCTGTCATTATACCCGACTGTCCTCAACGCATGCTGCTGCAGGCTATCATTTTCATCACCGGGGGCGCGATTCTCGCGCTGGAGCTGCTTGCCTCGCGCATCATGACGCCCTACTTCGGCGTCAGCCTCTACATCTGGAGCGGCATCCTGTCGATCACGCTGGTGTCGCTCGCACTTGGCTACTGGGCGGGCGGCAGGCTCGCCGCCGGCAAAAAAGGCCGCGTGCCGCAACCCGAAAATCTTGCCTTCCTGTTTACGCTGATGCCGGCGCTCGCCGCGCTCGCCATTGTCGCCGCGTGCCTCGCTTACCCGTACCTGTTCTACCAGCTGGCGCGGCTCGACCTGGTACTCGGTGCTTTCAGCGCCTGCCTGATTCTGCTGTGCGTCCCGCTGCTCGCGACTTCAGCGATGAATCCGCTGCTGGTTGCGATCCGGCTGCGCCAGAGCACGCGCGGCGAGCTCGCCGACGCCGGCGCGGGCCGGGTGTTTTTCATCAGCACCATCGGCTCGGTCGCCGGCGTGCTGGTGACCGCGTTCGGCCTGATTCCGTATTTGAGCAATTTCGCCTCGACACTGCTGGTCGCGGCGAGCCTCGCCGCGCTGCCGCTCATCCTGCTGTTCGCCACCTCCGTCAAGGTCGCCGGCCGCAAGCCGCTTGCCGCGACCGCTGCCGTTGCACTGGCGGCTTCTCTCGGGCTACTCGCCGGGGCCGACGCTTATATCGGTCGCATGTGGCCGGCAAGCTACGGTGGAATAACATGGCAGCGCGAAGCGAGCTACCGCTCGCTGTTCGGTACCATCAAGGTATTGAAAAGCGTACCGCTCGAAAACGGGCAATTCCGGCGCATCTACTTTCAGGATGGCCTGATTCAGAATATGGTCGACGGAGACAACAAATCGATGTCGCTATATACCTACGCGCTCGAAGCACTGTCCTTTGCCTACCGGCCGGCGCTGCGCTCGGCGCTGGTGCTCGGCCTTGGCGCGGGCATGGTGCCGATGCGGCTTGCGGGCGGCGGCATCGATGTCACGACCGTCGATATCGACCCCGCTTCGCTCTCTGCGGCAACCGAGGTGTTCGGCTTCGATCGCGGCAAGTTGCGCGCGCATCAAACCGACGCGCGCACCTTCGTGCACTCCTGCAACAACGGCTACCCGGTGGTGATCGTCGATCTGTTCCACGGTGACGGCGTCCCCGAGTATCTGATTACGCGGGACTTCTTTCACGACCTGAAACGCTGCCTCGAGCCCGACGGCATCGCGGTGTTCAATACCTTCGCCGATCTGGACTATCCGCGCGCCTACGCGCATTTTCTGACCACACTGCGCGCCGAGTTGCCGTTTATGGTGCTCTATCGCCCCGATTACGGCCCGGCGCGGCACCTCAACAGCTTTGTCGTCGCGAGCGCAAAACCGCTGCCCACGCCAGGCGGTGTCGAAATGAAGCATGTTCCGGCGCGCCTTTCCGACACGTTGGCGGCGATGCTGCGTGCCCCGCGTCCACTCGACCAACAGCTGCTCGAACACGGGCGCGTGATCACCGATGCCCGCAACACGGTGACCGACGATCTAGCGACCAGCCAGATCATTCATCGCCGCAGCGTGGTGCAGGCGCTGCCGGCGGCGTTCCTGCTCAACTAGGCTGCAGGGTTTCTCCCTCGACCGCAGGCTGCTCCGGATTCGCGCCGGACTCAGGATTCTTTTTTTCGAGTTTGCGCAACCGTTTTTCTTCCTGCTTCTTTTTCTTTGCTATATCTTTCTGGCGCTTTTCATATTGATAGTTGGGTTTTGCCAATTTGTCGTCCTTTTAAAAAAGGTATCCTCGAATAATAGCGCAAAACATCAGTCGATATTCACCACACCTGCCGCGGTGCGCACTGCCGACCAGCGCGCGGGCGTCTTGGCGCCTGGCAACTCGACCACACCACTCATCGTGTTGTCCGTGACGCGTCCGGAAAAGCGACCCTTGCCATCCGGCAGGGCAAAGCTGAACTCGCTGCCGCGCAGCGCAAGCTGCGGCGGCGGTAACGGCTTGCCGCCGACGGCAACGCTACCCTCCAGAACCTGGAAGCGCTGCTTGAGCGTGAGCTCGTAGGTCTTGCCACCGGCGACCCTGACCTCCCAATTGCCGGCGACTTTGGCCGGCACATGCCACAGGGAGACCACCGCCTGCGGCACGCCAATGACCTCCTCCTTCTCCAGCACTTCGAAGGTGATCTGCTCGTCCGGCTGCCATTCGCCGAATTCATAGTCGTGGGAAACCACGCGCACACCGGGCTTCAATTCACTGAAAAACTTGGCGCGCAGCTTGAGCATCATGTCAGGCAGCAGGTAAAGCATCACTACCGAGGCCTTGCTCAAATCGGCCTGCAACACGTCCTGCTGCAGAAAGCTCGCGCGGTCGGCAACGCCAAGCTTGCGGGCCGCGTCATTGCTCAACTTGACGAGCTCGGGATCGATCTCGACCCCCACGCCGCTCGCCTTGAACTGCTTCGCCGCGGTGAGTACGATCACGCCGTCGCCGGAACCGAGGTCGATGACGAAATCGCTCGCGCCGACGTTGCCCATGCGCAGCATCTGGTCGACCACCACTTGCGGCGTCGGCACATACGGTCCGCCGCTGCGCTCGAGCTCCGCCGCGAGCGTGGGCGCGGGCGCGGCGCATGCGAGAGCAAACGCGACCAGTGCCGCGGCTGTCCCGCGCACAGCTTCCCGCTGCATAGCCATTTATCCTCTCCTTTTTCGTCTGCCGCTACGGTTTAACAAACTTGAGCACGAATTCGTCGTTCGGCTGCTTGGGCTTGAATACCGGCGCGTCACGCGGGTCCTGCGGGTTGCGCAGGAAAGCGCCTTCCACGACGAAGCGGAAGCCTGCCGACAGCACGGCCAGCACAGCGGCTGCGAGCCAGACTCCGGTCGTTGCCTTCATGACGCCCTCTCCGTGTTGCCCGCTTATCGCGGCAGCCTGTCCTTGCACTCCTGCAGCACCTCGAGCGGCGAGCGGCCGCCCCTGAATGCGGTAACGACCACGATCCAGATGCGTTCGAGGTCGTCGGCGGTAAATTTCCCGCTCGATTTCAGCTTGCCGGCCTCGCCCAGCACCGCCTGCAGCGACTGGCCCTGATCACGCAATTGCTGCGTCACATACGCGATATCGGCAAGCTGCTCGCAGGTCACCTCCGCGGTGGCGGCGCAATGATACCCAAGCGCCAGGAACAATACCAGCCGGCAGCGACACCCTGCGGTTGGCCGTCACCTCAAACCCGCCGCGGCCCTGATTTCGTCATGCCGGCGAAAGCCGGCATCCAGTAACGCGTTGATTCGCTTGAAGCGCGTTTTCTGGACCCCGGCTTCTGCCGGGGAGACGAGGCGATTTTTTGACAAACGGCTACCCCTGCTCGTCGAGGCCGACCTTGGCGCGCCAATCCTTGCCCTTGAAGATCAGCGGCTTGATGCTAAGCAGGAACAGCAGCACGCCAAGCACGAACAAGGTCAGGGATATCGGGCGGTTGACGAATATTGTGTAGTCCCCGGCGCTCATCGCGAGCGACTGGCGCAGGGTCAGTTCGAGCATCGGTGCCAGTATCAGCCCGAGCGCGACCGGCGCGAGGTCGTAATCGAACTTGCGGAAGACATATCCGATGCCGCCCATCACGAGCATGATCCAGACGTCGAGCGTGCTGCTGTTCACCGAATAGGTTCCGAGGATGCAGAAGCACAGGACGCATGGATAAAGATAAGAATACGGAACGCGCAGCAGGTTGACGAACAACCCGACCATCGGCAGATTGAGAATAAGCAGCACGACGTTGCCAACGTACATGCTGGCGACAAAGCCCCAGAACAGCTCCGGTTCCTGACTGATCAGCATCGGCCCCGGCGAAATGCCGTTCAGCATGAGCGCGGCGATCATCACGGCCATGACCGGACTGGTCGGAATGCCCAGCGCCATCATCGGTATGAAAGCCCCTGTTGCCGCCGCATTGTTCGCCGATTCCGGACCCGCCACGCCTTCGATCGCGCCGTTGCCGAAGCGCTCCGGATGCTTCGAAAGCCGCCGCTCGATGCCGTAGGAAACAAACGATGAAATGATATGCGCCGAGCCGGGAATGATGCCGATCATGAACCCGAGCAGGCTGCCGCGCGCGATCGGCCCCACCGACAGGAGGAATTCCTCCCGCGACGGAATCAGTTGGCGCAGCGTGGGTTTTTGTACTTTCGGCGACGTGGGCTGACCGGCGGTCAGCAGGATTTCCGACACACCGAACAGCCCGACCGCGACCGGCACGATGC
>Ga0326597_10003610_pt1 | contig 22168 bp, 20 predicted proteins | sample RVTome_12_FD_203789 | JGI IMG/M metagenome (GOLD analysis project Ga0326597, IMG submission 203789) | Soil microbial communities from uranium-contaminated site in the Upper Colorado River Basin, Wyoming, United States - RVT100D185 | ecosystem: Environmental > Terrestrial > Soil > Contaminated >...
TTTAACAACCCTTTTTTACCCAGATATTTGGTTTTTAAACTTTGAGGATTGAGATTAGGTTCGTTAGCAAACTGCTCTCTTAAGGCTTCAATCTTTTTTTTCAAGTCAACAGTTGAATTTTCCATACGTCCTTTATTCTATCAGGCTTTTAATTTTTCAGATCGCTTTTCTTACTTATCCAAAATATATTTTTTTATAAATTAAGCTCATGAGGTAAAAGAAGACCATTCATCAGTCAATTCGGTTTGTGCCGCGCTCCATTTTTCTTTAGTTTCAGCAATAACAGTCTGATACTTTTTCTGCAGTTGTTTTTCTAGATATCTGATAGTTGCTAGTAAGAAATAAACACTAACGATATTGATAATAAATGCCTCATCACTGGAGGATTCTTGATATTTTTGCTGATCAATATCTTGATTAATTAGTTGCATACCCAGCTGATCGGTAAACTCACAAATTTCTGGAATCCATTGTTGATGGTCGTTCCTTTCCGCTTGTGGTAGCGGCAGGTATTTTGAAGCATCTGCTACTAAAACTACCAGCGAAGCCAAGCCGTAATGATTTTGTATTTCATCCAGGATAGGGAGGAAATGGGGGTAAAGATCATCCACGAGGCTTTCGCTAAAATTCAAAGTTAGCTCGTTGGGATTGATTAAGTTCATAATGCGCTCTCTAGCCCCATTTTTGAACTCTAGAATACCCAATCCCCAGTTATGATGTCCGGTTGCAAATTGCTGTTGTTGAATTTTAGTTTTGTATTGCTGTTCGTTTTTTTGGCGAGCTTGCCTAGCCAAAAGTTGTAAAGTTTTAGCTCCCAACACAGTGTGCAATTGTCCTGGCCAGATAACTCTTCCCAGATCGTGAGTGTAAGTATATCCTCTACCTTGATTTTGCACTTCTTTTGTTTGTTCTGCCAACCAAATATCAGCAACCAGACCGACCTGAGCAATGTGCAGTAAAAAGGGAGGAATTTTGTTGGTTGATAGATTGTTTTCTAATTGCCACCAATAAGCCAGCGTCAATAGATTTGAACGGTAGTTACTCTCTTGTTCAAATAATTGTCCGTTTTCTATTTGTGCCACTAGTTTTTCTACTTCGGGTTTTAGTTGCCGATATAAAACACGCCAATGAGTTGGTTTTTCATTTTTTGCTGGCGGTTGTGTTTCAATTTTTGTCATGTTATTAACAAAAAATCCCCTTGTTGAGGGGGTTTTTCTATTTTAGTTTTTTAATTATGAGAGCTAACCCGACCTCAACCGTGAGGAGATTTGTTTAAAAAGGTAAAAAAGTATTGTTGCAAATGATTCATTTTATGATGTTTGCTTGCTAGCTTTATCGACGATGCTTCTAAAAGCTTTCTCATCACGAATGGCAATTTCTGAGAGCATTTTACGATTTAGGACAATGCTGGCTTTTTTTAGAGCATTGATAAAACGGGAATAATTAAGAGAACTTTCCAACTTAGTCAAAGCGGCATTAACTCGCATAATCCACAATTTGCGCATGTCGCGTTTTCGCAGTTTGCGACCGATGAAAGCATACTGACCGGCATGCAGTGAAGCTTCTTTGGCGCGTCGATACAAACGACTATTAGTACCTCGATAACCTTTATTGAGTTTCAAGATTTTTTTGTGTCGGCGGTGACGGATTACTCCGGTTCTAACTCGTGACATAATTTTTTTTTGACTTTATTTTTTAAATTTAATTAGCCAGCGCCAAGCATTCTTTTTACTTTGGTGGCCCACTTTCCCTTTACTTCGACCAAAATACGGTAGTTGCGTTTGGCCTTTTTGCTTTTATTGCGTTGCAAGTGACGCTGATTTTGCACCCGACGCAGTATTTTACCACTGCCGGTAATTTTAAAACGACGACTAGCTCCTTTTCTGGTTTTTTGTTTAATTTTTTGCATTGGTTACTTTTTCTTGCCGGTGGGCGAAAGCTGAGCCATCAGTTTTCTGCCCATTAATTTTGGTCTAATTTCCACGGTGGCAATTTCAGCCGTCCGCTCAAAGATCTTATCAAATAACTCAAAACCAAACTCTTTTTTTGTAATGGCTCGGCCTTTGAAAAGGAGGTCTAAGCGAACTTTATCCCCTCTTTCCAAAAACTTTATCACTTTTTTTAACCGAGCCTCAAAATCTCCTTCAGCCATAAAGGGGCTGAAGCGAATTTCTTTAAGTTCTTGAGTTTTGGCGTGTTTTCTATCTTCTGCTTGTTTTTGTTGCAGTTGATATTTATGCTTTGACAACTCAATAATTTTAACGACCGGCGGTTGAGCCTGTTCAGTGATTAAAACTAAATCTTTATCGGCTTCTCTAGCTTTTGCCATCGCCTCGGCAGTGGTCATCACTCCGATTGCCTCCCCTCTTTCTGCCAAAACTCTTACCTGAGGAAAGCGAATATGATGGTTAGCTTTAATGAACTCCTTATGTCTTCTGCCGCGTGTATTTCTGTTTTGAATCACTCTGTGTATTATATGTTTCTATTTACTCTTGGGCAAGCCAGTCAGACCAACCCACGAGCGATAAGTGGTGATTATATCATCTCCTCGATAATTGTTAAATCCAGATTAGTTGGGTATAATCCCTTCCGTGCGAGCTCGTAGCTCAGTTGGTTAGAGCGCTTCGTTGACATCGAAGAGGTCAGAGGTTCGAGTCCCCTCGAGCTCACAGAGGTTTTCAAAAAGTTTACCAAAAAATTTATGCGCCAGCGTTTGAGGAACGCTCGTGGTTACTAAATGTGTCTTGAATTTCCGCAGTTTTCTCGTGGTTAGCAATCATGCCATTTTTTCTCGCTTGACGTCTTTTGGCAACAACATAGGGTGGTTGAGGGATAAAAGCTTCTATTTTTCTTTTAGCGGCTGCGAAAAGTGCAGTGAAAACGTATTTGCGCTCACCAGGGTCGACCACGCGAGCCTCGATAATTTTTGGCCGTTCTGCCTTGGGCATCTGTTTTTTTTGTGCCATAGCAGCGAATTGTTGCTGTAGTTCGTTTAGCTCTTGTGTGTCTACTAGTTTTTGCCGATCGTGGAGTCCCACCACGTTTTCTCCTAGGGGATTTACTCGGTCATGTTGTTCTTGGACCAAAAGTTTTTTTTCTTGTTGGCGCTGAAGTTCTTCTGGTGCGGCCCCAGTGCCAGCAAAAAACTGTTCAGCCAAGGAGTTTGGTTGTGTTTCAGCAGCTGTATCGGCCTCGATAGTAGCTGTATCGGTCTCAGCTCGAGCATCGTGGGCGAGTGCGAGTGGATTAGGTTTTTTAGGATTTGCCATAGATTGATGTATTATAGATTCCTTGCCTGGTAACTGTCAAGCTGGGCAGAAAATATGATTCTAATATCCAGAGATTACTACAAAGTTAGCAAATAGTCTACTACTTTCTGTTTAGTCAAGTTGGTGTCCAGATGACCTAAGTAATGGGGGTCTTTACTCAACTGCTCGCGCTGTTTTTCATCTTTAATTTGTTTGAAATATTCGATGCGGTCATGTTCAGTCACGGCCAGTTTTTTTTCTTTGGCAATGGCACCCAAAATTAAATCAAGTTGGAGACGATTGAGGGTAGTTACAGCTAGCTCTTGGGAAAGTTTGTCCATGTCCATGTTTCTACGCTTGAGGTAGTCGTCTACCGACATACCCAGTTGTTTGAGTTGACCAGTCAAATGCTCAAATTCGTGCTGGGTTTCTTGTTTTAAGAGCATTTCGGGCACTTGCGGTTTGATTTGCAAGACTAGTTCGCGGAAAATATGCTGGAGCTTGGTTTCTTTGGCTGGGGTTTCTGGTAATTTCTGAGAAGGCTTTTGTTTGGTAGCAGTTTTAGGGCTTGTTTTAGCTTTTCTAGCGGCCTTTTGTTGTTCGGCTAAGGCCTTCTCCCCTGTCTTAAGGCCTGTCTTGGTATATTTGGCGTGATTTTTGACGTCTACCGTGGGTAGTTGGGCAAACTCAGCTGAAATGATCCAATCTTTGCCCAGCTCAGCCGAAACAATGGTAAATTCTGGTTGAGTAAGCGGATTTTTTTGGGCTTGTTTGAGAGATTGTTGATAAGCCTCTGGTAAGAGGGTGTCTAACACTCGCTCGATGATCTTACCCTGGCCAAGTTTGTCTTCTGCGACTTTGCTGGGCACTTTGCCTTTGCGAAAACCAGGGGTAGTGACGTTTTTGGCCAGTTGAGTCAAAGCTTGAGTATAACTTGAGGAAACTTGACTTTTTGGCAAAGTAATAGTCAGTTTGGTGTTGGGGCTGATCAGCGAGGTGCCCGTTGATTGTTTGGTTGATTTATTGGATGGTTGATTGTTTCCAGTTTTTTGTGCCATGCGGGGATTATACATTATTGATGAATCATACCAAGTCTCTTGAGGGAATTTTTAAAATATATCAAAAAACATGTTTTTCTGTGCCATATAGTTGTCATATTGTTGTTGTATAACAACTATATATGCCTCAAATAAACGTTTTTATACCTGTGTATCTTAAGAACGAAGTCGAGCAATTAATCTCATCTGGCCATTATGCTTCGTTGAGCGATCTGGTCAGAACATCCTTGAGAAAAACGATAGATCAAAGTCGCTACACTTTTATTTTTCATGAATTCAAAAGAGAATACCGTCGAGGAGGGGCGATAGTTTTAGAAAACCCCAGGGATGTAGAGGTTTTTTTGGCAACAGTGGCTGAAAAAGGCGAAAAAATCAGAGAACTTTTTGAGCCAGCCAGAAAACACATTTATAAAAAAAGAAAACTTAAGTTTTAAACAATCTGGTTTAAAGCTTGCCCACCTGCTCGATCAGTCGGTTACAGTAACCCCATTCGTTGTCATACCAACTAACTATCTTGACCAAATTACCGTCGACCACTTGTGTCAGCCCCAAATCGACAATAGCCGACTCCGGCCGGCCGACGATGTCTGATGAAACTAGTGATTCATCAGTCACACCTAGAATGCCCCGCCATTGGTTGGTTTGAGCGGCTTGGATAAAAACTTGATTAACTTCTTCAACTGTAGTGGCTTTTTTGGTCAAAAAGACCATGTCAGATAAGGAGCCAGTGCCGATTGGCACCCGTAAGGCTAGACCATCAAACAGGCCAAGGAGTTCTGGGATTACTTCCGCCGTGGATTTGGCGGCTCCCGTAGTAGTGGGGACAATGTTTAGGGCCGCGGCTCGAGCACGTCGCAGATCTTTGTGGGAGCCATCCTGCAGTTTTTGATCATCTGTATAACCATGAGAGGTGGTGAGAGTGGCTTTTTCTACTCCGAACTCATGCACCATGATTTGAGCTACCACCGCCACACACTGAGTAGTGCAGGAGGCGTTGGAGTAAACACTGGAGCCGGGGGTAAACTCATTAACGCCAATGACACTAGTGCTAACATTGCCACCTTTGCTGGGGGCAGAAATAATGACATTTTTGGCGCCAGCCGCCAGGTGTGGACGGGCTTGCTCTTCAGTGCGAAAAGCTCCAGTTGCTTCAATGACAGTGGTTACTCCCAAATTAGCCCAAGGAATTTTATTGGGTTCACGCTGGGCGGTGACGGCAATGTGTTGATCATCCAACAAGAGCACTCCCAAAACTGGGTTGTCGTCTGTTACTTGCTCCTTTTTCTGTTCTTCTCGAAACTCGATTTTGCCTGGGAAAGGTCCATAATTGGTGTCATATTTGAGCAAGTGTGCCCAACCAGCTAGATCCATTGAACCTGAAGTATTAATGGCTTTAAGGTTCAGGGTGTCGCGGTGACTAGCCCACCAAACTCTCAGGGCTACTCTACCGATCCTGCCGAAGCCGTTGATGCCGAAAGTTTTGTTCATAGTTTCCTTCACTAATTTTAGTTTAAAGCTTTTTTGAGTTAAAAGCCAACTTTTTTGACCAAGCGCAGAACTTTCCAGCGCAGACCATCAGCGCGGCGGAAAAGAGTATAAAGAGTAGGACTCAAGACTAAATCATAAGTGCCGACGAACTCCATCAGTTGTCCACCATAACCTTCTTTGAAGCGATGAAAACCATACCAAGGGTTTTTTTGATCTGGTTCTGGCCCCAGCGAGCCCCACATATCAAATTTAGTACAACCCTGACTTTTACCAAAACGAATCACTTCCCACATCATCAAATTATTGGCCATTACTTCTCGGTGTTGACGTACTGAGGCGCCGTAAGGGTAATAAAGCACGTCATTAAAAATAAAAACGATCCAGGAAACCAGCACTGTTTGCTGGTAGACGGCATTAAAAATTCTCATCATGCCAGATTGGCTTAATTGGTCCCACATTTTTTGGAAATAGTCTGGGCTATGGGCATAAAAACCTTGCCGAGAGGTGGTTTCTGCCAGGATTTTTAAGTAAGTATCCAAACCTTCTTGGGTGGAGTTTTCCACAATTTGGACGCCCTTTTTTTGCGCCAAACGAGTGTTGTAGCGAGTTTTACTATTTAGTTTGGCAAATAGTTCATCCTCGGTAGGAGTTAGGTCTAGTTCAAAACTATATTTAGTGAAAAGTGGTCGGCCAGGTTGACAGTCGTGATCAAGCAAAAATTGGCGAACTGGTTGGTGGGTTGCTTCGGCCTTTGACATTGGTGCCGAAAGGTTGGGTTCTAGTTTAATAAATAAAGCGTTGTTCTGCTTGCCCAGAGTTTTGAGTGCCGCTAGTTGATCCTCATCTGGCGTAAATGCTTTTGGCAAATAACCGGCAGTTTTGCCCAGCCAGGGAATGGGGTGAAAAGTAACCTGCAAACCTCTGGTTAAAGTACCATTTTCATAAAAACCTAGCCGTTCGACTGCTACCCCAGTTTGTTTGCGAAACTCACCCCAACCCCAGGTTTGCAAAGGATGGTCGACTATTTGATCGTAAAGTGTTTGTTCTTCGTTTTTGACTACCCTGATCAACATAGGGCAATTATAGGAGTTTTATTAAAACTTGTCAGGCAGAACTTAAGCTTTCAAAAAATCTTGAGCACTCAACTGGCCATCCATCAGCGCATCCAAGGCATCGTCATTTATGATTTTTCTAGCGGCAGATTTTGGTTGACGAGTAATCCGCTTAGTTAATGGTTCGGTAATACCAATCTCTTGCACCAAGTCTTTACCAATTTCAGAGAGAAATCGACTGCGGGTACTATGGGTCACTCGACCAAAATTCCAACGTTTTCTAGCGTAAGTAATAATTAGTTTGTTTTTGGCTCTGGTAATGCCGACATAACACAAGCGTCGCTCTTCCTCCATTTGCTCTTTTTCCCACAGTGAGCGTTGGTGAGGCAAGAGACCTTCCTCTGCCCCAACAATAAAAACCAAGGGAAATTCCAAGCCTTTGGCGGAGTGAAGGCTCATCAGAGTGACAGTTTTTGCTTGGTCGCTTAGGCCTGCCTGCTGATCAGACAAACTATGAAAATAACCATCTTGAACCAGAGCCACATTTTCCAAAAATTGATCGTTCGTAGTGAATTTGGCGGCCGTATTTAAAAGCTCTTGAATGTTTTCGATTCGAGCCAGATCCTGAGGGTCGTTCTCATCGAGCGTTTTTAAATATTCGGTAGTTTGCAAAATATTTTCTAAAATTTTCAGCGGCGACAAATTATTAATTTGGTGTTGATTAGCCTCCAGCCATTTGCGGTAATTATTCAACCGCCGTTTACCGATTTTTTCCGCCCGCTCTTGACTGACAGAGTCAGCCGGATTAACACTTAAGCGCAAATAGGAAATTAGATCTTTTACTTCTTTGCGTTCGTAAAATTTTATGCCACCGATAATTTTATAAGGAACGCCACGTCTAACAAAGACTTCTTCGAAGGGACGGGATTGGGCGTTAGTACGGTATAAAATGGCAATATCACTCAAAGTTAACTCCGATTCAGCTTGAATGATTTGGACTACTTTTTCAGCCTCGATTTCTTCGTCGTTAGTTTCGATGATTTGAATTTTGTCCTGACTGGTATTTTCAGTCCAGAGTTTGAGCACGGGGTGGGAAGTGTTTTGAGAAATAACCCGAGTGGCGGCATCCAGAATAGTTTGGGTAGAGCGGTAGTTTTTTTCCAGCCGATATTCCTTAATGCCCTGGAAATCTTGATTGAGGCGCATGAGGTTGCGGTAGTCTGCCCCGCGCCAGGCATAAATACTTTGCGAGAAATCACCTACCACGTATAAATTGTTTTGTGGTTGGGTAAAAAACTTGGTTAAAAAATATTGAGCCTTGTTGGTGTCTTGATATTCATCTACCAAGACGTGTTTAATGCGTTGTTGATAGTAGGCCAGAACCTCCTTGCTTTGACGAAACAACCCGACCGTTTCCAGCAGTAGGTCATCAAAATCCATGGCATCACGTTTTTTGAGAGCCTGTTGGTAGAGTTGATAGACTTTACCAACAAATTCTTGGGTAGCATCATGGGCTAAGCCCTGATATTCTCTGGGCTCAAGCATTTCGTTTTTAGCCTGTGAAATTAGGGCGTGTACCATCTTGGGCTTGTATTTTTTGGGGTCAAATTGTTGTTGGCGGTAAATTTGTTTGAGTAAAGCTTGCTGGTCACTGCTGTCATAAATCGTGAAACTTGCTTTTCTGCCCAGATGATGGGCGTGCTGGCGTAAAATTTTGGCACACAAACTGTGGAAAGTACCGGAAAAATTTAGGCGCTGGCCAGTCAAGGCAAAAACCCTTTTATTCATTTCCCCTGCCGCTTTGTTAGTAAAAGTGACCAGTAAAATTTCTTCGGGAGCCATGGCTTTTTCTTGAATCAAGTATGCTACTCGCGTAGTCAGCACTCTGGTTTTGCCACTCCCCGCCCCTGCCAACACGACTGCTGGACCAGTTTCATGTAGGACGGCTCGCTTTTGCTGATCGTTGAGAGAATCTAATAATTTGGTCACGAAAGTTATCGTACCATGCCCTACCGACAGGCAAGCTTCATACTGACCGACAGATAAGAAAATGATAGGATGTGATCATGCAAAAGTTAATTGTAGCCAATTGGAAAGCTAATAAGTCTTTATCTCAAGCTCAAGCTTGGTTGGAAACGGTTGCTAGTGCCAAACCCATCAATTTAACTAAGCTTAAACCAATCGTTGCTCCTGCCTTTTCACTTTTACCATTGGTGGAGTCGACCACCAGCCAACTTGGTTGGCAATTGGCGGCGCAAGATATCAGTCCCTATCCAGCCGGTTCCTACACTGGGGCGGTTTCTGTGGTTAATTTACAAGGTTTGGCTCTCACTTTTGTCATTATTGGTCACTCAGAGAGGCGCGAACACTTTGGTGAAACAGCTCAGCAAGTGGCTCGCAAGGCAGAACAGGTAGTATCAGCGGGTATGACGCCGATGGTTTGTGTCAGTGAGCAGACTTTGACTGAGCAAGCCAGCGCTTTAGACGCTAAGATTATGGAGCGCTGTGTGGTGGTCTACGAGCCACCTAGCGCTATTGGTAGCGGCGACTCTGCTTTACTCTCGCAAGTTAGCGATTTTCAGGCCAGAGTGAAACAACTATTTGGTTCAGTGCCGTTTTTATATGGCGGCAGTGTTGATGAACAAAACATTGGTGAGTATTTACTAATAACTGACGGGGTCGTAGTTGGCACGGCTTCACTGTCAGCCGATCAGTTTATTAATTTACTTCAAACTGCCCAAGGCGATCAGCCGAGCGCAGTATGAAACAAACCCTAACTTTTCCAATTTGGCTGGCCTTACTGGCTATTTTAATTTTTGCATGGTTGACGCGACTTAATCGGTTAGGTAGTCCCGCCAACTTTGTTTTTGATGAAACTTATCACTTGCCGGCGGTAAGGCTGATCGCCTCAGGAGACCAGCGGGCTTTTGAGTGGTGGCATGAACCAGTTTATGGTCCAACACATTTTGACTGGCTCCATCCGCCATTAGCCAAATATTTGCAGGCTTGGTCTTGGTCCAACTTAGGCGAAACATTTTGGGCCGCCCGTTTGCCAGCGGCTGTTTTCGGCACGGTGGGGATATTGTTGACTTTTGTTATAGCCCAACTAGCTTTTGGTCGACCAGTTTTGAGTTTGCTGGCCGCTTTACTATTAGCCCTAGATGGTTTATGGCTAGTCCAATCTCGCGTAATAATGAACGATATTTTTACCGCCGTTTGGTTGTTGGTTGGGACGGCGGCTTACTTATGGTATCGGCGACAACAACACCCCAGCTGGTTACTCTTGGTTGGTTTTGTTGCTGGTCTGGCAATAGCTACCAAGTGGTCTGCTGGTTTGTGGCTGATGGGTTTACTAATTTGGGAAAGTTTGGAACGCTTGAGGTTTAAGAAACTTTATCAACTACCATGGGTTGTTTTTTGTTTGCTAATTCTGCCACTGGGCTTATATATTTTGAGTTATTGGCCATTGTTTTGGCAAGGTAAAGGTTTGGGTTATTTTCTTGATCTACAGGTACAAATTTGGCGTTATCAATTAGCTGGTGCTGGTAACCACGCTTATCAATCTCAACCTTGGCAATGGTTACTCAATCTGAGGCCGGTGTGGTATTGGTCAAACGGCACTGATCGCCATATTTATGCGTTCAATAATCCCCTACTGGCTTGGTTTGAAGTGGGAGCTTTGGGCTTATTGCTAACGGGCGTTATCCGGCAAACTAAACCCTTGATCAAATACTCCCTTCATTTTTTGCTCATGCTGGTTGGGGTTTTGCTGATTCCTTGGTTTTTTAGTCCGCGGATTGTTTTTTATTACCACTTTACTCCGGTGACACCTTTATTGGCGATTTTGCTGGCTTTGGTGTTAGACACTCTTTATTTGCGTCGACCGACCAACCTTTCGAAACTTATTTTCTTTAGTTTGATTATTGGTTTGGTGTGGACATTTTGGTTGTACTATCCCAATTGGGTTGGTTTGCCGGTCGGTCAGAATACCAGAGAAACAATTTATTGGTTGCTACCCAACTGGCGCTAATGAGCTTCTAGTTTAGGGCGAAGTTTGTTATCATTTTTGCATGCTCATCAGTCTTGTTTCACTTTTATTTTTTGCTTCCACCACTTTTGTTTTTCAGATTCTGGGCTTGCCTTTAATTTTAGTTTGGCTGAAAGAAAATAAGTCACAGGCTCAATGGTGGGCGTGGGGCAGATTAGTTGGTTGGTTGATAATCGGTCTGGTAATTTGGTTGACTGCCCATTTGGGCATATCAGTAAACAGCACTGGGGGGTTTTGGAGTGTTCTGATTCTATCCTTGTTGACAGTTTATAAATTATTACCGCTCCAGGCGCAGTCGTTAGTTTGGCAGTTTTTGCGTACTCACCGCAGACAAATTTTTCATCAGGAGCTAATTTTTTTGGTCGGCTTTTTATTTTTGGGACTGGTGCGCACTTTTCATCCAACAGTTTTGGACTTGGAAAAATTTATGAATGTAGGGTTAATACAAGGGTATTTACGCTCCCCTACTCTGCCAGCCGAAGACATGTGGCTGGCCGGCGAATCACTCAACTATTATAGTTTTGGTCACTTTTTGGGTAGTTTAATGTTGCGTTTTTGGCAAGTGCCGGCCGAAATAGGCTTTAATGTTTTGTTGGGTTTAATGATGGGCTTGGTTTTAGTGCAGGCTTTTTCTTTGAGTCAAATTTTATTATCTCCCTTTGTGGTTGTTAAAAGACATTTTTCTTGGTCGTTATTAATTACGGGCTTGGTGGGAGCATTGTTGATTGTTTTTGGTGGTAATAGCCATCCACTTTGGTATTGGTTGACCAATCATAATTTTACTGGCTACTGGTATCCGTCAGCAGTACGCTTCATAGCTTTTACCATTCATGAAATTCCGGCTTACAGTTTTATTGTGAGCGATCTACACGCTCACTTTTGGGCAGTGCCAGTGGTGCTATTGACGATTTTTACTGTTTGGCAGTGGTCGCAAACACTTTTTTCAGCCAAATTGATTGAGCTCAAAAAACCAGCGATGAATAAGACTTTTTTGACCAACAATATAGTTTTGGGCGTGCTGTTGGGTGTACTTGGCATGACTAATACCTGGGATATGCTGATTTACAGCAGTTTGTTGTTGGTGTTGGGAGGATTGATGGCGTTGACCAACAAAAAGACTTGGTTGGCGATCATCACGGCTAGTTGGCAAATAGCAATCGTCACTTTATTGATTTTTTCACCTTGGTTGTTGAATTTTTCTTCAATCGTCAATGGTGTATTTTGGGTGCCGGAACGATCTCCATTTTGGCAATTGGTGGCACTTTGGTCAGGGCACGTTATTTTTAGTTTGATCACTTTAGTAATTGGTTGGCGCTTACTCAAAAAACAACCGCGATTCAGACCGATCTTATTTATTTTAAGTTTGGTCTTAGTTGGTTTGGGTTGTGTATTATTGCCAGAAATTATTTATTTCAAAGATATCTACCCTACTTTTCAGCGAGCCAACACCATGTTTAAGTTTACTTTTCAAGGCTTTATGTTGATGAGTTTGATAATTGCTTGGTTAATTGGCTGGCTGTCTACCCAACAAAAGTGGCTAAAAAATTACTGGCGATTGAGTTTGCTAGCTAGCGCCTTACTTTTTTTTGCCTCAACCATGACTTACCCATTTTTGGGTTACCCCAATTATTATGATCGTTTCGCACAAAGCCAAACTTTAAATGGTTTACAGTGGTTGGCGGTCGGCCATCCAGCTGAGTATCAAGCTATTTTGTGGCTGAGAAATGAAACGGTCGGTCGACCAGTGGTCTTGGAGGCAGTTGGCGATAGCTATAGCGGTTTTGCTCGTGTATCGGTTTTTTCTGGTTTGTCGACCGTCATTGGTTGGCGAGCACATGAATGGCTGTGGCGTGGTGGTCCGGAAATTCCAACTCAGCGCAGTCGTGAAGTGCAGTGGGTCTATGAGCAACCATTGAGTATAGAGGCGGCCAGGATTTTGGAGCAATACCAAGTCAAATATATTTTTATCGGCAGTAAAGAACGGGAGGCATATCGGTTTAATATCGAAGATGTGTTAAGCTTGGGGACAGTAGTTTTTCAACAAGGTAATGTTTATATTTTAGAAAGAAAACAATGAAAGTCTTGCTTGCTTTAGTTCCGGTTTTGGCCATCATGGCCGGGATGTTGATGTATAAGCTAAGTGGCAAAAAAGAGATTTTACGTCTCGATCTGGTGCAATTTTTTAATGCTTTTGTGTTGGCGCCAGTGGTCTACATTTGGTTTAAGAGTTTTCTATTTTTCTTACTGCAAGCCGAGCTTTCCGTCTTAATTACCCAAGCAAGTTTGCTTTTTTGGGACACTTTATATTCAATTCTCTTTCTATTTTTATATGCCTTCATGGTTATTCATTCATTAACCAAAAGTTTCCAATTAAAGCAAGACAAAGACCCACTATACGATTTGCTGGAGCACTCTGAGTATTATCATTTATGGGTTACTCATACCATTATTTTTACAGTGGGGATGATTATCGCTTTACTGCTGGCTACCTTGAATGCTTGGATCGACCTGCCTTGGCTGATAACATCAATTCAATTTTATGGTGTTTTAGTGGTTGGATTGGTAATGTCAGGTTTGATTTTTAAAGCTTTTCTCATTTCAGATTTTGGTGATTTTCGGTTTGTGAGACTTATGAAATTGATTTCTGCTTTTTTCTTAGTTTTTCATATTGTTGTTTATGCCTTTTACGAACCAGGGTTTGGCGGAGAAAAGGCAATGTATTGGTTTATGTTCGCCGTCTTTTTTGGCTTGTCGCTAATCGGTCTTATTCATGAGAGTCAACCAATTAAGTCACCGTTGCACCGCCGAGTAAGCAGTAAATTCCGTTGGGTTTGGTGGCGAAGTTTAAGGGAATTAAAACGGCTCAACGCCCGATTTCGAAAATAACCACCACCGATTTATAAAGGGTTTGGGAACCTGGTTCGACCGGTACGTTTAGGCTAGTGTCAGAGGTCACGCCTACTCCCGCCTCGCGGTAAAAAGGCATGGGTGGTTGGGTGCCAGTTTCTGAAACACTGATCACGCGTTTGATGCGCTGATTGGTGCCAGCTAATAAAAGTTCGGCTTTGGCTCTGGCGTCGGCCATGGCTTCAGTCAGGAGTTGTCGGTCTAAGTCAATCGTGTCATCGACAGTAAAATTGGGTCCAAAAACATTGGTGGCGCCTGACTCTGTCAGGAGAGTGGCTAGATCCGAGGCGTGGCTGATCTCACGCAAGGTAATGCTAATCGTATTGCTAGCTTGCCACATTGGTTTACCATTGTTGGGTGGGCTGGGTGGCACGGAGTTAGTTAGAATCATAATCTCACGTTCAGGTTCGTTATATTCGTAAACACTAATGCTATTTGTTTGCAAATCTTGATCGGGAATGCCGAACTCTTTTAAAGCTGTAATCAATTGTTCCATTTGTTCATTGACAGTGTTGGTGACCACCTGTTTGTCAGCGTCATTGGCAGTAACGCTAGCGGAGAAGTTAGCCACTTGACTTGTTTGTTGGCCATCAGCCTGGCCGGTGACAGTCACCGTCGCCGTTGGTGCCAGTTCTAGTCGGCCCCAGTTAAGATTTAACCATTGGCTAGCAAAAATAACCAACACTAAGGCGCCAACCACCAGCATTGTTTTTTGCAAAAAAGAAAGATTATTTGGCACGAATCTACTATAACAACTATTGATTTATTTGGGTACTACCCGTGGCGACTTTTTGGCTAAACTGAGCGCTCACCCACCCCGGTTTTCCCTCAAAGTTTATTTGAAACCAATCAGTAGTTTCATCGAGTAAAACGTAGCGTTGTCCGACTGGCGCAAATCCCAATTCTGCCCCGGTTGGACTGGCAGAATCTCTCACCCTTAAGACTTCCCGGTCGTTAACAAAAAAATTGGTGTTCAAAATTTGGACTTGAGAATCAACGCCCGTTGTTTGTTCGCCTAAGTTGGTAGTTGCTTCACTGGCGGGTGTTGTTTGGGTGGGGGTGTTAGAAACTTTATTTAAAATCACGGTGATAATTACGCGGTGGCCTTTGACGACTTTGACGGTTTGTTGTTGAGTTTCAAAAGAGGGTAAGCTGACTTCAAATTCATGCACCCCTTCGGCAACTCCTGTGATCAGTAATGGGCTAAATTGTTTACTGCCTTGATCAAAAGTGATGATCGCCCCGTCGGGAATGGTTTGCAGCTCTACCTGGGTGTCGTTGCTATTTAATGGTTCTAGTTCATAGATTACCCCCCCAGAATTAGCCGCAGAAAGCCCAGGTTTCCAGTTGACGATGGTGGTAGTACCTTTATTTAAGGTAATTGGCATTTCGTATGAAGCCAGGGTGGGGTCGTCTGGCACAATGCGCAGAATATAGCTTTTGGGTTGGATCTTTTTGCTCACAAAAGGGGTGATGTCTAAGTACTGATCATCCAAGAACAAGCCAGCCGGAATATTATTGGTGGTCACTTGTAAGCCTGCTTTTTGTTTGAGCGTTAAGGGATTAAAGTTGGTGAGCTTAAAGATTAAAAAAATGCTACCAATTGCCAGTAAAACTGCCACTATTTTGCGCATATTGGTAGTGTACCAGAGTTTTTTTGTTTTCAAGCAAAAACGAGTTTTAGAAGTTCATCAACATGACTGATTGGTTTGAAAGTCACGGATTTTTTAATAGTGGCGGCGAATTTTTCCAAGTCTCGTTCGTTATCCTTGGGGATGATAATGGTTTTGATACCAGCTCGATGAGCGGCGATAGTTTTTTCTTTTAAGCCGCCAATGCGCAAGACTTTCCCTCGCAAAGTCACTTCGCCAGTCATGGCCACTGTTTTTTTAACTGGTTTTTTGGTTAAGGCAGAGATAATGGCGGTAGTAATCGTAATTCCTGCCGAAGGACCATCTTTGGGCACGGCTCCCTCTGGAACATGAATGTGAATATCAGTTTTTTCCAGCATTTTTTGTTCGATTTTTAATTCTTTGGCGTGGGCTTTGACATAAGTTAGGGCGGCTTGAGCCGACTCTTTCATCACGTCACCCAATTTACCAGTGAGGTTAATTTTACCTTTACCAGGGATGAGAGCTACTTCGATGATCAAAATATCACCTCCAACTGGTGTCCAAGCCAAACCAGTGGCCGCTCCCACCAAATTTTCTTTTTCCGCCAGGTTTTCATCATATTCTTGCGGGCCCAGGAGTTTTGGTAATTTGACCGGGGTGAGACTGAGTTTTTTTCCTTTTTTGTTGGTTAATAGTTTTCGAGCAGTTTTTCTAGCCAAAGCGTGAAGTTTACGTTCCAGGTCACGCACGCCCGCTTCTCTGGTATAACCAGCAATAATTTTTTCCAGAGCGGTATCAGAAAAACCAAGGTGTTTGGTGGTCAAGCCATTAGCTTTCAAAACTTTATTGACCAAGTGTCGCTTGGCAATTTGCAATTTTTCCTCTGGAGTGTAGCCGGCATAACGAATGATTTCTAGTCGATCTTTGAGGGCGGGAGGAATGGTGTCTAAAGTGTTGGCAGTGGTAATGAACATTACCTCTGATAAATCAAACGGCAGGTCCAGATAATGATCCACAAACCCTCGATTTTGTTCCGGGTCCAAAACCTCCAATAGCGCCGATGATGGATCGCCGCGAAAATCATTGCCCAATTTATCTATCTCATCCAACATGAAAATCGGATCGGTGCTGTCCGCTTGTTTCATGCCGTTAATGATTTTCCCTGGCATGGCCCCGACGTAAGTGCGTCGGTGGCCGCGGATCTCCGCTTCGTCACGAATGCCGCCCAAAGAAATTTTTACGAATGATTTACCCAGGGCGGACGCGATGGAGCGGCCAATACTGGTTTTACCTACCCCAGGTGGTCCGACAAAACACAAGATAGTGGGTATTTGCTGATCTTTGGCTTTTTTGTTTTTTTGTTTCAACTGCAGGACCGCAATGTGTTCCAGGACTCGCTCTTTAACGTCTTCCAAGGCGTAATGATCCTCATTTAGAGTCTGTTCTGCATGCTTTAATTCAATTTGAGTATTATTTTTTTTACCCCAAGGCAATTCAAAAACAGTATCCAGCCAAGAGCGGATGTAACCGCTTTCGGGATTGTTGGGCGACATTTGTTTGAGACGCTTGATTTCTTTGTTAATTTTGTCTTTAGTGTCGCTGTCCACCTTGAGTTTTTTGAGACGCTCAGCGTAACTATTACCCAACTCCTCCTCATCATCCAGTTCTCCCAATTCCTTTTGGATAGTGCGCAAGCGTTCACGCAGAACGCTCTCGCGCATATGTTTATCAAATTCTTCCTGGGTCTTGTGCACCACGTCTTTTTCAATTTCCATTACTTTGGATTCATGAGTCAAATGTTTGACCACCAAACGCAGTCGTTCTTTAACATTGAGGGTTTCCAAGATTTCTTGCTTGAATTTGGTCTCGATATTCAAAGTGCTGGCTACTTGATCAGCCAACTCGCCGTGCTCAACTCCACCCAGCAATTTCATAAAATTTAAAAACTCGACTGGTTTGCCTAATTGAACAGTTTTACGGAATGATTTTTGTAAATGATTGGCTAGGGCTTTTGTTTCATTATCCTCAACTCCCAATTCTTTTAAGCGACTTATTTTGGCGGTAAAATAGGGTTTAAGTTGAGTAAAAATTTCGATTTTGACTCGACTAATACCTTTGACCAGAGCGCTAACAGCATCCTCGGTTTTAATGGTACGCTCCACAATAGCCAGAGTGCCGATTTCATACAAATCACTGGGTTTGGGCAAATTGATACTGGGTTTTCGTTGTGAAACCAAAACCACCATGTTGTGAGTCGAATGAGCGGCGGCTTTGATGCCTTCCAGAGAAACGTTGCGGCCAAAATTTAAGACAGACTCAGTTTTAGGGAATAGAATTCCTTCGCGAATGGGAACGACCGGGTAAGTGTCAGAAGAACTCTTAGCCAATTGCTTGCGCTTACTTACGGGTTTACTGGTTGACTCGCTCTTTTGGGGCGAGTTGTTGGGTTTTTTACTCGATATTCCGGCCATAAGCATCATTTATTATTAATGGAATTAGCATTCTAATGCTTTGTCTGCTAAATGGCAAGGTATAAAAAGTGGGTGTGCTAGGATTCGAACCTGGGACCTCTGTCTTATCAGGACAGCGCTCTAACCAACTGAGCTACACACCCAACTAAACAAACGGTATTGTATCATTATTTTACAGGCTTGAGAGAGATTTTGCGTCCGTCAAAATCAGCATCAACCTTACTGCCCTCAGGCAGTTTGCCTTGAATAATCTCCATGGAAAGTAAATCCAAAAGTTCGGTTTGAATTAAACGCTTGAGCGGTCTGGCGCCAAAGACCTCGTCGTAGCCGGCGCTAGCAAAATAGTTGATGGCTTTATCAGTGACAGTGAGCTTAATTTCTTTTTGCAATAAACGCTCCGTCACTTTTGCCAACTGCAACTTAACGATTTCTTTGATTTCTTTGGCGGTTAGCGGTTGGAAAATGACGATGTCATCTAGGCGGTTCAAAAATTCCGGGCGAAATTGTTCTTTGAGTAAGTTGTGAATTGTTTCTTCTTGTTTAGCCGGTTCGCCATGATGCTGGGCGATCAAATCACTGCCTAGGTTGGAAGTCATGATAATAATAGTGTTTTTAAAATTGACGGTTTTGCCTTTGCTGTCGGTGAGCCGGCCGTCATCGAGGATTTGCAGGAGCACGTTGAAAACATCTTGGTGAGCTTTTTCTATTTCGTCAAATAAAATAACCGAGTACGGCCGGCGGCGGACAGCCTCAGTCAGCTGACCGCCTTCTTCGTAACCGACGTAGCCGGGTGGCGAGCCGATCAGGCGAGCCACCGCGTGTTTCTCCATGTATTCACTCATGTCGATTCTAATGAGTAGTTTTTCGTCATTAAATAGTTCCTCGGCCAATGTTTTGGCTAACTCGGTTTTACCTACTCCAGTTGGTCCTAGAAAAATAAAGGTGCCAATCGGTTTATCTTGTTCACCAATGCCGGCCCGATTACGTCTGATCGCATTAGCCACTGCCGCAATGGCTTGATGCTGGCCAACCACCCGTTTGCCCAACTCTTCTTCCAGTCGCGCCAACTTATCCCCTTCTCCCTCCAACATTTTCTGTACTGGGATACCAGTCCAGCGGGAAACGACGGCGGCAATATCCTCTTCTGTCACCTCTTCTTTGAGGATTTGTTGGCCCTGTTGCACTTTTTTTAGTTCCTGCTTGGCGGCTTTGACGGCTTTTTCTAGCTCTGGAATTTTGCCGTAGTTGATCTCCGCCACTTTTTGTAAATCATAATTGCGCTCGGCTTGGGCCGCTTGTTCTTTGAGCTCATCGATCTGTTGGCTTGACTCCTTAATCTTATCAATGGCTTGCCGCTCAGCTTGCCAGTGTAGGTCCAATTGCTTGTGCTCCTCACCCAGTTCGGCCAACTCTTTTTCAATTTCCCCCAGCCTCTCCTTACTTTGCTTATCTTTTTCTTTTTTCAAAGCCTCTCGTTCAATTTCCAATTGACGAATTTTGCGCTCCAGCTGATCAATGATCGTTGGTTTGCTATCTATCTCAATCCTGATGGCCGACGTAGCCTCGTCCATGAGGTCAATGGCTTTATCCGGCAAGAAGCGATCAGCAATATAGCGGTCAGATAGTCTAGCCGCCGCCACCAGCGCGTTGTCGCGAATTTTAACACCGTGATGGGTTTCATATTTTTCTTTTATGCCCCTCAGAATGGAAATAGTATCTTCCACAGAAGGTTCTTCTACCATTACTGGCTGAAAGCGTCTCTCCAAGGCCGCGTCTTTTTCTACGTATTGGCGATATTCTTTCAGCGTGGTAGCGCCAATGGTGCGCAGTCTGCCCCGTGCTAGCGCTGGCTTTAGTAAGTTGCCAGCATCGGTAGAACCCTCTTGTGCTCCAGCTCCCACCACGGTGTGCAGTTCATCAATAAACAAAATCAATTGCCCATCTGACGTCTCCACCTCTTTGATGACGGCTTTCAGCCGATCTTCAAACTCACCGCGATACTTAGCGCCAGCAATTAGTGAGCCCATATCTAAATTTAGAATCCGCTTGTTTTTTAGGGCATCTGGCACGTCATTATCAATGATTTTTTTAGCCAAACCCTCCACAATGGCAGTTTTACCAGTGCCTGGTTCTCCTACTAAAACTGGATTGTTCTTAGTCCGACGCGACAAAATTTGAGTAATCCGGCGGATTTCTTCATCCCGGCCAATCACCGGATCAATCTTACCCTCACGAGCCAGTTGGGTAAAATCTTGGGTATACTTTTCCAGAGCTTGATATTTGCCTTCTGGGTCGGGATCGGTTATTCGATGGCTACCTCGTAGTTCTTGGAGAGTTTCCAAAACCTTTTTTTTATCAACGTCAAAGATTTTTTTAATCTCGGCATTGTTAAGTAACCCTAAAAATAAGTGTTCCGTGCTGATGTATTCATCTCGCAGTTTTCCGGCCTCTGTTTCGGCAGTGGCAAAGACTTTTTGTAAGTCCGGCGAAACATAAGCTTGGGTAGGTTCACTAGTGGTAGGTAATTCTGCCAGTGCTTGTTTGGCTTTTGCTTGCAAAACACTAACGTCTTGCTCTAGTTTTTGCACCAATGATGGAATTAAGCCCCCTTTTTGTTCCAACAGCACTAATAATAAATGTAATGGCTGCAAAGCCGAGTGGTTCATTTTACCCGCCAGTTGCATCGAGCCTTGAATGGCCTCGGCCGATTTGGTGGTAAAGCGATTCAAATCCATAATTAGCAGTCATTATATATGAGTGCTAAAAGTATTTGCAAGCGGAAAACGCTGGTTCATCAAGGGAAATTAGAGTCTATTTTGATATCTAAAGATATACTTTGATAGATTTAATAAAATTGGGTAGAGAGAAGTTAGTTGGCTTGATTTTTGGGAGTAGTCGGGTCAAAACCCAGCCGCTCAATAATACTATCAATGTATTTTTGGTGAGCGGTAATTTCTGTAGGGGTTAGTTTTCCAGTAGCGATTTTTTTCCTCATCGACTCAATGGTTCGCCTATCAATTTCCAATTGATTCTGCTCGGTTGTTTCTGGTAAGTGTAGATTCATATTTTTTAGATCTTTAGTGATCAAAACAATTCTAACACGTGACTACCAAAAACCCCGTCGGCGACTGACGTCGGGACGGGGTGGGAGTTTAAAGTAATAAGTTTTTAACTAATGGGGTTATCTAAAATTTCCTGATATTGTCCTATTTCTGCGTTAAGTCTATTGACTTCCTGCATCAACTTTGCTTCTCTTGAAGGGTCAGCTTTTATTTTTTGACGGATTTGCTTTAGTTTTTCTTTTCTTGAATCAATTGCTATCTCAAGTTCTTCCTTAGTAAATCCATTTTTATACTCATGTTTTTGGGGAGATTTTTCTACCATGTTTTTCATCTTTCTATATTACTAGACCGCATTTTACCACATCAAACTACTAAAAAACCACCGCAAATGATGGTTTTTCCCCAATATTTTCTGAAACAAACACAGTGGTGGAAACGGCCTGGATATGTTGGTCACAGGACTTGATATTTCGTCCCGATTACTCGGGACGGGAGAAAGGGGGTCGTGATATCCCCTACCCGTCTCCTTAGAAAGGAGGTGATCCATCCGCACCTTCCAGTACGGATACCTTGTTACGACTTAGTCCTCATCGCCAACCTCGCCGTAGAAGGGCCGCTCTCAAAAAGAGTCACGGTCACCCGCTTCGGGCGTTGCTGACTTTGCTGGCTTGACGGGCAGTGTGTACAAGGAGCGAGAACGTATTCACCGCAACCTGCTGATTTGCGATTACTACCGATTCCGACTTCATGAAGGCGAATTGCAGCCTTCAATCCGAATTGAGGGGCCGTTTATAAGGATTGGCTCAGGATTACTCCGTCGCTACCCGTTGTCGGCTCCATTGTAGGATGTGTGTTGCCCTGGGTGTAAGGGACGTGCTGACTTGACGTCGTCCTCTCCTTCCTCCCCGCCAAAGGCGGGGCAGTCCTATCAGACACTTGTAACTGATAGCAAGGGTTGCGCTCGTTACCACACTTAAGTGGACGTCTCACGACACGAGCTGACGACAGCCATGCATCACCTGTGTACCACCCTCGAAGGAATTCTGGTTTCCCAGAACGTGCAGGTACATGTCAAACCCAGGTAAGGTTTTTCGCTTTGTATCGAATTAAACCACATGCTCCACCGGTTGTGCGCTCCCCCGTCAATTCCTTTGAGTTTTAACCTTGCGGTCGTACTCCCCAGGCGGTCTGCTTAACGCGTTAGCTTACGTCACCCATCCC
>Ga0326597_10003611_pt1 | contig 22167 bp, 17 predicted proteins | sample RVTome_12_FD_203789 | JGI IMG/M metagenome (GOLD analysis project Ga0326597, IMG submission 203789) | Soil microbial communities from uranium-contaminated site in the Upper Colorado River Basin, Wyoming, United States - RVT100D185 | ecosystem: Environmental > Terrestrial > Soil > Contaminated >...
CCGCATCGGCCGCGACACGCGGCCTCCCCCTCCTCGCCGCCTGATGGGCGGCGCGGCGCCATTGGCGCCGGATCTACTACTTCGGAATCTGCGCGCTGCGCGCGCAAATCCCGCAGTAGTAGATCAGGCCCCGCCCGAGCGGCGGGCGTCCAGCCAGGCCGCGAGCAGAGGTCCGGCCGCCTCCGCCGGGAGCGAGTCGAGCACGCGCAGGCCGGCCCGCCGGAGCTCCCGAAGCCCGCGCGCGCGCTCCTCGACCAGGTGCAGCGCAGAGGCCCGCACGGCCGGCTCGAGCGCCAGCTCGCCCGCCGCCGCGCGCCGGATCGAGGGGTCGTCGAGCGTCGCCAGCACGATGCGGTGGCGCTTCGAGCCCGCCCTCAATGCCCGCCGCTGGCGCTCGACGGACAGAGGGTCGGCCACGTCGGTGATCAGCGCCAGGAGCGCGCGCCGCCGGTGCTGCACCGACAGCTCGCGCAGCGCGCGCGCGACGTCGGACTCGCGGCTCGAGGCCTGGGCGTCGAAGACCGCCTCGCGCAGGCGACCGAGCTGGCGCCGCCCCTTGGCGGGCGCGACGTAGACCCGGAGCCGGCTGTCGAACAGCGCCACCCCGACGCGGTCGCCGCTCTCGAGCGCGACCGCAGCCAGCTCGAGACCGGCGTCCAGGGCGTGGTCGAGCTTGCTCCAGCCGCGCTCCTCCCCCACCGCCGTGGTCGTCCCCATGCGCCGTCCGACGTCGATCAGGACGATCAGCTCCTGCCCGCGCTCCTCCTGGAACTCGCGCACGATCGGACGGCCGCGGCGCGCGAAGGCCTTCCAGTCGAAGAGGCGCAGGTCGTCGCCGTGCACGTACTCGCGCAGGGACTCGAACTCGGTCAGGCCGCCCCGGCGCCGCAGGCGGCGCAGGCCCAGGTCGTGCCAACGCTCGCTGGCCGCCAGCCGCAGGGTGCGCTCGAGCCCCAAGAGCGGGGGCTCGATCGCGATGCGCTGCTCGCCGGAGAGCCGCGCCTGGCGCCACACCAGCCCGAGCGGGCCGCGCAGCCGCAGGCGCAGGTCGCCCAACGCGTGCACGCCGCGCCGGCGCGAGACGTACGTGCGGCACAGGTCGATCGCCGCGCTCGGCAGGCGCGCGCGGTCCGGCCCGCCGGTCGGGTCGCCGGGCCGCGGAGGTCGCAGCTCGCCCGGTCCCAGGCAGCGCGCGACGACCTCGAAGGCCGGCGCGAACTCCTCGCGCAGCTCGAGCACGAGTCCGGCCGCCGGGCCGGGCTCGATCCGAGCGCAGCGCTCGAACGCCTGCGCCAGCCCGGCCCGCTCGGGCAGGCGGCGCGCGACCGAAAGGCGCGCGGGGCTCGGAGTCAGGAGGAAGTCGGCCGCCGCGGCCAGCAGCAGGCCGAGGTCGGCCGCCAGCAGGTACGGGCCGACGGCGGGGGCGACCTGCGCCACCAGCGAGAGCGCCAGCAGCGCCCCCGCGAGAGCGATCCCCCGCCCGGTGGGGATCAGCGCGGCACCTCCACCGTGTCCAGGATGCGGGCCAGCACGTCGTCCGTGGAGCCGCCTTCGATCTCCTCGGCCGGGTCGAGGATCACGCGGTGGCGCAGCGCCGGCGGGACCATCGCCTTGACGTCGTCGGGCGTGATGTAGCCGCGCCCGCCGAGCGCCGCGCGGGCCTTGGCGGCCTGCAGGATCATGACCCCCGCGCGCGGGCTGGCGCCGAGCACGAGCGAAGGGTCCGCGCGGGTGGCCCGCAGCAGACGGACGACGTAGGGCGCGAGATCCGCGCGCACCTCGACGGCGCGGATGCGCTCGCGCAGCCGCAGCAGCGCGGCCGGGTCGCACACGGCCTCGACCCCGAGCTGGGCCGGCGAGGCCGTCGGCGGCCGGCGGTGGACGGCGTCGAGCAGCTCGACCTCGGTCGCCTCGCTCGGATACCCGATCAGGATCTTGAACAGGAAGCGGTCGAGCTGCGCCTCGGGCAGCGGGTAGGTGCCCTCGTGCTCGAGCGGGTTCATGGTCGCGAACACCGTGCACGGCGCAGGCAGCTCGTGGCACGTGCCGTCGACCGTCAGCGCGCCCTCCTGCATCGCCTCCAGCAGCGCCGCCTGGGTCTTGGCCGGCGCGCGGTTGATCTCGTCGCACAGGAGCACGTTCGCGAACACCGGTCCCGGCTGGAAGCGGAAGGCGCCCTCGTTGGGCCGGAACACGCTGGTGCCGGTCACGTCCGAGGGCATCAGGTCGGGCGTGAACTGGATGCGCCCGTACGTGCCTCCCAGGGCCGCCGCGAGCGTGCGCACCAAGAGCGTCTTGGCCACTCCGGGCGGCCCCTCCAGCAGGGCGTGGCCGCCGGCCAGGAGCGCGATCAGGCAGTGCTCGATCTCGCGCTCCATCCCGACTACCGCCCGCGCCACGGCCGACTTCACCGCGGCGCCGATGCCTTCCAGGCCGTCCGGCGCGTTCACTCGTTCTTCATCGGTCTGCACGTGCGTCGCCTCCTCGGCTCGTTCCCGCTCCGCCGCGCCGGCCCATCCCCGTCCGCTCTTCCAGCGCGGCCTCGACGCGCTCCAGGTCGCGCGCCAGGCGCTCGAGCGCACGCGGGCCGAGCACCGTCCGCTGCACGAGCACCTCGCGCCACGCGCTCGAGCGGTCCGCGCCGCCGCAGTGTCGCGCCAGCCGCCCGGCCAGATCCAGTCGTTGCGCCCGCCCCACCGGCTGCCGGCCGGGAGCGTACAGCCTGGCGCGCCCGGCGGCGCGCGCCAGCACGCCGCGCCGCAGCATGTCGGAGAGGAGATCGTAACGCCGCGCTCGCTGCAGGAGCCGCGCCTGGGACCGCGCGCGCACGAGCGGGCCCGCGCGCGTCCAGGGCTCCGGGTCGCGCGGGAACTCGCGCACCCAGGCCTGGAACCAGAGCAGCAGCGCGAGCAGCGCCGCCAGGTGCAGCGTGACGCCGCGCACCCCGGGCGCGAGCGCCAGCTCGAGCTTGCCGGGCGGCCGCCAGCGGCCGAGCGCGAACTCGTCGAACAGCACGCGCCCGCCGCGGGCGAGCTCCTCGATCAGGCGCACCAGGAGCAGGGCGTGGTCGCGCTCTCCGATGCGGTCGTCGGCCAGGAAACTGTCGTCGGCCAGCAGCACCAGGCGCCCGCGCCCGGCGCAGAGCGCCAGCGCGACCGAACGCCCGGAATCGCAGAGGCCGAGCTCCCCCAGGCGCTCGTCGACCGTCGCGGCGAACAGCGCGAGCCCTTCGATCTCCAGACGCTCGCCGTCCGGAGCGACGATTTCGATCGGACCGGCGGAGGTCTCGCTCGCGGGCAAGGCCACGTCCAGGTCCAGGAACGGCTCCAGGAACGCTCCCTCGCCCGCCGGCAGGACCAGCGTTCCGCCCTCCTCGACGAAGCGCGCGTAGTGCCACGGGTGGCGCGGGTCGAGGAGCAGCGGGCTCTCGCGCTCGCCCGCGCTCACGCCCCCCTCGCCGTCCCCGTCCCCGTCCTCCGTCAGCGCTTTGGGCGCGCCCGGCATCCACAGCAGGTGCCCGCCGCGCGGGAGCGCGACCGGCGCCCGGGTCCAGGCCGCGGGCGCGCGCTCGAGCGCCTGGAGCAGGAGCAGCGCCGCGCGCCGGCCGGCGGGCTCGGAGGAGGCGACGCTCTTCGGCCGCATCTCCGCCGGCGCGGCGAAGAGGCTCAGCAGGGCGCCGAGGACGAAGAGCAGCGCGAGCGTGCCGAAGAGCGCTGCGCGCGAGGCCGAGCCGACGCTCACGCCTCGCCTCCGGCGCCCAGCCAGCGCGCGCACAGGTCGGAGAAGCGCCGCACATCCCGCTCGCCGGCCGGGACGCGCCCGAAGCTGTGGGCGTCGAGGGCGGCGACCAGCGGCGCGAGCTGCTGCTCGACCCGGGGGCTCGGGTCGCCGCGCTCGAGCAGCTCGCGGTTGGTCCACGCGTCGCGGTACTCCAGGTCGCCGCGCTCGCCGAGGCCCACGACCAGCGCGAAGAAGTACAGCCGCAGGGCCTCGATGCCGTCGCCGCGGCCCTCGGCCGCGCGCGCCTCTCGCCGCAGGGCATCGACGCGCCGCGCGCGCGCCAGGTCCCGGGCCTCGGTCGGGACGGCGCCGCGCGCCCTCCTCATCTCGCGCCCGAGGTGCAGCAGCAGCCAGAAGAGGAGCGCTCCGGCGAGCAGCACCAGGAGCACCTCGACCGCGCCGAGGAACAGCGAGAGGGTCTCCTCCCGGGGCGCGAAGTCGAACAGGTCGGCCAGCCAACCGATGACGTCCTCGATCCAGTCGCGGCCCGAGGCCCGGCGGAACTCCGGTCGCGCCAGGATCTCCTCCACCCGCTCGCGCACTTGCGCGCGCGAGGCGGCCGCCTGCAGAGCGATCGCCCCCGTCACCGCGCGAGCTCCGGCGCCGTGCCCGCGTGCGCCATGCGCAGGCGCTCGAGCCGCATGCGCAGGTCCAGGCCTTCGGTGCGAATGCGCGCGTCCAGGTAGAACACGGTGATCACGACCGCGCTGAAGGCCGTCACCAGGCCGAGGAACAGGGACGAGGTCAGGACGTGGACGGTGTCGAACAGCCGGGTGTCGACCGGCCAGGCCTCGAGCACGGCACTGCGCAACTGGGGCTGGTCCCCGGCCGAGCTCACGGCCTGGAACATCAGGACGATGAGAGCTTGCCCGGCCCAGACACCCAGCCAGCGCAGGAAGCTCGCGCGGTTGAGCCGGAAGCTGCGGAAGAACGCCTGCCCGACGTCCTCCAGGGTGATCATGGACCACACCAGGAGCCGCTCGAGGGCGCCGCGCGGCGGGCGCCGCGCGTAGCGCGCCCGGCCCGGCGACGGCTCCAGCATCAGCGCGGCCGGGGCGATCCACAGCTTCCAGGTCGCGTACAGGCCGAGCGCGAGCGCGGCCAGCAGGAAGGGCGGGCACAGGAGCCCCGGCAGGCCCAGGACGATCATCGCGCCGGCGACGACCATCCCGGTCAGGAAGGCCACCAGCAGCATCGCGAACAGCTTGCCAGCGCTCACGCGCAGCGCCTCGCCGAAGGACACGGCGCGCCCGAGCATGTGGCCGTAGACGATCAGCGTGACGAAGGCCGCGCCCAGGGTCTGGATCAGGACCGGCAGGAGCACGCCCGTGACGACGCCCCAGATGAGGACCGAGGCCTGCCCGGGCCCGCCGGCCGCCATGAACTTGTGAGCGCCGAAGAGGGGGTAGGTCGAGCGCACCGGCAGCCACAGGAGCACGCAGGTGCCGACGCAGACGAGGAAGCGCGCCCGCAGCACCTCGATGCCCGTGTCGAGGATCGCGCCGACGCCGCGCGGCCGCAGGGGCACCGCCGCGGTCGGGACTCCTGCGGCGCGGCCGCTGCGCCGCCCGCGCCCGCGCTGCGGCCCTGCCGCGGCGAAGAGCGGGACCATGCGCTCGTTCGCGTCCGCTCGATCCGGCATGGCGAAGGAGGTCCCTACAGGTTGCCCAGGTTGATGGCGTCGGTCGGGCAGTTGCGGGCGCAGGCGTGGTCGCGCGTGCACTCGTAGTTCGAGAGCTTGCGCACCGTGGCGCGCTCGCCGCGGGCCCAGAAGGCGTCGGTCTCGCACACCATCTCGCACATGCCGCAGCCGATGCACAGCGCCGGGTCGATGCGGATGCTGACGAAGTCGCGCGGCTGGACGGGACAGGTCATGCCCTCGATCACCTCCGCAGGGACCCGAGCGCGGGTCGCGGCGTGGGAGGTGAGGACCCGCAGGGTTTCGTCCTCGCCGCGGCGCACGACGTCCTCGATGTCGTCGAAGTCGAAGCGCGCCAGGTGCCCGACCTTGGGCTGGATCAGCACGGTCTGGTAGTCGACGTGCATGTGCAGCGCCTGCTCGACCAGCACCTCCTCGACGATCTCGAACGCGCGGTAGAGCGTGCTGAGCACGCGGCTCTTGTAGTTCGGCGCCTTGAAGGTGGACTTGACCGTCAGGTCGACGGCGATGATGAGGTCCGCCCGCAGGGTCTTCGCGAAGCGCAGCGGGACGGCGTCGACGATGCCGCCGTCCATGTAGTTGAAGCCGTCGCGCTGGTAGGGCTCGAACACGCCCGGCAGCGCGCAGGAAGCGTACACGGCGTCGACCAGCGACACGTCGTCGAAGCCGGGCGTGCCGAAGAACACGCTGCCGCCCGTCTCCAGCCGCACCGAGTTGCAATAGAAGGGGATGGGCAGGTCCGCGAAGCCCACGTCCGGCAGGATCTCCCGCAGCCGGTCGCGGAAGGTGTCGCCGCGGTACATGCTCGGCGCGCGCACGCCCTTCAGCAGCAGCTTGACGAAGTTGAGGCGAAAGTAGTCCTCCTTCTGGACGCTGGCGATGATGCGCTCGATTTCCTCCATCGGCGAGCCGGCGGCGGCCATGGCCCCCACCAGCGAGCCGATGCTGGTGCCGATCACGGCGTCGAAGCCGATCCCGAGCTTCCGCATGGCGCGCAGGACCCCGACGTGCGCCATGCCGCGCATTCCGCCCCCGCCCAGCACGAGCACGGTGCGCGGCGCGCGGCCGTCGCGGCGGGCGCCGAGCGGGCTCGGCGCGGACTCGCAGTGCTGGTCGTCGGACAGGGGCGCCTCCACCCCCGGTGAGGCCGGGATCGGGCTCATTCAAGGCCTTCGGGGGGGCGCTGTCCACGGCCGCGGCCGAGATCGGCGCGCGCTTGGCGCTTGAGATGGGCCGAGCGGAGGGGCAGCCTGTCGCCGGCTCGCTCCTCCCTCGTCGATCGTGGCCGTGCCGACCTACCGCCTGCACCCCCGCTCGCACTGGGCGCGGCTCTCCCGCGCGCCGGCGTCCGAGCTGCGCGCGCTCCAGGACCGGGCGCTGCGCCGCTTCGTGCGCGAGGAGCTGTACCCCTTCTCGGCCTGGTACCGGCGCAGGTTCGACGCGGCCGGGGTGCGGCCGCGCGACATCCGTTGCGTCGACGACCTGCGCCGGCTGCCGTTCACGACCAAGCAGGACCTGCTCGAGGCCCAGGTGGGCACCGGGACGCAGCGCGACTTCGTGCTGGTCCCCACGCCCGAGGCCATCCGCGCGCACTGGCCGCTGGCGCGCAAGCTGGCGCTGGTCGCCGGCGGCGCCGGCGCACGCGAGATGCTGCGGCGCGCCTACACGCCGAGCTTCCTCACGTTCACGACGGGGCGCTCGAGCGAGCCGGTGGCCTTCACCTACACGCCCTACGACGTCGACCTGCTGGGCGAGACCGGCGCGCGCATGATGGACGTCGTCGGGATCGACGACCCCGGCTTGCGCGTTCTCAACATGTTCCCTTTCGCGCCGCACATGGCCTTCTGGGCCGTCACGCTGGCCGGCTTCGCGAGCGGCCGGCTCACCGTGCCGACCGGCGGCGGCAAGGTCATGGGCACCGCGGGCAACCTGCGCATGATCGAGAAGCTGAAGCCGAACGCGCTGGTCGCGACGCCCGGCTACCTCTACCACGTGCTGCGCGCGGGGCGCGAGCGGGGAATCGACAGCTCGAGCGTGCGCATCGTGGTGCTGGGGGCGGAGAAGGTCCCGCCGGGGCTCAAGGCCAAGATGGCCGAGGCGCTCGAGGCCGGCGGCGCGCGCGACGTCGTCATCTCGGGCACCTACGGCTTCACCGAGGCGCGCGTGGCCTGGGGCGAGTGCCCGGCGGCCTACGACGAGTCGCCGGGCTACCACACCTACCCCGACCTGGGCCTGCTCGAGGTGATCGACCCGCACAGCGGCGAGCCGCTCGGCGAGGGCGAGACGGGCGAGCTCGTGTACACCGCGCTGGCCGGCCACGGCACCGTCGTCTGCCGCTACCGCACGGGCGACATGGCGATCGGCGGGATCACACGCGAGCCTTGCCCGTGGTGCGGGTCGACCGTGCCGCGCGTCAGCTCCGAGCTGCGCCGCGTGAGCGAGCGCCACGCCCTGAACCTGACCAAGGTCAAGGGCACCCTGGTCGACCTGTCCCACGTCGGCACGATCCTGGCCGACAGCCGGGACGTCGAGGAGTGGCAGGTCGTGCTCGCGAAGCAGGACGGCGACCCGCTGGGCCTCGACCTCTTCACGCTGCGGATCTGCGCCCGCGACGGCGCGGATCGCGAGCAGCTCGAACGGGAGCTGCGGGCCGAGATCGCCGCCGCCACGGAGGTGTCTCCGAACTCCGTCGTATTCCATTCCCTGCCGGAGATGCTGGAGTTCCTGGGCCTGGAAACCGAGATGAAGGAGAAGCGCTACCTCGACCAGCGGCCGAAGTAGCGCCGCGGGAGATCCGTCATGAGCCCGTCCCCCTCGATCGTGCTGGCCGCCGGCCTGCGCACGCCCCAGGCCCGCGCGGGCGGCGCGTTCCGCGCCGAGGACCCGGGACACCTGGGCGCGCGCCTGGCGCGCGAGCTGCTGGCGCGCACTGGCCTCGCCGGCGCCGAGATCGACGAGGTCATCGCCGGCTGCGCCGGGCCGCCGCACACGCAGGCCAACGTGGCGCGCGTGATCGGCCTGCGCGCCGGCATCCCGCGCCACGTCCCGGCCCGCACGGTGGCTCGCAACTGCGCCAGCGGCATGGAGGCGGTCACGAGCGCCGCGGCCTCGATCCTGGCCGGCGAGGGCGACACGTACCTGTGTCTAGGCGTCGAGGTGATGAGCGGCTACCCGCTCGTCTTCGGCCAGAAGATGACGAGGCTCTTCGCGCGCCTGGCGGCGTCGAAGAGCGCGTTGGCGAGCGCGGGGGCGCTGCTGTCCTTCCGACCCTCCTTCCTGAAGCCGCGCATCTCCCTGGTCGAGGGCCTGACCGACCCGATCTCGGGGATGATCATGGGCAACACGGCCGAGCTGCTGGCGCGCGAGTTCGCGATCTCGCGCGAGGAGTCGGACCGCTACGCCTGCGACAGCCACGTGCGCGCGCGGCGCGCGCGCGAGCGCGGCCGTTTCGAGTGTGAGATCCTGCCGCACCTGCCGCTCGGCGCGCGCGCGGGCAGCCGCGCGCTGCGGCATGACGACTCGATCCGCGACGCCCAGACGGTCGAGGCCCTGGCGAAGATGCGCCCGTACTTCACGAAGCCGGATGGCACCGTCACGATCGGCAACTCGTGCGGCCTGACGGACGGCGCCACGGCGCTGCTCGTCACGAGCGCCAGGCGCGCCAAGGAGCTGGGGCTGACGCCGCTGGCGCGCCTGCGGGCCTGGGCCTGGGCCGGGCTCGATCCGGCGCGCATGGGCCTGGGTCCGGTCTTCGCCACGGCCAAGGCGCTCGAGCGCGCCGGCTGCGAGATGAGCGACCTGGGCGTGGTCGAGCTGAACGAGGCCTTCGCCTGCCAGGTCCTGGCCTGCGCGCGCGCCTTCGAGAGCGACGCTTTCGCGGGCGAGCACCTGGGCCGCGGGAGCGCCCTGGGCGAGCTCGACCTGCGGCGCACCAACGTCAACGGAGGCGCGATCGCCCTCGGCCACCCGGTCGGCGCGACCGGCGCGCGCCTGCTCCTGACCACCGCGCACGAGCTGCGCGAGAGCGACTGCGAGCTCGGCCTGGCCACGCTATGCATCGGAGGGGGCCAGGGCGGGGCGGTCGTCCTGGAGAGGGTGGCGGCGTGATGGACCTCGGCGGCCTGCCGCTCCCGGCCGGGTGTCCCGCGCCGGGGACCTGCGTACGCGTGGAACGGCCCGAGCCGGGCATGGCCGTGCTCGTGCTCGATCCGCCCCACCGCAAGATGCCGGTGCTCGACCTGGCGCTCGTGCGCGACCTGGAAGCCGTCGTGCGCGAGCTGGAGGACGACCGCCAGTTGCGCGGCGTCGTGATCACCGGACGCGACCCGAGTACCTTCGCCGCGGGCGCGGACATCGACGCGATCGAGAGCCTGAGCGACCCGCGGGCCGTCGAGCGCGTGTGCCGGCTCGGCCAGGACCTGTTCCACCGCATCGCGCGCCTGCGCAACGGCGCCGGGCGCCGCGTGCGCACCGTGGCGGCCGTCGGCGGCCCGGTGCCGGGCGGCGCCTACGAGCTGTCCCTGGCCTGCGACCGCATCGTGCTGGCGGACGACCCGCACAGCCGCGTCGGCCTGCCCGAGACCCAGCTCGGCATCCTGCCGGCCTGGGGCGGCTGCGAGCGGCTGCCGCGCCGGATCGGCGTGCCCGCGGCCCTCGGCGCGATCCTCGCGGGCACGCTCTTCCCGCCGGGTGCGGCCTACGCCAAGGGCTTCGTCGACCGCCTGACGCCGCCCGAGTACCTGCGACGCGCCGCGCTCGACGTAGCCGCCGGCCGCGCGCCGTGCCGCCGGCGCGGACGCGGGCTGGCGGGTTGGCTCGTCGACCGCAACCCGCTCGCGCTGTGGCCGATCTGGCTCATGACGAAGCGCGGCGTGCTGCGACGGACCAGGGGCCGCTACCCGGCCGCGCTCGAGGCCGCCTGGCTCACGGCCTGGGCGCCGGTGAAGACCTTCGCGATCGGCTTCGAGGGCGAGGCCAAGCGGGCCTCGCGCCTGGCGGTCTCGCCGACTTGCAAGCACCTGATCGGCATCTTCAAGCTCATGGAGGGCGCGAAGAAGCTCGGCCGGCGCGCCGACGGCTCGCGCCCCGCGGCTCCCGCGCGCGGGGTCGTTCTCGGCGCCGGCGTGATGGGCGCCGGGATCGCCAGCCTGATGGCCGAGCGCGGCGTCGCCACGCGCCTTTACGACATCTCGGAGGAGAGCCTCGACGCGGCCCAGCTCGCGCACCGGGCCGAGATGGCGAAGAAGCTGGGCCGCCGCCGCCTGCGGCCGCACGAGCACGACGGCGCCATCGACCGCCTCGACACGACCGGCGCGCTGGTCGGCTGCGGGCACGCGCAGATCGCGATCGAGGCCGTGGCCGAGCGCCTGGACGTAAAGCGCAAGGTCTTCGCCGAGCTCGCGCGCGCGGTCCCGGCCGACGCGCTCTTGTGCACGAACACGAGCTCGCTCTCGGTCGACGCGATCTCGGACGGCCTGCCGAACCCGGCGCGCTTCGCCGGACTGCACTTCTTCAACCCCGTGCGGCGCATGCCGCTGGTCGAGGTCGTGCGCGGCTCGGAGACGAGCGACGAGACGGTGACGCGCGCGGCCGCCTTCGTGCTCGCGCTCGGCAAGACGCCGGTCGTGGTGAAGGACGTGGCCGGCTTCCTGGTCAACCGCCTGCTCGGACCGTACCTGGACGAGGCTCTGAGGCTCTACGACGGCGGCGTGGATCCCGAGCGCATCGACCGGCTGGCCGAGGACTTCGGGCTGCCGATGGGGCCCCTGACGCTGCTCGACGAGGTCGGCCTCGACATCGCCGCGCACGCGGCCGAGTCCCTGCACGCGGCCTACGGGGAGCGCATGCAGCCGTGCGAGGTGATCCGCCCGCTGATCGAGGCGGGCGCCCTGGGCAAGAAGAGCGGGCGCGGCTTCTACGTGCACGCGCGGCGCGGACGCTCCACCTCGCGCACGCTCTCGCCGGCGCTGGCGACCGCGGCGCCGCCCGGCTCGAGCTGTTGTGACACGCTCTCGAACGACGACGTGACGGACCGCATGGTGCTGGCCATGCTGAACGAGGCCGCGCGCGCGCTCGACCAGGGCGTCGTCGCCAGCGCGGCCGAGCTCGACCTGGCGACGATCTTCGGCATGGGCTTCCCGCCCTTCCGCGGCGGGCTCCTGCGCTGGGCCGACGAGGTCGGCGCCTCGAGCCTCGTGCGCCGCCTGGATTCGATCGCCGCTTCCGAGCCCGTGCGCCAGCGCGGGCCGGCGGCGGAGCGCTTCGAGCCGGCGCCCGCGCTGCGGCGCCTGGCCGAGGCAGGCGGGCGCTTCCACTCCGCCTGATCTACTACTCCGGGATTTGCGCGCGCAGCGCGCAGATTCCGAAGTAGTAGATCCGGCGCCAATGGCGCCGCGCCGCCGGTCGGGCGGCGAGGAGGGGGAGGCCGCGTGTCGCGGCCGGTGCGGGGGAGGGTCTGCCTCCCCCGCCAACAGGGACTCAGCGCCGCGCCGCGCCCCCTACCGCAAGGCCTGCTCGAGCGCCGTCGCTCCGTCGGTGCGCTCGTCGCGGTACTTGGCGATCAGCGCGCAGGCCTGGCTCAGGCCGCGCGCCCGCGCCCACTCGCCGCGCGCCGGCCGCGCCCCGGGCACGACCACCGCGCCGGCCGGGACTTCGAGCGGCTGTGCGCGCGTGCCGCGCAGCTCGCGCTCGTGCACCAGATCGAACACGGGCGTCGTGGCGGTCAGCACCACGCCGGCGGCCACGACCGCGCCCGCGCCCACCAGGACGCCCTCGTAGATGCCGGTGTTGCCGCCCACGAAGGCGCCGTCCTCGACGATCACCGGCCGCGCTCCCGGAGGCTCCAGCACGCCGCCGATCTGGGCCGCGGCCGAGACGTGCACGCGCTCGCCGATCTGCGCGCAGGACCCGATCAGCGCGTGGCTGTCGATCATGCTGCCCGCGCCCACGTGGGCGCCGACGTTGACGTACATGGGCGGCATGCACACCACCCCGGGTCCGACGTAGGCGCCGCGCCGCACGGCCGAGCCGCCGGGCACGAGGCGCACGCGGTCGGACTTGGCGAAGCGCCGCACCGTCAGCGGCTCCTTGTCGTGGAAGGGCGCGCCGCGGCCGGTCAGGGTCCAGTGCACGCCGATCTCGAGCTCGTTGCCCATTCCCACGACGCCGCTGGCGCGGAACAGCTCGAGGATCGCCTCCTTGATCCAGACGTGCACCGTCCAGCGCCCGTCCGCCCCGCGCTCGGCCACGCGCAGCTCGCCGCGCTCGAGGGCGTCGAGCAGCTCCACCCCCCGCGGCCGCTCGGTCGCGCTCAACCGGGCTCCTCCCTGGCCAGCAGGGCCGCCGCCGTGCGCGTGAGCTCGGCCGCCGCCTCTTCGAGCGCGCCCTTCCCGACCTTCTCGCCGTCCGTGTGCGCGTCGAGGATCGAGCCCGGGCCGTAGAGCACGGGCGTGCCCCAGCGCGGCATGTGCGGCGCGTCGGTGCCGAAGGCCACGACCTTGCCCGCGGCGCCGGCCGGGACGTGGAACTCGACCGGCGCGTAGGCCTTGTGGATGCCGTCGTCGCACGAGACGTGCGGGCCGAGAGAGCGGCGCAGGCGCTCGACGACGACGCTCGGGTCCTCGACCGCGCGCACGAGCACCTCGGCGCTGGCGCGGTCGGCGACGACGTTGGCGGCCACGCCGCCGGAGATCTCGCCCACGTTGATCGTGCCGCGGCCGAACACGGGGTGCTCGCCCCAGCTCTCGGACAAGAGCCGGTGCGCGCAGTGCACGAGCTCGTGCACGGCCGAGGGGCCGACGTCCTGCGAGCTGTGGCCGGCGACCCCGCGCGCGGTCAGGGTGGCCTTGAAGACGCCCTTGTGGCCGCGCACGTACTCGTTGTCCGTCGGCTCGCCGATGACGACCCAGCGCGGCCGCCAGGGCTCGCACAGGTGCGCGTCCGCCCAGGCGGCGCCGGCGCTGTCCTCTTCCTCGCCGACCGTGAACAGGAAGCCGATGCGCTCCTCGCCCGCCGCGAGCAGCCGCCGCCCGGCCTCGACCATGGCCGCCGCCTGGCCCTTGGCGTCGCACGACCCGCGGCCGTACACGAAGGCGGCGTCCTGCCGCGAGGCGAAGAAGGGCGGCACGGTGTCGAGGTGCGTGCAGAAGACGAGCTCGGGCGCGCCGGCGCGCGCCAGCAGGTTGAAGCGCCCCGGGGCCACGTCCTGGCGCTCGACGTCGAAGCCGAGCGCCCGCAGGCGGCGGCCGAGGGCGTCGCCGTAGTCCCCCTCCTCGCCGGTCACGGACGGGATCTCGATCCACTCGATCAGGCTCTCCAGCACGCGCGGAGTGTAATCTCTCGGACCACCCCGGACGGGGCCGACCCAAGCGGAGCCTGGCGCCATGATGATGATGCTCGAGTGCACCTTCCTCGTCCTCGCCCACGTCCCCGCGCACCTCTCCGCTCCGCCCCAGGACGGCCGGCGGATAGAGGTGCGCGATCGCTACGTCGCGCTGGCGGCGGCCGGCGACGCGGAGGGGTTGCGCGCGCTGTGGCTGGAGAACCGCGACCTGATCCTGGTCACGCTCGACTCCGACCTGGAGGAGAGCCTGGCGCTGTGGGAGGCGGCCCCCGAGGATCCGCCGGCGGCGGCGATCGAGGCCCTCGAGCGGCGCGCGCTGGCCGCGGCCGAGGCGGCCAGCGCGGCCACCGGCCACCCGATCTTCGCCGACTACGCCGCGAGCTTCGTCGGCTGGGACGAGCAGCAGCGGCGGCTGTTTCGCGCCGGTCAGGCCGTGTACCGCCGCGCGCTGAGGGAGCTCGAGGACGGCAACTACGAGGTAGCGCTCGAGGCGGGGCGCGAGACGCGCGAGCGCGCCCAGCCGCTGGGCGACTGGTGGGGCGTCGCGATGGGCTGGGCCGCCGAGGCGCGCGCGCTGCAGGGCGCGGGGCACCTGGAGCGCGCCCTGGCGGCCTACGGCACGGCGCGCCTGCACTACCACGACCTGGGTCTTTTGTGGGGCGAGCTCGAGAACCTGCGCCACATGCTCGACCTCCTGCGCGCCCTGGAGCGCTGGCCTCGCGCGCGCGTCGCGGCCGAGGCCGCCCTGGCGATCGCCCGCCGCTACGAGAACGCCGACGACGTGCGCGAGCTCCTGCGCGCGCGGGCCCTGGTCGAGCGGCGGCTCGGCCTCGAGGCCGAGGCGGCGGCGACCGAGGCCGAGGCGCGCGCCCTCGGTGGTTCGGGCGATGAGTCGGACGACGAGCGGCGGTAGCTAGCGCTCGTCGTCCGTTCCGTCCCACCTGGTCGGATCTCTCTGGCGCATCTCCTTCTCGAGCGTGCGCATCAGCTCGCGGGCCAGGAGCCGCTCCACCGGCCACTCCCGCGGCAGGCTTTCACGCGCGAGAGCGACCTGGATCATCGCACTACCGGCAGCCTTGATGGAGACCAGCTCGTCGCCCTTCGCGAGCTCCGGCCCGGTCCCGTGAGCCGCGCGCGCCAGGCGCACCGCAGCGAGGGCCGTGGGGTCGGAGTGCGACGCTCGCCCGGGGCTGGAAGATCCTACCTGTCCCTCCGTTTCCGCCCCGCGGCCCTGCCAGGTGGCGAGGCGGCCGCGCAGGAGGTCGCCGAACGGGGACTCTGGATCCAGCCCCGCGAGCGCACCCCGCGCGAGCTCGATCGCCTCTGGCTTCCGATCGGCGCCGGCGAGCATGCAGCCCAGGCGGTCGAGCGTCACGAGCGCGTAGGGCGCGTGCGCGCCGAAGAGCTCGCTCAGGGCATCGAGCGCCCGGCGCTGCGCGCTGATCGCCTCCTCGGCCCGCCCCGCGCGCAGGAGGACCAGCGCGTACAGCTTGCGGGTCCCGGCTTCCTCCAGGCGCTCGGGCGCGGCCTGCGATGCTGCGATCTCGAGCAGCTGCTCCAAGAGCGCGATGCTCTCCGCCGTGCGTCCCAGCAGGAAGAGCGCCCAGGCGATGTCCCGCCGGAGCGCGAGAAGGTCGGACTCGGCCACGGAGGGCATGCCCGAGGCCCGCTCGCGCGTCTCCTCCAGCAGCCCGAGCGCGGCCTCGAGCTCGCCCCAACTCTCGAGCGTGAGCGCGCGCCCCCGGCGAGCGAGCAGGTGCGATGCCTCCTCCCGTCCGGCGGCGAGCTCCTCGGCGCGCTCGAAGAGCTCCGCCGCGCGCTCGAGCTTGCGCTGGTCCAGACAGATCCAGGCCAGCTCGAGGGTGCACCGCAACCGGAGCTGCTCGTCAGGCCGGGCCACGCGCTCGATGCGCGCGAGCAACGCGTCGAGCAGGCGGTAGGCGTCCGTCGCGCGGCCCTGGCGCCGATGGAAGCGGGCCAGGGCGTCCTGCACCTGGAAGACCATCGGGTGGTCGTCCGGGACCAGCCTGCGCAGCGACATGTGGACCCGCTGCAGCTCGCGCTCGGCCTCCTCCGGCCGGCCGACCAGGTCCTGGTAGAGCCCCAGCGCGAAGCGCGTCTCGAGCGCCCTGGGGCTCCTCGTTCCACCCCGCGCCTCCTCTTCCAGGAGTCGCCCGCGGAGCAGCTCCCCGGCCGTCCGATGCCCTTCCTCGAAGAGCTCGAGGCGCTCGAGGCGACCCGCGTCGCGCGACTGCAGGACGAGGCTCAGGAGGTCGAAGCGCAGGTCCTGCAGGATCGGGGCCCCCACGCGCGTCGCGAGCGCGGTCATGCGCGCGAGCAGCTCCTCGGCCTCGCCGAAACGGCGCCGGTCGATCAGGACCCGCGCCAGCGCGCTCCCGGTCGAGAGCGTCTCGGCCTCGCTCGCATCGGAGTCCTCGAACACCGCCAGGGCCTCGGCCAGCACCTCCTCGGCGAGGGCGTAGCGCCCGTCGATCTGGTGCACGAAGCCGACGCTGGCCAGGATGCGGGCGCGCAGCCCCGGCCGTTCGGCGAAGCTCTCCCGCGCCACCCGCGTGGTGCGCGCGAGCACCTCCTCGACGTCCGCGCTGCGCGGGACCTGGGGGTTCAGGAACCGGACGAGCTGCAGGGAGATGTCGAGCACGGCCTCCGTGCCGCGCCGGGCGGCCTGGTTCTCGATCCACAGTGCGCTGACCGCGACCAGGGCGACGAGCACCGCCGCGCCGGTCGAGGCGATCGCCTTGTGGCGGCGGCACCACTTGACCAGCACCTGGACGCTGCCGGGCGGCCGGGCCCGGATCGGCTCGTCGGCCAGGTGACGGCGCAGATCGGCCGCCAGCTCGGCCATGGACGCGAAGCGCTGGGCCGGTTTCTTCTCGAGCGCCCTGAGGCAGATGACCGCCAGGTCGCGCGGAGTGTGCGAGCGGATGCGGCGCGGGTCGAGCGGCTCGCGCGTGCACACGCTCTCCAGGATCTGCTGCGGCGTGTCGCCCTCGAACGGGCGCACCAGGGTCAGGGCCTCGTAGAGCGTGGCGCCGAGCGAGAAGACGTCCGAGAGCTCGCCGGCGGCGCCGGGATGCCCGCGCGCCTGCTCGGGGCTCATGTAGTGCAGCGTCCCCGCCAGGAGGCCGGAGCCGCTCTCGGGCGCGACCTCGCTCAGGGGCGAGAGCCCGAAGTCGGCGATGCGCGGCGACCCGTCCGCGGCGACCAGCAGGTTCGAGGGCTTGAGGTCGCGGTGGACCACGCCGTCCGCGTGGGCCCGGGCCACAGCCTCGGCCACCTCGGCGAAGAACTCCGCCGTGCGGCGCGGATGGTCGGGCGGGAGCCGGTCCGCCCGGCGCAGCTCCCCGATCTCGTCGGCCAGGGAGCGTCCGCCGCTCACCAGCTCCTGGACGATGTAGTGCACCCCCTCGTCCTCGCCGACGTCGTGAACGCCCACGATCGAGCGGTGCGAGAGCCGCCCGCCGATCGAGGCCTCCTCCCGGAAGCGCGCCAGCGCCCGTTCCGACAGCGCGTAGATCGGGAACAGGAGCTTGACGGCCACGCGCCGCTCGAGCTTCAGGTCCTCGGCCTCGAACACGACCCCCATGCCGCCGCGGCCGAGCTCGCGCAGGAGCCGGTACTGCCCGACGCAGCGGCCGGGACCCAGCCCGCCCGGCCCGCCGCCCAGGTTCCTCTGGAGCTGGCGGTAGTCGCGCGCCAGGTCCAGGAGCTCCCCGCGCAGCTCGTCGGGCTGACGCTCGAGGAACAGCCGCGCGGCCTCTTCGCCCTCCCGATCGATGCAGCGCAGGTATCCGTCGAAGGCGTCCTCGATGCGGCGCACGGAATCGGGATCCGGCTCGCTCTCCGACATCGCTTCAGAACTCCTCGCGCAGGCGCTCGGTCAGGCGCCTCATGGCGCGATGGACTCCCGCCAGCGGCAGGCCGAGCTCCGCCGCGATCGCCTTGCGGCTCGCGCCGCCGAGGTAGAGGCGCAGCATCTCCTGCTCGCGCGGCTCCAGGTGCCGCATCAGGAGCACCAGCCGGCGCAGGTCGTCGTCGCGACCCGCGGCCGACAGCGGGGACGGCTCGGCGCCGCGCTCGCGCGCGTCCGCCGCCTCGTGGTCGAGCGGCTCGGCGCCGCCGCGCTTCAGGGTCCCGCCCTCGGCCCGCACGTTGCGCGCGTTCTTCCAGCGCAGCTTGCGCAGGAGGAACGTGACGAACTGCCCGCGCGTGCGGAACTCGACGCTGTCGAGGTCGCTCCACAGGTCGCCGAGCACCGAGTGGGCCAGGTCACCGGTGTCCATCAGGTGGCGCATCCCGCGGCTGAGCGCCGAGTGGGCGACGCGCATCGTGTCGCCCAGGATGCCGGCCAGGAACTCGCCCGCCAGGGCCCGATCCTCGCGCGCCGACTGGAAGACGACCGCCAGCACGGCGTCCTCGACGCTGGCCCCGGCGCGCACGCGCGCCACGGCGAGCGCCTGCTCGCGCGGACGGCGCAGGAGCTCCTCGCTCGCGGCTCCCAGCCGCTCGCCCGCGTAGTGCAGCGCCTGCTGGGCGATCGCGCGCGTCTCGTCCCGGGCCTCGACCATCCTCGGGCGAGCCTACCACGGGCGGGCGAGGCCGGCGAAGCGCGGGACGGCCGCCGCGCGCGCCCCACCCGCCGGCCGGCGCAGCCCCGGCGCCCTCCCGGCCTGCTAGTCGCAGACGCAGAGGCTGCCGCGGCCCTCGCCGGCGTAGTCGTACTGGGTGACCCGCAGCGTGCCGCCGGCCTCGCCGGCGTAGTGGTCCACGGCGCCGGAGTAGCTGTACAGCGCGACCGAGCCCTCGGCCCCCGCCAGGGCGCGCGCGAAGACGAAGCCCTCGGCCTGCAGGTCCTCGCAGACCCAGCCTCCGCCCCCGGTCCAGGCGATCCTCTCCACCTTGGCGCGGTTGAGATGGTTGGTGACGACGCCGTCCTCGTGGCAGTCCGCCGCGCCGGCTCCGGGCGGCGAGGGGGCGGTGATCGTCAGCCGGTCGAGCTGGTTGACCATGACCCAGCCGCCGAACAGCACGACCTCGCCGGCGGTCGTCATCGGGTAGTCGACGACCTGGCCGGACACGACGCTCAGGAGCGCCAGGTGGCAGTCGTCGTGCTCCGGCCGCAGGCGCACGGCCGCTCCCTCCGTCTCCAGCTCCCAGGCGCCGTCGAGGGACAGGAGCTTGCACCAGTCCTCGTTCCACCACTCGTGCGCGCCCACCACGCCGGCGGCGCTCGGCCCGGCGGACGGGCCGGGCCAGGCGGAGAGGGCCGTGAACGCGGCCAGCACCGCGCCGGCCCCGATCAGGGCTGCCCGGTGCCTTCCCCGCCCCGGGGCGGCGGTCTTCTCCCATTCGCGGCTCATGGCTCTCGAGCGGCCTCCCGTGCGATGACGGCCGGCGTCCCTCCCGCAGGAGAAACGCCGGAGCCGCCGGACGGAGATCGACTTTCGGCCGGGATTCCGGCCGGCGCGCCCGCGGGCCCCACCGGCGGGCCGGCGGACGGGGGCGCCGGAGGCGGGAGTCGGGGCGCCGGACGAGGCGAGAGGATCGTGGGAGTCCATGGGGCTTGCGGCAGTGGGAAGGGAGGCCGTCGAGAGCGAAGGACAGCGGCGGAGACGGAGGAGGCGGCCGACTCGACGCTCGCGATCAGGAGTTGCAGATGCAGATCATGGTCTCGGAGCCGGGGGACGACTCCCGGCACTGCTTGATGGTCAGGTTCCCGCCGCAAGCGGCGCTGTAGGTGAGCTCCAGTCCGTTCGTCAGGCGGGCGGTCAGCGTGCAGCCCTCCTGACCGGTCCCCGAGCAGGACTTCTCGTACTTGCAGCCGGCAGGAGGGGTCTCCGCCGCCACCCAGCAGTCGCCGTCGTACTTCAGGCTCTCGAGATCGTCCCACGGGATCAGGGCGTCGCAGTCGGCCGGGTAGTCGCAGCCCGTCATCATCCCCCCGCCGTCCTCGCCGAGGTGCAGGGTCTCCTGGTCGCGCTGGTTGATGGCGATCCAGCCGTCGAGCAGGACGATCTCGCCGCCGGTGGTCAGGGGGTAGTCGACGACGTCGCCGGACAGGTCGGCCACGATCGTCACCTGGCAACAGTCGTGCTCGGGCCGCAGCCAGACCACACCGGCCTCGTTCGTGACGGTGTAGGCGCCTTCGACGTCAAGCAGGGTGGCGTAACCGACGTTCCACCACACGTGCTGCCCGTGCTCGACGGTGGCGGAGCGGAGCGCCGGCGCGGCGCTGGCCTCTGGGCCGGTCAGCACGCCGGCGTCCAGGGACAGGCCTGCGAGCAAGAGAGAAGCGACGGAGAGCGCGATACGGTTCCTGCGATTCATGGTGCTTGCCGAGGTTGGATAGAAGGAGCGGGCGCGCCGGACGTCGGGGGGAAACCGGCAGGGTGTTGGACGCCGCGACCGCCTCGCGGCGAAAGGAATGCCCGGATTCTCCTCCGTCGCGCCCGGCGCCGTGCGCGGCGCGGCGCGGGGCGCGGGGCTCCTCTGGGTCGGGGTCCCTGAGCCACTGGGGCCAGAGATGTCGATCGGCGTTCAAGAACCGACTCGCTCGCAAGGGCGTGCAACCGGCGCCGGAGGCGCCGCGCCGCCCATCAGGCGGCGAGGAGGGGGAGGCCCGAGTGTCGCGGCCGATGCGGGGGAGGGTCCGCCTCCCCCGCCAACAGGATCAGCGCGGGCCGAGTCCTTCCATTGTGTTGCGGGCGTTCAGCCCGCGCTGAATGAACTCAAGCCCGCCGGACGAGTCCGACGGGCTTGGTTTTGGATCCCCAGCGCAGCTCTCAGCTGCGGAGTGGGAAGCCGGAGGCCCGCCGGGACCGAACGAGCCCCAGAAGAAAAGAATGAGCCGACGAGGCGGCTCATTCTCCCGCCGCTGCAGCGGACGGCCTGGCGGCCGCCGCTGAGCGGCGGGGGGGCCGGCAGCATCCCGCCCGCTCGGGGCTCCTCCGGCCACTCGCAGCTCCGTCCGGGCCCCCTCCGCCGCGGTCGGGATTACTGCTCCGGACCGCGGGGGGTCTCGAGACGCTCCGAGCCCGCGGACGGTCGTCCGCGGGCTCGGAGTCGGATCCCCAGCACAGCTCTCACCTGTGGCCGCCCCAGCCGGCCGCGCCCCCCGACCGAACGCCCGGGGCGGGAATCCTCCCGGCACTCCGCGCGGCCGGCCGCAGGACGCCCAGCAGGGCGCCGCCGAGCACGAGCAGCACGCAGGCGAGCGCGAAGAGCGAGGCGCCGGCGTACCAGCGCTCGAGCCCGGCCGTGATCGGGAAGCCCTCGAGCAGGAAGAGCACGAGCTGGGCCGCACAGTAGGGGATGACCCCCAGGCGCAGCAGGAGGTACAGGCCCGGCGCCACCTGCAGCAGGGCCACCACCGGCCACGACAGGAGCGGATCGGCGCCGAGCAGGGCGTCGATGGCGGTCAAGAGCGCGGCGGCGACCGCGGCGGCGAGCAGCGTGTGGCGCAGGACGGCGCGCAGGAAGGCGAGCAGCATCAGCACCAGCAGGGACGTGTAGAGGGCGTCGACCGGCAGCCCGAGCACAGTGCCGACCCAGCTCGCCGGACCCGACAGCGCGTCGAGCGCGTCGGCCGGCGGCACCGACTCGACCGGGCGCCCGAGCCACTGCGGCAGGAGGACGTCCAACGAGTCGCACAGGGCCAGCCAGATCCCGAAGCAGGCGCCGATCAGGACGTGGCCGGCGACCAGGGGATCGCGCCAGCGCCCGCCGAGCACGCGGTTCCAGGAGACGAGCGCCTTCGGCCAGAATCCGCGCACCAGCGGCTCGATCGCCATGTAGTAGCCCCACGCCATCGCGGCCTGCCACAGGCCGGCGCCGAAGCCGATCACGAGGTAGGACATCTCGCTCGACAGGTCGCGCGCGTGGTCGGCCTGCAAGAGCCAGCTCGCCATACGGCACACGAGCGTGAACAGCGCCAGCCGGAAGCCGCCCCACGGGTCGCCGCGGCCGGCGCGCAGGTTGCGCCACGCCATCGGAATGGCGAAGGCGAGCAGCAGGGCGAGCATGCGGTCGTAGATCCGGTGCGACAGGACCACGGGATCGACCCCTTCGACGCCGGCGGGGCCGGCGGGCGCCCCGGCGAAGGGCACGCGCCGCAGGAGCGCGAACAGCACCGCGCGCCCCGCGCTCGAGCCGGCCTCGACCCGCAGGTGCGGCTCGCCGCGCGAGACCCAGGCCAGGCGCCGGTCGGCCGCGCTCTCGAGCGGGAGCAGCGTCCCGGCCGGCTCGAAGTCGAGCGGGTCGAGCCCGGCGGCGGCGAACAGCGGCCCCCAGTCGAACGCGCCTGCGCGCGGCGGCACGAACTCGGGCGTGCTGCGCAGGAAGCGCAGGCGGCCCTCCAGGTCGAGGA
>Ga0326597_10003612_pt1 | contig 22165 bp, 11 predicted proteins | sample RVTome_12_FD_203789 | JGI IMG/M metagenome (GOLD analysis project Ga0326597, IMG submission 203789) | Soil microbial communities from uranium-contaminated site in the Upper Colorado River Basin, Wyoming, United States - RVT100D185 | ecosystem: Environmental > Terrestrial > Soil > Contaminated >...
AGCCCAGATGCCGTCCTGGCTCGTCGTTGCGGCCGGTGATCTGCTTCAGCAGCCAGTAGTGATTCCTCCGGACCTGCTCGAAGGGGTCGCTGATCTCCCTCACCCCCGACGGGATCACTCGACCCCAGCCCCGGCCATCCGGCTGATAGATGATCTCACCCCCCTTGACCTCCAAGGTCAAAACACCGCGCGCGGGGTCCACGATCACGAAGTCGGTCTCACCCTCCTTGAGACGCATCGAGTCCTTGGAACCCCTCTCTGGTCGCAGCCACGGGTAGCTGTGGAACAGCAGGCAGTCGTTCGGCAGTTGCTCCACGAGGCAGCGGGCCACGTCACGCTCAGGAGCAACCTTGATGGTCTCCAGGTCGATGTCGGGAATCAGTCGGACCATGCGCTCCGCTCCTCTTCTGTCATCACCCGAACGAACACCGCCGTCGGCCGGAGCCTTCCCCATTCCGCCGGAGAGAGCGTCAGCCGCAGCGGCTTGTGCCCCGGCTCCTGGGTTTTGGGACGCAGCGTGAGATGGACCGAAACGAGGTTGCCCTCGACGTCGCTCCTTCGGCTCACACGGAGTTCCCCGATGCCCACGCCCGGTCCGTGGTCCACATCCTGCAGATCCGGGTGCCGCACGACGACCACCTTTGCGCCGTCGGGCCAGCCCTCGCCCTTGGACGGTCGCCGCATGAGCAAGGCACCGTTGGTTCCGGCCAGCTCGGACAGCACGTCGCCCTTCAACTGAACCACCAGATGCGCAGCCTTGTCCTCGACGTCCGAAAGCTCGACATGGTCGGCCGGCTCGGGAGAATCGGAACCGGAGAGCGCGCTCAAGGGGAACACCGGAACCCCGCTCTTGGGATCACCGCCGCTCTTCCCAGCAGTCTGCTTTCCATCGAACCAGGCCGTGTCGGACCGGATCGCATCCGCCCGATCGCGGCCCATCAGCAGCCGCCCCAGCCTGAAGAAGACCCGCTGCATGTGATCCCGGTCATCCAGGCAGCTCGCCGGGATGGAGATCACCTCATACATCTGGTTCCTCAGCTCCTCGCGAAGCTCCTGATCGCGCCGCTGCGTCTCGGGATTGCCGTGAACGTGGCGGCTCAGCCCGTCGAGGTAGATACAGACCCCCTCGGTCCGCCCCTCCGGATCCACGAAGAAGAAGTCCGGCACCGTTCCACCGAGCGGCCTGCCGAGGTCGATGCGCTTCTGCGCCTGGAAGTCCTCGAACCCCGCCCGCTTCAACAGGTCGCGCAGACGATCCTCCGCACGATTGACCGGCTCGCCCTCCTCCGCCTTTTTCGGAAGCCGCGGCGGGATCTCATGGGAGACGAGGACCTCCCTGCCACGCGCCTGCAGCAGAGCGTTCGCCAGACGACGATCGAGGTGCTTGTGGAAGTAGGCGTTCCGGAACGTGTAGAGGCAGTCCACGCAGGCCCGCTCGCACTCGGACGCGCACTCGTCCGTGATCCGAAGCGCCGCATCGACCACGTCGGCCCACCGCTCGAGCATCTGTTCCAGCAACCCCGAGCCGCCCGGCATGGGGTCATACAGCAGGATGTCGAGCTCCTCCTCGCCCGCCCGACCGATCGGCAGCACCTGGAGATCCTCCAACTCCATGTCGAGCACCTCGGCCGCCCCGAAGCGCAGCGACTCGGCCAGGCTGAATGCCTCGTCCCGGTTGGCGCAGCCCCGCAGCGCCAGGGCATTCGCATGGACGTCGCAATAGAACCCGACGTTGGAGACATCCTTGCCGCAGCGGTCCCGGTGATCGTCGCCGAAACTCTTCAGCTCGGTCGGTGACGCGAACGGCGAGCGGCTCTGGCCGCAGACCAGACACAGGGGATACCCCAGGGCCTGCTGGCTGCGGACGAGCTGATCCGGACCCACGTTGACGAGGCGCAACTGCACCGCCCGGCGATGCGTCAGGGAGCATCCGCCCCAGTCGAACTCCTGGCCGCCGTCGTGGCGTCCCTGCTCGTACCCCAGGACGGCGACCGAGAGCCGGAACCGGTTCTCCTCCTCATCCGAGATATGGGAGAAGTGCGGCAGATCGACATCGCAGATCGGAACCGCCTGCAGCGTGAGCGCGCCAAGCCCGGCCGTACCGCCCTCCCCCGCGGCGCCCGCCTCGACCACCGCGTCCTGGCCGAGATCGACCTGGAAGCAGAGCGGGTGGTCCGGCTCCAGGTGGAAGAACTTCGGGCTGAACCGGTGCCCGTTGGCGTAGATCAGATTGCCCGGAATGTACTCGCGGATCGCCAGCGACAGACTGCGCCGCAGCTCCCAGTCGTCGATCCCCGCCTCGGAACGCGGAGTGATGTGCGACCCGACCACATGCCCGGTCTCCAGACCGTACCCGGGCAGGAAGCCCTCCGCCGCCAGGACCGCGTAGGTGTTCGTGTCGTCATACCCTTCCGCCTCGCGGGCGCGCCGCTTCTGCACACCTTTCAACTTCTTGATCAGGCGGTCACAGCGCCTGTGCAGGGCATCCTCGTCGGCGTCCAGCGTCCCCTTCTGCTGCCGCGCCTGTTCGAGGCGGGTCATCTGGTCGTGCGCCCAGCGCAGCCGCTTGGCCAGCCGCTCGATCACGCGGTAGAGCTCTGCCGACAAGTCGTCGACGTAGCGCGTGAGCTGGTCCGGATGCACCGCCTCCTGATCCTCTTCCGGCCAGCCCTTTCCAAACACCAGGGACAGGTGCGCCTGGATCGCCTCCCGATGCTCTTTTACGACCGCCTCCAGCCCCTGGGGACGCAGCGGCTCGCCCAGCATGTTCCCCAGCTCGTCGAACAGGTACGAACGGATCGTCTGGGGCAGCGCCTCCGCCAGCGCGGCGCGGATGGCCAGCCGCTGCTCGTCGGAAAGGGCCGACGCGGGACGGGCGAGCGCATGCAGCACGGTCAACACCGTGGCATGGACGTGCTTGCGGATCATCACGTCGTTCTTCAGGTTGAAGCTGGGTGGACGGATCAGCCCCTCCAGCATCTTAAGCGGGTCGGCGAAGTAGGCCCGGTCGTGGCTCATGGCCCGCGCATAGGTCACGTTGACCGCCATCCGGTGGCGGCGCCCGGCGCGACCGGCCCGCTGCCAGTAGTTGGCGGGCAGCGGCGGGACGTTCCGCATCAGGACGGCGTCCAGCGCGCCGATGTCCACGCCCAGCTCCAGCGTCGGCGTACACACCAGCGTGTTGATCCTTTCCCCGTCCCCCTTGAAGGCCCGCTCCAGCTCCTCGCGCTTCTCGTGTGGAATCTGCGCCGAGTGCTCCTCCGGCCGCACCATCGCAAACCCGTGGTCGAGCAGGAGCAGGTCGTAGTTGTCCGGATCCTCCTTCCGGAAGGTCAGCGTCCCGCTGCACCGGTACGCCAGGCACGCCCCGCGCGGCGTCGTGCGCGTCTCTGTCCGGCTGCAGGTGCCGCAGACGTACACTCCCCGATGTGCATGCAGTTGCAGGCTGTCCGCGTTGATCTGGTAGGTTCCGCCGCATCCCGGCAGCACCCTCCCCCGGGGACCCTTCAACGGCGAGGGCACCAGGATCCTCAGCTCCTCCGAAAGCAGCTTCCAGAGCGCCTCCAGGAACTCCGCGGCCTTCGACGGAGGAACACCAAAACGCTGCACCGTCAGCCAGGCCGCGGTTTGGCCCCTTGCGCTCAGCCACTGCATGACCCGGCTGCTTTCGTCCTCTGCCTCACGACGGAGCTTCAACCCCTTTGGAATCCCCTGGAGCTGGGGCAAGTACCCGCGCTGGACCTCCCGGGCGCCTTCGGTCCAGTACTTCGAAAACACTTCGCCTTCACCGTCATACAACGCGAACTTGCGCCGGATCGTGTCGAGCAGGGCCGCCACACCCTCCCGCAGCTCGTCGGGCGGGCAGTCGATCACCTGCCCCCATTCCTGGAAGAACGGATGCGACCCATCGAGCCCCACGTACTCGACGCGGGTCCGGCCCCACGGTTCCAGACCGAACCGCTGTCGCGCGCCGAGCGTGAATTCCCTGAGCACCTGGATGCGCAGGAAGTACTTCCGCTCCCGGGCATGTTCCTCGGGCGCCCGGTTTTTCCGGGCCACCCGCCAGACCTCCGTCAGCAGCGTGGCGGAGAGGTCATCGTCCCGGTCCATCAGGTCGTCCAGCCAGGCGACCAGGTCACCGACCGAGACCGGGCGTTCCTCGATGCGCTCGGCCATCAGCGCCCGCAGGCGGAAGCGCCGCGCATGGTCCTTCATCCAGCCCGCCTGGAACGCGGCATCCTGCCGGTTGTCCGCGAACACGAGCAGCCTGCGCCGTTCGGCATGCTGGATCAGGCTCTGGGAGAGGACATGCACGTCTGAAACCGCCACCGCCCGGACCGCCCGCGCGGGTTCCCGGTAACGCCCCGCGAACGCCCGGCCGGTCGTACCGCACCCCACGCACGCCGTCAGCAAGCCCTCCCGGTCCTGCTTCTGCTGGAGCGCGAAGAGCGCGATCAGGCTTCCTTCGTGCCCGCAGCCCAGACAACGGCTGGACGGCTTCGGGTGGACGGCCCCGCACCGGCGGCAGAAGTGGACCTCCGCCGATCTCCGGGGCGCAGTCGGTCCAGGCCCCGATCCGCCATCGCCGCCGTCTCCATCGCCGTCCTCCCCGGACTCGACCAGGCGATCCAACAGCAGCACCCGCTTTCCGCCTTGCGCCTCGTCCAGTTGCTCCCAGAGCGCCCCCTCGTCGACGGCCGCGCCGCCTTCCGGCTCGGCTCCCGTGAAGTGGAAGTCGTTCAGGTGGTGGACGAAGACGTGCTGCCCGCAGGTGGTGCAGGTCAGGATCGGCAACCGGAACAGGCTCTCGCCGTCCTGTCCCTCCGCCGCCGTCGCTGCCTCTTCGCCCGACAGCCAGAGCTTCGGACCGGGCAGGTCGGGCGGAAAGGTCACCACGGCCCCGCTCACTCCCCGGACGAAGCCGTGAACCACCGGCCGGACCAGAGGCCGGTCGTCCTTGCGCGACGCCGCACCCAGGGCGCACCAGGTCAGGATCTCCTCCTCCGGGATCTCCCGGCCGAGGATCTTCGCCAGCTCGACCGTCAGCTCGACCAGGCGGCGGGGCCGCTTCAGGGCCTGGGCGATCTGGTAGACGACCTCGTTCCCGGCCAGCTGCTCGTAGAGGCTCTCCTGCCAGCGATTCACATCGATCTGAAGGCCCGCCAACGTCTCCAACAGCGATTGGAAACGCTCCCGAGCGTCCCGGCCAGGCGCGGGCGCATCGACACCCTGGAGAGCCTCCAGGACTTCCTGGAACATCCTCGCCGGTTCGCCCGGAAAGGCCGGCGTCGGACTCCGTTCCGGATCCCAGCGATCCTCGACTTGCGACTCCCCCACCAGTTCGACGCCCTCGGCCGGGACCCCGAAGAACCGCGACGCGAACCTCCTCCCGGCTTCCAGGCCGCGCTCGGGGTCGGCGATGGTGGCCGAGGTCCCGATGCAGGCCGTCTCGAGCACGTCGCGCCCGCAGTAGGCGCGCAGCCGGCGAATCAGGCAGGCCGTCTCGGCGCCCTGGATGCCCCTGTTCGTATGCGTCTCGTCGAACACCAGGTAATGGAGTTGCGCTCCGTCGAACAGCTCGACGTCGCGCTGGCGGGTGAGCAGCAGTTCGAGCTGCTTGACATTGGTCAGGAGGATGCGGGGCTGGTGGCCCGGCGCGCGCATCTCCTCCCGCGAGACCCGTTCCTCGGGGGGGTGGACGGCGGTGGTCTGTTTCTGTCGCTTCAGGTCCTCGACCCTGGCCCGGTAGTCGGCGGCCGACGCTCCCTTCGGCAGCCGGATGCCCGCGACCTCGCGGGTGTGCTCGCGCGTGCTCCCCACGTAGAGCCCGAACGTGATCCCGCTGCCTGCCAATAGCCCCCGCAGGCGGGTCAACTGGTCGATGGCCAGGGCATTCATGGGGTAGACGATGATCGCTGCGATGCCCGCGGGCGCCTGCTCGTCCCGGAGCTTCAGACAGTCGCTGATGATCGGGTAGAGGAACGCCTCCGACTTGCCGCTGCCGGTCCCGGTGGAGACCAGGGTCGTCCGGCCCGCGGCGACGGCGCGGATCGCCTCTTCCTGGTGCCCGAAGAGCGTCGGGTACGGGACGAGCTGGGTCATGTGCGGGTGGAAGCAGCCCTCGTCGGCGAGCTGGCGGACCTCGGCGCCCTTCCGGAAGGAGCGGGAGAGGCTGATGTAGGGGCCGCGCAGGAGCGGCGTGTTGCGGGTCTCTTCCAGGTTGAGCAGGCGGCGCATCTGGCTGTTCAGGTTGCGGTCGGCGAAGGCGTAGGTGGTGAACTGGTAGCGGAGGAAGTCGCCGACGACGCGCTCGGTGTAGGTGATGGGGTTCAGCATGCTGCGATCCTGCGATCCAGCCCCGGCACGCACGCGCTTGCCCGGAGCCGGACCGGATTGGCCGGATTGGCCGGATTGGCCCGATTCACGACCCGACCTCCTCGTCCGTGACGCGATACCGGGTGGCCTTGCCACGGCCGATCGCGGCAATCCGGCCACGCTCGCGCAGGCGACGCAGCTCTCTGCGCAGCGTGCGCTCGGGCACGCTACCGACTGCGGCAAGGATCTCCGAGGCCTTGGCCGGGCCGATTCGCCGCAGGACCATCAGGATTTCCACTGCGCGATCATTCAACGCAAAAGCCCCAGCCGGCACCTCCTGCTGCGCGCCGGCCGGCTGCAACCGCACCACGAACGAACCGGCGATCTCCTCGAACTCCGGCTCCGGACAGCCGTTCCGGCGCGCCTCGGCGAGGATCTTGTTGGTGCCCCGACCCCAGCGCTCAATGAGCCCGCGGCGGTAGAAGACGTCCGCGATGAGCCGGTTGCGTGGAATCGACTCGTGAACGCGCTTGAGCCTCTCCGGGTTCAGTCCGCCGGGCAGCTTGCCCGTGCTCCACACCTCCAACCGATCGTCGAACAGCGCCACGCTGACCGCCCCGCCGTCGACCTCGGCGCCCTTCCGGAAGGAGCGGGAGAGGCTGATGTAGGGGCCGCGGAGGAGCGGCGTGTTGCGGGTCTCTTCCAGGTTGAGCAGGCGGCGCATCTGGGTGTTCAGGTTGCGGTCGGCAAAGGCATAGGTGGTGAACTGGTAGCGGAGGAAGTCGCCGACGATGCGCTCGGTGTAGGTGATGGGGTTCAGCACGACCTACGACCTCCGCCGCCGGCGGTGCGGCTGGTCGATCGGATTGCCGAAGAGGTCGGTGGGACCTTCGGCCGCGAGGCTGCTCTGGTCCTTCGCTTCTGCGGGGTATTTCGCGGTGGGCACGATTCGCTCGATCAGGGCGGCGTGGCGCTCACACTCCTCCCAGGACTCCGCGACGGACTGCTCCAGTTGCCAGTCGTAGAAGCGTGGGCCGAGGCGGGAGGCGACGGGCTGGTGTTCCTTGGCGCGGTCGTCGTGGCCGATGCCGTAGTCGGCGAGGCGGAGGGTCTCGGGGAGCATCCAGCCTTCGCCGTTGTTTTGGGAGAGGAATCCTTCAAGACCACGCTGCTGCAGATCGACGTGTGCGACCTGAGCGAGGACAGACAGTCGGAGCTCGGGCTCCGCCTCTTTGTCGATCCTCCAGAATCCCTTGGGTGCCAGCTCACGAGTGAAGCTCCTGTTGGAGCTGCATGAGGTCGGATGATCGCAGTCCTGGAGAATCTCTGAGAAGTCCGCAACCGACAGACCATACCCTTGGGCAACAAGCGCATCTGAGATCGCTCGGATTCGTAATCTTTCTGCACAGGTGATCGACCAGAGTCTCTTCCAAGCCCACTTCGTCGAATGAGATCCAAGCCATGAATCCGAAAAAGTGGTATGCGCACCAGAAAGCCTGAGACCTGCAAGCTCCAGGACATCGCCGACTGTCTGCTCGAACCGCGGAAGGGGAACTTCGGTGATGTAGTGGTAATCAACATGTGTGCCTCCACATCTGTTCCGAACCACCCGGTCACATGCGAATGAATCGAGCACGCAAACAAGGGCGGGACCTCGACGAGGGTCCGCCGTGTGAAGGACCGAGGCCACATCCCCACACGGTAGGCGCGGAACGTAGGCCGCAATCATCATGCGTGCATCGGTATTCCTCGCGATTCGCCGGATCACGGGCTTGACCGAGTTCGCCCCGGCCCTCAGCACATCCGATCGCGCCATGAGAAACTGTGGTAAGAGCCTCTTGGCTTCCCAGTCGATGGGATCCCACTTTGCCTGGAGCCCGGTACCGCTAATCCAACCTTTCTGTGAGAAGTCAAACTGGTTCAGCATCGCTCCCTGCATGAACGGCAACGCCACGTCCTCGATCTCCTCCACCCGGATCGCCTGCGTCCCATCCACCGACAGCACCAGCCCCTCGGGGCGGCGGAGGATGGACTTCGGGCCGTCGTGGGGACGCCAGTTGCCCTTCAACCAGTGGCCGTACTCGTCGGAGCGGTACCCCTTCGCCTCCCACTTCGGGCGGGGCGGGAAGAGCTTCGAGTCGTTGGTCATGTCGAATTCGCGACGGTACTCGATCCCCCAGCCGTCCGGGCCCTGGTCGCCGAGCAGGACGCCGTTCTGGTACATCTTCTCCAGGATCTCCAGGTCCCGCTCGGAGCGGACCTCCAGCAGCGCCTTCGACTTCGGACTGAACTGCTCGACCCGGGAGCGCGGGTAGGCCAGAGCATGCTGTTCCCCCTCCTGCCAGTCGGAGAGCGAGCGGTGCATGAACGCGGTGCGGATGACCGCCGTCTGGTCACCCTTTTCCACGATCACGGGACCGAACTTGAAGGAGCGGTGGATGTCGAAGATCCCGTCCCGGTTCTCGAACCCGAACAGCCACTCCCACTTGCAACGCGAGAGGAACAGCTCCCGAAGCGCCGTGGTGCCCTTGTCGGTGTAGAGCCCGGAAGGGACGATGAATCCAAAACGCCCACCGGTGCGCGCCAGGGAATGGGCGGCCTCCAGGAACATCTTGTAGGTGTTCAGATCGGCCGAGCCCTGGTGCCGGAACGGGTGCTCCGGATCGGCGTAGCCCGTCCTGCTCGAACGCTGATTCCGCCAGCGATGATGCAGCGCACGGTTCTCCATGCCGGTCCGCGACAAGCCGAAGCCGCCCTGCTTGTCTTCGGTCTCTTCCGGGTCGCCGAAGGGATGGGCGGAGTGCTTGGTGCAGTTGGACAACGCCTTCAACTGCGCCGAGTAGACCAGCCAGTCGCGCTCGGCCGTGCTTCCTTCGGCCGAGAAGTACTCCTCCTGCTTCTCAAGGGCCTCCTGCTTGCCGTAGCTCCGGTAGAGCGGATCGATGTTGGAGAAGAACTCCTTCGAGTTCGGCTTCTGGATCTCCCAGGGCGGGTTTCCGATCAGTGCGTCGAACCCGGTGTTCGGTCCCGAAAACACATCCGGGAATTCCAGCTCCCAGTGAAAGAAGCGGAGCTGTTCCCGCAACCGAGCGACGATCCGGCGTGCCTTGTCTCCAGGGTCGAGGAAGGTCGTGGGCTTCGGCGCGTGGTGCAGCTCATCCCCCGGCCAGAACCAGATCGCGCACCAGGTATCGAAGGCCGCCTTCAAGGCGGCGTACTCCTCGCTGCCCTCGATCTTCTCGCGGTAGACCTCCTCGCGCTCTTCGATCTCGTGGGCCTTCAGCGCATGCATCTCCTGGAACGCGCCCAGCGCCTGCTCGTGGACCGTGGCCGGGGTCAGACCCCGCTTCAGGAATGGAAAGGCGTCCCCGGAGCGGGACACGATCCAGTCCTTGAGGTTCGGCCTGATGACCTCGTTGCGCATCTGCTTGATCGCGTAGGTCCAGAGGTCGCCGCTCTTCACGCTCTGCCCCTCCTGCTTGCCCCGCGTGGCCTCGTACTCGCGGAAGTGATGGACGATCTGGTTGTGGTTCTTGTCGCCCCCTTCCCGCTCCCAGGCCATCACCGGATACTCCTGGAACCGGTCGAACCAGCACCCGACGAGACTGTTGCCGCACTTCAGCTTGTGGTCGAGGAAACCGAAGCCGAGGCGCTGGTCCATGGTCTCGACCCAGAGCGCCATGCGGCCCAGCTCGACCGCCAGGGGATCGAGATCGACGCCGTAGATGCAGCGTTCGACCACGTAGCGCTTGAGGCGGGCGCGCAGCCGGTCTTCGAACCGCTCGTCATCCATCGGCACGGGGATCGTCTCGTGCGAGGGATCGTCGCTCGCGAGGCCGTCGGCCAGCCTGCAGACGGTGCCGTCACCCCTGGAAGCGAGCCGCTCGTGGACATGCAGGCTTTCCACCAGCGCATCGGTCAGGTAGCGCAATGCCGAAACCAGGAACGAGCCCGAGCCCATCGCCGGATCGCAGAGCTTGATCGCGAGGATCTGCTCGGGCGTGCGGACCTTCCACTCCAGGACCGTGACCAGCCCGGTCTCCGGGTCGGTGCTCTCGCGAACCGGTTCGTAGGCCAGCGGCTGGAGCGTCCTGCGTGTCGTCGGCTCGGCGAGCTGCGGCCGGGTGTAGAACGTGCCCGCGCCCTTGCGCGTGCCACCCCACCGAACCAGGTACCACTCGCCCGGCAGGATCAGACGTCGGACCAGCTTGGTCGCCTCCCGGGCGACCAGCGTCTCGTGCTCGAAGGGGTTGATCTTCGAGGTCCGTCGAGGAACCAGTCTCGCGGCCTGAACGGCCTTCTGCGCCCAGATGTCAACCATCTCCTGGATTCGGTGGCGGACGTCCGAGTCCTCGTGCTCTGGTTCCGGTTCGGTCTCGGAGACGACCTCCTCCTCCGAGTCCTCCTCCGGAGCGTCGCCGGCGTCCGCCTCGGCCGCGTCGTTCTCATCCTCTGAATCCGCCGCCTCCTCCTCCAGCTCCGGGCCCTCCTGCTTCGCGGCCTTCTTGAACTTCTCCAGCAAGTCGACGACGGCCTTCTCGGTCATCTGGTCGAGGCGCGAGTACGGCAGCACCGGCTGGTTGCCGATGTCGAGGAAGACCATCGGCTCGTTCGGCTCGGCGCGGCGCAGCTCGAAGTCGAGCAGACCCTCGTAGAGAATGCCGATGTACTCGGACGACAGGTCGGAGAAGTCGACCGGCGCCTCGACCCAGGTGCTGCGCCGACCCTGGCGGACCTTGACCGGGCTGCGGGTCAGCGTGTCGAGGATGCGGGAGGCGACCGCGTCGCTGAGGTCGTTGCCGGGACTCTCGAAGGCGGCCAGCGCCCGGAGGATCGGGTCCTTTGAGTGGGGGTCGCCGGGCCGGAACAGTCCCCCGCCGTAGCGGGGAATGGGGAACGACGAATGATGGGAGCCGTGGTAGAGCAGCCGGAACAGCGCCAGCAGACGGGGCCAGGCCGCGTGACGGTGCCGCAGGCGCTCCAAGGCGCGTCCGCCGGACTGGTGTTCGAGCTGCTCGCGCAGGCCGTTCAGCCCGTACGAATCGTGGTAGGCCGGGTTCTCGCGCTGGAGCAGGTCCCGGGCCTCGGCGAACAGGATCACGATGCAGCGCATGACCACTCGGGTCGCGGCGATGTAGAGGTCGCGCCGCCGCACTTGCGACTCGCCCGGATGGTCGAGGGGTTCGAGGGCCTCGTGGGACGACTGGATCAGAAGTTCCACGGCTTGCCGCACACGCTCGCCCAGGACGGAGGACAGCTCGGCCTGGCCTTTGCGCGAATCGAGGATCGCGGTGATCAACTTGGGCGGCGCCTCGTCCGGCCGCGGGTTGAGGGCCTCGGCGGAGAGCAGCCGCCTGAGGGCCTCGACCTGGAGTGCCGGCTGACCCCCCTCGAACCAGAGGTTGGTGTCCCACTCGCACCAGGCGTCGTAGTCCGGACCGGCGTGGATCAGGCGGAACTGGCGGCCGTTGGTGACCAGGGCGATGCGTTGATCCGCCCGGCGGAGCCACTCGATCACACGGGAGACCACGCGCCGGCCCTTGTTCAAGCCGATGCGCCCGTGCTTGCCGAGTCCCATCGAGGCATCCGCGACGAAGACCGGCAGGCGCGAGCGGTCGGGCCAGGACCAGAGCCAGCGAGGCTTCACGATCTCGCCGGTCAGCGCCCGGATCGACCACCGCTGGTCGACGTCGTTGCCCCGGGTCCAGAGCGATGGCTCGAGGCCGAGGATCACGTCGAAGAGGGTCGTGAGCAGCTCGGGCAGATGGCGGTCATCGCCATCTTGCAAGCGAGTCACGGAGCGGCGCAGGCGCTCCTGCTGGTAGACGGGCAGCGGTTCGAGCGGGTCCGCGTCGAAGTGTTCGGCGACCTTGCTCGGCGCGAGCAGGAGCCCGCCGTGGTTCAGGGAGGCCCACCATTCCGGAGCGGCGAAGGCACCGTCCCGGCTCATGACCGCACCTCCGGCAGGCGGATTTCGACAGAGACCGGGAATGCCTGGGCCGCGCCTGAGAGGCGGTAGCGGAGCGGGAGCATCTTCGTCAACACGCGCTCCTGGTCGACCTCCAGCCGTTTCAGGAGATCTTCATAATGCTCGGTGCGGAGGCGCAGCTCGTCCTCGATGTTCCGGAGGCGATCTTCCTCTTCACGGTTCTCCTCGGCGAAGAGGGACATCGTGTCGCGCCGCTTGCGAATCGCGGCGGCCTCCTTCTCCAGCTTGGCGATGGTGTTCTTGCGCATCGCCTCGCGGACCTCGTTGCGGCGGTCCTCGTAGCGGGACGTCTCCCGGGCGATCGAGGCGCTGCGCGTCTGGTCCAGACGCTCGCGGATCCGCTCGGTGAGGAACCGGGCGTGCTCGCGAACCAGGTCGCGGAGATCTTGCTCGACTTCCAGCCAGAGGTCGCGGGCGGCGCCCAGATCCGCGTCGCTTGGACGGATCGCCGAGTTGCAGTCGTCGGCCGGGGGCACGAACGGAGCCGGGTCCACGAGGCGTCCGTTCTTCACCGGAATGCGCAGGGTGCGCACCCAGACGTGGAAGCTTTCGCGCAGCTCGTTGACGGCCAGCTCCTCGACGGTGAGCAGCACGAGGGCGTCCGCCCCAGCGGGCACCGGTCCCCGGCGGACGATCCAGCGGCTGGCGTCGAAGCGGTCCTGCCCGCCGGGGAAGCGGGCCTGGGCGAACTCGGCCAGGGCGTGGCGGAACAGGGGGTGGCCGAGATGGAGCAACAGCGTGTCCTTCTTCGGCCGGAACACGGGGCGACCCCCCGTATCCCGGATGAAGAAGCGGGGATCGAAGACGAGCGAGCGGACAGGGCCCAGGCCGCCGGTTTTCGTCAGCACGCGGGCCGTGTCGTCCACGAGCGATTGCCAGCGCGGCGGGATGCGGGCGAGCTTCATGCGGCCTGTGGCGTCCGGACCTTCCAGGGCCTGTTCGCCGAAGCCGATCCCGAGGGCTACCTTGAGTGTGTCCCGGAGCGTTTCCGGCGAAAGGTCGACGAGGCGCGCGAGCTGGTGAAAACGGGCCAGCTCCCGCTCGCCGGTGTCCGTGGGAGGGATCCGGGGAACCTCGGCGCTTCCGCTCTGGGTCCGCACGGTCGTCGCGACGTCTTTCAGAAGTCCCTCGGTCTCCTCCCCATCGATCAGCCGTCGCTGGATGGCGGCGCCGAAGACCTCGGCGAACGAGCCCAGGTCCTCCCGGATCTCGTTGACCTTCTGGACGATCCGGGACATGAAGCGCAGGTCGGCGTCGTCCTCGCTGGAGAAGTGGCGGACGATGACGTCGCGGGCCTGCCCGTAGCGGTCGAGGCGGCCGTTGCGCTGCTCCAGCCGGATCGGGCTCCAGGGGATCTCGTAGTGAATCAGCAGCCGCGCGGTCTCCTGGAGGTTCAGCCCTTCGGAGGCGGCGTCGGTGGCGACGAGCACGCGGACCGGGTCGTGGGGATCGTTGAAAGCCTCCTTGACCTGATCCCGCTCGGGGTCGGTCATGCCGCCGTACAGCACCCGGATCGCCGTGCCGTCATCGGCGTACTGTTGATGCAGGCGGCGTTTGAGGTAGTCGAGCGTGGTCTTGTACTCGGTGAAGACGATCAGGCGCTCGGCGGTGTTCCAGGCTCTCCCTTCGCGGAGGTTCTCGTCGATGAGCTGGACCAGATGGTCGAACCGGCTGTCCTGGTTCGGGTTGCTGACGGTCTCGCCGTCGAACTGAAGTCCCAGGTTCTCCAGGCAGGCATCGATGACCGCGACCTCGTCGGAGAGCTGCTCGACGAACGGCTTCAACCACGCGCCGGCGGTGCGCGCGGCATGGCGGGCGCGGCCTTCGAGTTCCCGGTCGTCGTCCAGGTCTTCGCTGGCAGCCTTCTGTGCGGAGTTCACCTCGCCGGAGTCGACGGCCTCCTCTTCCTTCAATCCCTGGCGGAAGCGCGTCCAGGACTCGGCGAAGGTATAGGGACAGGAGAGCAGGCGCTTGACCAGGACCTCGATCGTGAAGGCCCCGGCCAGGCGTTCCGACTTCTTCGAGCTGCGGATCAGCGACTTGACGGCTCTGCGGAACGCCGCGACGGCGCGGCTGAGCCCGGCCTCCTTCGGACCCAGGGTCAGCGCGATCTCTCGCAGCTCTCGCTCGGCGAAATGCGGGACCCTTCCGGCTTCTCGGTCCAGATCGTTGATCTCACGCTTGAGCCGGCGGACGACGACCCCCTGGATGCGGTTCTTCTCGGCTTCGGTCAGCTCCGCCTTCTGGGTGAAGCGGACCGGGTCGAGTTGTTCCAGGAGGCCGGTAAAACAGCGCGTGTGGCCGTTGTGCGGTGTGGCGGTCAGGAACAGCTTGTGCTCGAAGTAGGGACTGATCGCCCGCAGGAGCTTGGAGAGATCGGAATCCTCGCCGAAGTTCGACGGCATGAGGTTGTGGGCCTCGTCGACGATCAGCAGGTCCCAGGGCAGGCGGGCCTGGACGTCATCGGTGTCGCCCGTCGAGCGGCAGGTGGAGAGAAACTGCTCTTTGATGTCGTCCTGGCGGAGGTAGTGGTACGACGAGATGATGCGCGGGTAGGTCCGCCAGGGGTTGGCGTCGAGGCCCAGACGGCGCTGGAGCGCGTGGGTCTCGGGCCGGTCGATGACGTCGAAGGAGACCGAGAACTTGTCGCGCATCTCCTGCTTCCACTGCTGGCGCAAGGATGCGGGGGTCAGGATGAGCACGCGGCGGATGCGGCGGCGCAGCAGCAGCTCGGTAAGGATGAGTCCGGCTTCGACCGATTTTCCGAGACCGACCGAGTCCGCGAGCAGCATCGAGACCCTGGGCATCTCCAACGCCCGGACGAGCGGGACGAGCTGGAAGCCGTCGACTTCGACCGCTCCGAAAAACGGCGAGGCGATCGGTTCCTCGGCGGGTTCGTTCGGATCGCTGGGACTGAGAAAAGGCGTCAGCGCGCTCCAGCGGGTGGCGCGGCAGAGCGCGTCGAACTCGTCCGCCCGCATCGGCGCCTGCTCGTCGACCCGCGGCAGGGCGTGCGGCTCCAGCAGTTCGCGGCCGACCTCGCGCTCCCAGATCACTGTGTCTTCCGGAACCCCTTCGCTGTCGGTGTACTCGATCCGGACCTGGTGCAGGACGCCGTCCTCGGTGGGCCGGGACACCTCGACGGATGCGATGATCCCCCGCCGCTTCCGGATCTTGGCCAGCATCCCCACGCGAGGCAGCTTCTCTCGAACGACGGATGGCGTGTCGGTCACGAACTGGCCCCCGACTGCTGCGGTCGGCCACCGGTCCGTAGCGGAGGGCCATGCCAGCCGAACCGGAACACAGTCCCCGGGCCGTTGGCACACTTCCTTCACTTCCAGCGTCACGAGGGGCGGGCTTCCCCCATCGGGAGTCCCCCGAAACCCCCGCAGTTCCCACGGTGGGCACCGACCGCACGGTCCAAAATTGATCACATGCGCTCGGTCGCCACCTTATCTATAAGGGGACGTCGTGGGAAGAGGTTGTCTGGGGTCTGGACCCTGCTGGCGGGCTGTTCTACGGGGGTCAACAACCGCAGGGCCACGAACTAGACGGAGCCCAGGCCGCCGGAAACCGCCAGCTCCTTGAACCATTCGACCTTGCGGACGAAACGGGCGACGTGTTCGGGGCATCCCTGGTCCTCCACGGCTCCGACCACCGCGCAGCGCAACGACCAGCCATCGAACTGAGCACGTTCTGCCAGTCCGCCTTCTGGCACCACGAGTGAAAGGCGTCCTTCCCGATTTCCTTGCGACCCCCACCGACGTTGCCGGTATGGGCGACGGCAAGTCAGCTCTGTTCCGAGTCTTCGATATGTCGGCCGAGCTTGGAATGTACCCTTTCAAGAACGACCTGAATCACCTCATGCGCAAAAACGAAGATCGTGTGAACCTGAGCAGTGTCGATCTCCCGCTTCGCGATGCCCTGAAACGTCGGGTCATCCGCGGCGATGATGTTCACGTACTCAACATCACCCGTCGATGTGTCTATTCGCGGCAAATCCTTGAGCACGAAATTGGCTGTCTTCGCGATCTTCTGCAGGTTGTAGTGGTTGTAGGGGTTCCTGACATCTGACCGGAACCCGCTGAGCTTCTTCACCTCCGGCTTCGTGATCACCTTGTTCCTCCGCGCTCGTGCGATTGCCCCTGCCAAGTCGAGGTTCTCGAACTTCGCCCAAGCGATCGGGTCGAAGTCCGAATAGCCGCCGCTCTCCACTACGAATGAAGCATGCTTGAGAAGATACTCCACGAGAATGCCGCAGAGCGTAATGGCCGGACCGTTGTGGCCGAACAAAACACACTCTCTTGTTTCGTGGTAGAGTTCATCGATCGCAACCACGGCCGTGTTAAGGCGTGGAGGCAGCTTCTTGAGGACCTTCTCTGCGTAGAGCCTTCTGCTTTCCGCTTGACGAGCAAGCTCTTGCTCTGGGCGGAGCTGAGGTCGCTCTTCGACAGTGAACCCCAGCCTCCTCAGAGCACTGACTGCGTCAGGGTGCGCAACAATGAACTCAGATCGAGAAACAACCTCGTTCAGTTCATCCTTCATCATAGGCTCCCCGCTGGTCCTGAAACAAGCACTGCGCGCGTGAACACGGTATGACAACAAGCGAGACGAGCCCATTCCCATTACGTCCAACGGTTACTGTTGAACGGGACACCGAGTCCTCTCGTTCCATGTGTGAGGCCACTTAACGTCTTGCCACTCAGCCACTGCCGAAGGCGATCGGCTGAAGCGGAAGGTCAGCGAGCACCCTTGCCACCGCTGAGCCCGCAAGTGCGGCCGCCACATTGGCTAGGGCCCCGAACAGGAAGGACATTAGTAAGCGCGACGACCACGCCCAACGAAACCGAATGTACGCGGCTTCGTCCGCGCCATACTTTTCAGGCACCTTCATGATGTGCTGCCAAGCAGCCCACTTGGAAGCAGCCTTGAAGAGCAGCCAACCGGCCACGACGGCCCAAGCCATCGATATGAAGGCGGCGTAGTACACAACAGCTTCCAGGACTCCGAGGACTAGAGGGCCGGGCCGATCATGGCCATCCTGAATGTCGCCGAGTCCCTCAGGAACTGGCACGGTCCAGCCCGACCGGGCCCACACCGATGACGGCCATACAAGAAGGCTCGCGGCGAGGGTCGTGGCCAACCCAAGAGCGACAGGGCGGTATGCCTCGTCGATCGAGCCTCTGGAGCGCCAAAGAGTAAGCGCCGCTCCAGCAACAAGGATCACAAAGACAAGCTTCGACTTTCGTACTGGCAGCCTGATCATCTGCTCTTGCTCCTTCCTTACGTCACCCCGCTGCTTCGCTACACGTCTTCGACCGACCTCAACACGTACTGCTCAACCACGCCCTCCACGCCGGCGGCGGACACCCGGTCCTCGAGTATCTCGGCCGCTACGTCTACCGGGTCGCCATAACCAATAGCCGCATCGAGCGCTTCGAAGATGGGGTCGTCACCTTTCGCTATCGGGACCACCATTCTGGTCGCTGGCGGCACTACTCGCTCGCCGCCGAGGAGTTCATCCCCCGCTTCCTCCAGCACGTCCTTCCGAGAGGATTCAGCAAGGTCCGCTCCTACGGCCTCTTCAGCCCGACCTCGAGACCGGCCCTCGAATGGACTCGCCGCCTGCTTCACGAGCATCCGGCCGCAGCGATCATCGCCGGACATCGCTCCCCCAATTCCACAACCTCGCCGAACGTTCCGCGTACCGAGCCCCGTTGTCCGTTGTGCAAACTCGGCACCCTCATCGTTGTCACAACGCTTCCCAGAATGGCGACTCCAGCCACCAACATTCGGGGACCACCGTGATCGTCCGTCTCTGTACCCCGCACCAACTCCTCGGTCTGGCCGTGCCACGAATCGATGTCGCGCGCACATACCCGTTCCTCGCCCCGATCCGGGCCGAACGTCTCGCGATGCTCCCTCCGACCCGGCACTCGCATCCTCATCCGTCCCGTGAACTCTGCACGCCCCCTCCCAACCACCGTGGTGCGAGGTTCCTCTCGCTCGACACGCCTTTCCCATCACATTGAATCTCCAAGTGGCAATCGCCTTCTGAGCACGCTCATGATTGAGTTCAACACGGCCATTTGTCGCGGCTTCGCGCGACAACAAGCCTTAATTCGTTAGACGCCCCGCGGTACTGGTTCATAGCCGCTGTATCCCAGGAGCCGTCACGCCAGCGCCTCCGCAGGAACGACAGGGACGCCGTTCATACCGGTCGTCCCCCGCGCCGTTGCAATAGCTGCGGCGAACGCCGTTATCGTACGGGACGAGGGTCTGACCCGAGCCCCCACACGCAACGCATGGCGCCCGCTTGTAGCGGTCGTCGCCGCTCCCGTTGCAGTAGGCGCATCTCACCATCTTTCCCATCTACTTTCCTCCTGACTGAGTCCACATTCCTTGGCGCGTCTAACGCCCGCCGATCTGCGGCGGCGCGAAGCGCCGTCCGCCGCATCGGCTTGTTGGGCGGCACCCCTGCCGGCCTCCACTCAACGAAAACGAACCAAGGCTGCCCGCACTGTCTATCGTTCGCTTTCCGCGCACGCTCATGTCATGCTACTTTCTCAGCCACAAATATTAGCCACGGGAACGACCTCGGCCAAGGAGCGTCCTCGACATCCGGCAATTCAAGAAGCTCGGTAATGGCGAACCCCGAGTCATGCAATTGCCTCGACATTTCCCCGAGACTCCAGTGGTGATCGACGAACTCAATGACGCGTTCGCCATCGAACATAGACACCTGGAATGCGGCCCCCTCCGTTCCGTAGTTCTCCATGGCGAACGACGTTCTGAATGTCGCGAACTGCTTATCGCGGAAGCACGGATGAGTCACAGAGGCGATGAAGGCACCGCGGTCTCGAAGTACCTGCTTCGCCTTGTGTAGGCACGACATGCAGACGCTACGATCCTTCAAGCACATCCACACAGCGTGAAAGGTTACCGCGTCGAAGCGGCCATCCAGACCCTCCAGGTCGCCCACAACATTCGCGCGGTGCAGAAAGCGGGTTAGTCGCGACGTAGCCATTCGCCTCATCTCCGGAGCCGGGTCGTACGCGACCGCGGATCCGCCATTCGAATCGAGCCACGCCTCAACGAATCGCCCATCGCCTGCGCCGTAGTCGAGAAGCGAAGAGCAGCCACGATCCAGAAGGAGGCGCACGGCTTCCGGAAATACCCGCACCAGTCGGGCATCCGCGATTGTGGAGTACTGTGAGGCAATGGAGTTCCAGTCAGTCGGCTTCATTTCGGCGGCACCAGTGCTCCAAACACTTGCTCAGGCGTGAGATCCCTGCTCACAGTACCTGCGTCCTGAAGAGCACGAAGGGTCAGCACCCACATTCCATCCTTTGCTAGATCCATTTTCCCCGGTACGCTTCCGTCAGCAAATACAAAGTCGACTGTCCTGCGAACCTGCCTCGAGACGGTCTGTGCCGACACACCTGTATATCGGATTCGTACCTCCTCTGCGGCCTTCTCGGGATCAGACCTTACTGACTCCCACGCCCTACGTACCTCCTGCTGAAATGTCTCTACGAGGGATAGGTTGGTTTCTACTAGATCGCGCCGAGCCACGATCACGTTGCCGAGAAGACTCACGCCATCCACCACGGGATCAACGACGACCACATCGCCCTTGCCATCTGCGTTCGTTCTTTCCGAAAGCTTAAAGGGCTGCTCGTTTAGGTATACTGGGTAAAGCATTTTGGGAGCCGACAGAACGATCGTCGGGTCGAACCCCACGGGTACGAGCGGTATCTCAGGACTAAGGGACTGCTTCGCTCGCCACTGCAGCCAAGCCGATGTGCTCTCAGTACCACGTTTGTCCCCAACCTTGATCCGGTTTGCGCGGATTTGCTCCGCCACCCATTTGTTTAGCTTCTTGGCATCGGATCTCACTGCGTCCTGGAGCCCGAGTTCCTTCGCAACGTCAGGATGGAGAACCCAACCGACCGGGTTGCGCTGGAAATCCACGAATACGCAGACCAGTTCCGACTTGCCGGCCCTGGAAGGGTTCTCGCCGAGGTACTTGAGGAAGATATCCGCACCAACGATCGCGAACTGGGCGCGTCTAGCCAGTACCTCGGCCAGCGGGCTGACATTGGGACCGCCTTCACGCACAGTGACCCGCAACGCGGTCGATTTGCCAAGTTGGTACTGCGCTACGAAGGTCGGATCGTGCAACCAGTTGAGTTGGACAGTGGCCGCTGGCTTCGCTCCGCCGTTTGTTGACTTTCGAGAGTCAGGAGATGGCGCGCGTTCGCACCCCATCACGGTGGCGAGCAGTACGGCGCTCAGTCCAACGAGGAACCTACACATAGAGTTATTCATGCAACCTCCCTACGCTCCTGGTGGTAATGCTTGTGCCATCTGTGACTACTTACCCCTCGGATTATCGCGATCACGATGCCGTCAAAGATGAGAACTAGCCAAAGGATACCCGAGATGAGTCTCGGCGTTAGCGACTGCTGGGCGGTCATAATCATCCGACCGACGCCTCCGAAGTAGTCCGAATACGAACCCGTACCCCGGACGAAGTTCTCGTAAAAGGCAGGCAGGATCGACTCAACAATCATGACAGCCACAAGACTCAGATGGAACGAATCCTCCAAGGCACGAGTGAAACCTGCGATCTCGCAGTCGCGAAGGCGGAGGACCAATTTGACGCTTTCGCGAAAGCCCAGCGCATGGGGATGGCCGGGATGCAGCGCGGCGAAGAGACTCCTACTCAGCAGGATCGAGTCGAGTTTTGCCTCCGATACCGCGCCGTATATGGCGATGAACACCTTGTAGCCGCCGAGCGCCGCGCCAGCGACAATGACCATTGCGACACCTGAGAACCACTGCGGCAATCCGTAGTTGTCCTGCCAAGTGAAGGTAATGTTGTAGGCGATGTTGGCAGTGAGAACGAAGGGAATGATGTAAATGAACCGATAGGCGACGTCGACTGAGATACCCAGCCAGCGCCGCAGCCTGACTTCCGGCCCGACAGAGACACGTGCGGCTGCCGCGACTACCCCCAAGCCAAAGCCGATCAGCACTGCGAACACCCATGCCAAGAGCGACGCGCCGACGGTGAAACCGAACGCTAGCCACCACGCTCTAGTGAGGCTGCCGATGGTGATCGGCAGAAGGTTCCAGATCCACGCCTTGAACATGTCTAAATACTGCCCAAAGAACACTCCGAGCGTGAGGACGACGCCCCACATCAGAACATCGACAATGGGGCTCTGCTGTCTGAACTTCTGGAAACGATGAACCACAGACTCGATCATGACTACTCCAGATTGGCTACGGTGACTGTGAGTCGTTCGTAGCTCCGCTCACGGACGTTCATGACCAACGAAACCGAATTGAGAATCGACAGCCGATCTTTGTGGGAAACAATCATCAGGTGGATGGGTTTGCTCAAGCACTGTCTCCCCCACGCGGCGGCTATGTTCTTGACAATCGTTGCTACATCTTTCTCATTGCCAGCGCCGTCGAGTGTCTCATCAAGTAGTAGGAATACAGCGTGAGCGGGAGATCTGGACAGTTGCTCAAGGGCGCTGATCACGTAGATCCGCATGCACTGTCCTCCACTTAACTGCCCCAGTCGCTTCGACAGCACAGACGACCAGTTGTCGTATTCCGGGAGCAAACCCTGGGCAAAGACGGAATCAGGAGGGACCAAGTCGCGGACCTTCCAGTGGCGCACTATCGGAGCCTTCTGCGGCAGGAACGCAATCGCAACGTCATCTGGCAGGATCATGTTCGGATCGAAGTCGAACCCCAGTGGGCTCGACGTACGGTCCCGGAGCGAACGATAGAGCTGTAACAACAGCGTTGACTTGCCAGTGCCAGAGCCCGCTTTGACTAATG
>Ga0326597_10003613_pt1 | contig 22163 bp, 19 predicted proteins | sample RVTome_12_FD_203789 | JGI IMG/M metagenome (GOLD analysis project Ga0326597, IMG submission 203789) | Soil microbial communities from uranium-contaminated site in the Upper Colorado River Basin, Wyoming, United States - RVT100D185 | ecosystem: Environmental > Terrestrial > Soil > Contaminated >...
TGCGCCGCCTTGCGGCGACACGGCGGCTACCCCGGCGCCGTGGTCGGCCTCGAGCGCAGGCGCGACAGCAGCTCCGACTGGCTGGTCGAGATGCGGCGCGCTTACGGCGTCGAGACGATCGCGCAGCGCTCGCACCCGCGGCGCATCCTGCGGGTGCTGCAGGACGGCGGCGTGCTCGGCCTCCTGTGCGACCTCGAGGTGCGCCGGCTGGCGGGCGAGTTCGTGCCCTTCTTCGGACACCCGGCGCTCACGATGACCGCCCCGGCGGCGCTGGCGCGCGCGCACCGCGCGCCCCTGCTCCCGGCGCGCTGCGTGCTGGGAGCGGACGGCCGCTACCGGCTCGGCTTCGACGAGCCGCTGGCTCTCGACCCGGTGCTCGAGCGCGCCGCGGCCGCGCGCGACCTCCTGGAGCGGCTCAACCGCCGCTACGAGGTCTGGATCCGCGCCGCACCCGAGCAATGGGCCTGGCACCAGCCGCGCTGGCGCACGCGGCCGGGCGAGATCGAGACCGTGCCCCTCGCGGCGCGGGGCGCGAGCTGAAACACTGTCGGCGGTGCACGTCGCCTTCCTGCACCCGGCCCTCGACCTGTCGGGCACGACCGAGCGCGCGCTGGCCTCAGCGGCGGTCGCGCACGGTCTGGGCTGGCGCGTCAGCGTGATCGCGCGTCCCGGCTCGCGCGCGCCGGCCCTGGCCCGGCGCGGCGTCGAGCTCTTCGACGACGACCTGCCGCGACGGATGTGGCGCCAGCCCTTCGCGCTGCTGCGCACGCGCGCGCTCCTGCGCGGCCTGGCACCGGACCTGCTGCACGTCACCGACGAGCGGCTGGCCGGGCTGGCTTCGGCGCTGGCGACGAGCCTGCGCATCCCCTACGTGCTGGAGGTCGCGCGCCCGGTGCGCGAGCCGCTGCTGAGGCCGCATCCCCACTTGCGAGCGATCGTGCTCCCCTGCCGGACCTTCGTCGAGCGCGCTGTGAACCGGGGACGCGCGCCGCGCGGGCTCCTGCGCGTGGTCGAGCACGGCCCCGACCTGGAGCGCACCTGGAGGCCGCGTCCGCGCGACGGAGAATGCCGCCCCTGCGTCGGAGCGCTGGGCCACCTCGACCTCGACCACGGCACGTCGGTCCTGCTCGATGCGGCGCGCTTCCTGAAGTCCGAGGGACGCGCTTTCTCCGTGCTGGTGCTCGGGGAGGGCCCGCAGGAGGATGAGCTGCGCCGCGCCGCACGACGCCTGGACCTGGCGGCCGAGGTCACGATCACGGCCCCGGCCTTCGACGCGCTGGCCGACGTCCTGGACGAGCTCGACCTGTTCGTCTCGTGCACGCTCGAGGGCAGCGCGGGCTGGCTCGCGCACCAGGCCTTCGGCGCCGGCCTGCCCTCCATCTTCTCGGCCGTCAGCTCGTCCTTCCCGCTGGTCGAGGACGGCCGCAGCGCGCTCCTGGTCGAGCGCGCCGACGCGCGCCAGCTCGCGGGCAGCATCGCCGCGCTGCTCGACGACCCACCGGCCGCCCAGGCCCTGGGCCGGCGCGCCCGGAGCTCCATGCTCGCGCTGCGCCCGGCCGAGACCTACGCGCGCGAGCTGGCGGGGGTGTACGAGGCGGCGCTGGCTACAAGAGCTTCAGGCTGAGCGCCAGGTCGCGCACCTCTGGCTGGCGGATCAGGAGCTCGAACTTCTCGGGCAGGTCCTTCTGGTAGCCGCGCAACCACTCGTCGATGCTCTCCAGGTGGACCAGCTCCTTGGCGGCCTTGGCCGCCATGTCCGCGTCGCCGATCCAGATGATGATCTGCACCAGCACCTCGACCGAGCGGCCCAACTCGGTCGAGTCCTTGTTCTTCTGGCCGCGCTCCCAATGCCACTTGGCCTGCTGCATGCGGTCGATGAAGTACTCCTCGCGTTCACGCACCATCTCGTCGCGCAGCGCGACGCAGGCGTCGTAGTCCTGGGGCGAGGCGTTGCGCTCGAAGTCGTCGAGCAGCGCGAAAGCCTGGTCGTAGTAGCGCGGCTTGGCCCAGGTCAGCGTCTCCACCTCGTAGGCCACGTCGGTGAAGGTCGGCGGCTCCTCCATCTTCGCGATGGACGCGTAGCGCGCCTGGTAGCGATTGATCCACTCGATCTTGGGGTGCTGGGGCCACTTCTTCTTGAAGTCCTCGCAGCGCTTGATGAACACGCGCGCGCGCTCGCGCGGCACGTTGTCGCCGAGCAGGCGCTTCTTGACGAAACCCTCGATCTGGGTGTCGAAGACCTTGGTGCCATGGATGTTCCAGGCATCGACCTCGGCTTCCGCCTTGGCCGCGGCGATCTTGCGCCGCAACTCGTCGACCTGCGGCTTCAGCTCCGGCGCCAGCGTCAAGTCGACGTTCTTCAGCTCGTCCTCGGCGCGCTTGATGGCGCGTCCCTCGAACTCCACGGTCGCCACGCGCAGGCGCTCGTGCGGGTTGTACGACGCGTCGGACATCTGGCCCGCCCAACCGCGGGCGACGACGTAGGCGATCGGGACGAGCGCCACGAAGATGAGCAGGATGGCCCAGACGGGCAGGCCGCGCTTGACCTGGTGCGGCGCACGCGCACGCTCCACGCCCGCGCGCTGCGCGGAGCGTCTCGCCGTGCGCGCAGCGAGGCGGTCGCCGGCGGCGGAGCGGACCGCGGAAGCCGCGGGGCCATCCGGCTCGTCGGCGGCGAGCCGGAAGACCGCCGCGCCGATGCGGAACTCCGCGTTCCTCGACAGCTTGGTCGGCCGCGTGACGGGCCGGCCGAGCACCGTGGGCGGCACGACCCCGGGCCGCGGCACGAGCAAGATGCCCTCGGGGGCGACCTCGAGCTCGGCGTGCACCTCGGCCACGTCTGAAGCGGTCAGGGTCAGCGTGCAATCCTGTCCGCTGCCGATCGTCAGCCGACCCGCGTGGAGCTTGAACGCGCGGCGCTTGCCGCCCTCCTCCAGGATGAGTCTCACCATGCTCTCAGCTCGTGCTCGTGCTCGCGCTCGTCTCGGGCTCGTCTCGGGCTCGTCGGTCAAAGGTCCTGCTCGAAGGTCCGGTCGGTCCCGAAGTCCTGGGTCCAGTACCGGCTCGTCAGGGCGCTCGCCATCTCGCGCTGCCCCGGCATCAGGATGTTGCGGTGGTGCCCGCTGGAACGGATCCAGCCGGCGTGCGCGCCGCCCGGGTCGCCCGATCCCATGTGGCAGTTCTCGCTCACGCCGAAGGTGTACCCGCACAGGCGCATGCGATCGCCGGGCGAGCGGCGCTCGGGGTCCGGCTCGAAGTGACCGAAGTCGCCGGTGTTCGCCATGTAGTCGGAGTGCATGCGCGCGGCGGCCTGGATGCGCGCGTTCCAGGCCAGCGCGCGGCGGCCGAACAGCGCGCGGTAGTCATTCGTGATCGCCACCTGGACCCGCTCGCCGTCGCCCGGACGCTGCTCGGGCTCCAGGGCGGCGGCCGTGGCCCACAGGCGCTCGTTGCGCGCCCGCACGGCCCGGTCGCGGGCCAAGCCCTCGCGCTCGGCCGCGCTCCAGGCGAAGTCGGCGAGCGTCAGGCGCTCGAGCCCCGTCTCGACCGCGAGCAGCCAGTCCGGCAGCTCGACGGGGAGCGCGAGCTCGCGCCCCAGCTCGGCGGCGCGCTCGCGGTCCCAGGCCAGCTCGTCCAGGCCCTCGCGAAAGCCGCGCGGGAGCCGCACCGGACGCCCGCCGTCCCACGCCTCGCGCAGCGCGGCCACCAGCTCGTCGACGCGCCGCTGCACGGCGGGGTAGAGCTTCTGCTTCTCGTGCGGCACGCCGGGGCCGGCGTAGGGGTAGAAGTACTCGTCCTCGTCGAAGATCAGCTCGAGCGCCGTCTCGCGCCGGCCGTCCAGCTCTCGGCGGGCGCGCGCGAGCCGCTCGAGGTCCTGCAGCGCGCGGCCCTTGCGGACGGCGCGCAGGGCCTTCTCCCAGCGCACGTGCAGCGCGCGCTCGGCGGCCGGCGCGGCCGTTCCGCCCAGGTCGATCAGCGTCGCGAGGACTTGCGCGCGCCGGTCGGCGCGGGCCTCTCCGAGCTCCTGCTCGAGCGCGCTGATGCGCGCCGCCAGGGCCGCGTTCTCGACCTCCGCGCGGTCGAGCCAGCGCCCGTCGACGAACACGAAGCCGTCCTCGGGCAGCGCGACCCCCAGGTGCCGCGCGACCAGCAGCCAGGCCTCGACCTCGTCCATCTCGCCGCGCTCGACGCGCGCCGCGATGTCGGCCAGGGCGCCGCCCGCCCCGGCCGCGTCCCCGGATCTCAGACGCAGGTCGAGGAGCGCCAGCTCGGCCTCCTGCGAGAGCCTCGCGCGGCGCGCGGCCTGCTTCAGGACCTCGAGCGGCAGCGCCTCCCAGCGCCGCGCCTCGCCGGCGTACCCGACCACGATCGGGCCAGCGGCCGCGATTCCGAGCGCCGCGAAGCCTTCGGGGTCGGCCGCGCACGCGGCGGCCAGCTCGGCGCGCAGGAGCGCGCGCCGCTCGGTCCCGCGCGCGCGGGCGAGGCAGGCCTCGCGCTCGGAGCCCGGAGGCAGGGCGAAGGCGGCCTCGATCCAACGCTCGGCCGCCGCCGCGAGGTCCCCCGCGTCCTCGAGCGCGGTCGCTTCGGCCGCCAGCGCGTCCACCTCGTCGCGGGCGGGAGCGCGCGGCGCGCGCGACGCGGCCGTCCGTTCGCGCGGAGAGCCGGCGCCGGCACGGCGCTGCAGCGCGATGCGCCCGTCGAGCTCCTCGATCGCGCGCGGCAGGTCGAGGAGCTCGGCGCTGCTCGGGAAGCGGCCCAGCTCGCGCGCCAGCGCCGCGCGCGCCGCCTCGAGCCCGCGCTCCTCCTCGATCGACACGTTCGCGTGGAGCACCCGCTCCATGTCGACGCGAGCGCGCTCGCGCAGCTCGGCGCGCAGGGTGCTCAGCTCGGGCGTGCGCTCACCGGCGCCAGCCAGGGCCATCTCCACGACGGCCAGACCGCGCGCCCAGTCGCGCGACTCGATGCTGGCCCGGACGTCCTGCCGGATCTCGTCGAGCAGACGCGCATCGAGAGCGGACGCACGCACGACCGTCCCGGCCTCGAGCGGCGCCGTGTCCTCATGCTCGACATGCTCCGCACGGCGGACGACGCGCAGCGGCTCGCCCACGATCTCGTTCTGCTCGAGCTCGTCGAGCCGGTAGCCGAGGGGGTGGACCTGCGCGTGCCCGCGGGACGCGCCGGCGGCCGCCGACCGATCGTAGGTCCTGCTCTGGGCGACCTCGATCATCTCGCGCGCCCGCAAGTCCGGGGCCGCTGCGCGCAGGCGCGCCAGCTGCGCGAGCGCATCATCCGGGTCGAGCGACGCGAGCTCGGTCAGCCGCGCCTCGATCGCCGCCCGCTCGATGCGGCGCTCGGCGATCGCCGCCCGCAGCGCGCTCGCGGCCCGGCCCTCCTCACTCGCCAGCTCCGACTCGGCCGCGTCGAGCTCGCCCAGGCGCAGTTGGAGGCGGGCCGCGGTGACGGCGGCGCTCTCGCCCCCGCAGGCGGCGGAGAACAGCACGAGCGAGGCGCAGAGTCGGGGGATGTGGGACCGTCTCATGGTTTTCCGGACGACAGAGGTTAGCGGATCGGCCCGCTTCGGAAACCTCGCCGCCGGGTGCAAGGATCGACGAGGGCCGATTCGGCCGCCTGCCTATACCCCCCCTACCAGGGCGGGCGACAGATCCTGCGGCTCGATCGTGCCCGTGCCGAGCACGGCCGCGCGGCGCACCTCGTTCTCGAGCTCGCGCACGTTGCCCGGCCAGCTCCAGTCCTCCAGGGCCCGCAGGGCCTCCTCGCTGATGGCAAGCTCGCGTCCCGCCTCCCGCTCGCATTCGCGCAGCAGGTAGCGGACCAGGTGGCGCACGTCGCCCGCGCGCTCGCGCAGCGGCGGCAGCTCGATCGAGACGACGTTGAGCCGGAAGTACAGGTCCTCGCGGAAGCGGCGCTCGGCGCACATGGCCGCGAGATCCTTGTTGGTGGCCGCCACGATGCGCACGTCGACCTTGCGCACCTCGTTCGAGCCGACCGGGCGGACCTCGCCGTCCTGCAGGACGCGCAGGAGCTTCGACTGCATGGCGAGCGGCATGTCGCCGATCTCGTCGAGGAAGACCGTGCCGCCGTGGGCGCTGACGAAGTGCCCCTTGCGGTCCCGGACCGCGCCGGTGAACGAGCCCTTGGCGTGGCCGAAGAGCTCGCTCTCGAGCAGGTTGGCGGGGACGGCGGCGCAGTTCTCGGCCACGAACGGCTTGCCCTTGCGCCGGCCGTGCTCGTGCAGGGCGCGCGCGACCAGCTCCTTGCCGGTGCCGGTCTCGCCCAGGATCAGGACCGAGACGTTCGCCGGCGCGACCTTCTCGATCAACGCGAACACGGCCTGCATGCGCGGGCTGTCGCCGACGATCCCGAAGCGCGCCGGGACGACTCCGGGCTCGACGGGAGGGCGGGCGGCGGCCGAGAGCTCGCTCCAGGCGGCGCGCAGCTCGGACAGCTCGCCGGCGGCGCGCGCCTCCTCGACCAGCGCGGCCAGCCGCTCGCGGCGTTCCCTCGCGCCGCTCATCGCGAAAGCCTCAGCCGCGCGTACTGCAGGAGCAGCTGCTTGTTGCCGTGATCGACAAAGCACACGGTCGCGCGCGCGTTGACGCCCGAGCCCTGCAGCAGCTCGACCCGCCCGCGCCCGAAATGGTCGTGCTCGACGGCGTCGCCGACCTTCAGGCTGGCGTACTCGCCTTCCGGCGCCTCGAAGACGCCCAGTGGGTCGCGTTCTCCGTCGCGGTCGTGCTCGAGGCCCTCGATCAGCTCGGGCGGGATCTCGTCCAGGAAGCGCGACGGCAGGCGGCTCGACTCCTGGCCGAAGTGCAGGCGGTTGGCGGCCCAGGTCAGCAGCAGCCGCTCGCGGGCGCGGGTCATGCCGACGTAGAGGAGCCGCCGCTCCTGCTCGAGGCCCGCGTCGCCCTCCCCCTCCGCCAGGGCGCGGAAGTGAGGCAGCAGCTCCTCCTCGAGCCCGGCGATGATGGCCACCGGGAACTCGAGCCCCTTGGCGGAGTGCAGCGTCATCAGCGCCACGCCGCCCGAGCCCTCGCGCAGGCCGTCCACGTCGCTGACGAGCGCGATGTCCTGCAGGAAGCCGCGCAGCCCGCCGTCGGGGTACAGGCGATCGTACTCCCGCGCGTGGGTGACGAGCTCGTCGACGTTGGCCTCGCGCTCGGCGCCGGCGTCGTCGTCGTCCATCTGCGCCAACCAACTGTCGCAGTCGATCTCCTCCAGCAGCAGCTCGAGCGCCGAGGACGCCGGCAGCTCGCGCGCCTCCGCCAGCCGCCCCAGCAACTCGCCGAAGGCGGCCAGGCCCGCGCGCGCCCGGCCGCGGATCGACTCGAGCGCCTCGGGCGAGCGCAGCGCCTCGAGCAGCGGAACGCGCCGGTCCAGGGCCCACGACATCAAGCGCTCGACGCTCTGCTCCCCCACCCCTCGCCGCGGCACGTTGACCACCCGCCGGAAGGCGACGTCGTCGTTCGGGTTGACGGCCAGCTTCAGGTAGCTCACCAGGTCGCGGATCTCGCGCCGCGCGTAGAACTCGACCCCGCCGACGATCTGGTACGGGACGCGCGCCAACCGCAGCTGCGTCTCGAGCGCGCGCTGCATGAAGTTGACGCGGTAGAACACCGCGATCGAGTCGTACGGCACGCCGCCCAGCGCCAGGGCGCGCACCTGCAACGCGATCTCGCGCGCCTCGTCGTTCTCATCGGCGCACTCGAGCACGGTGAGGAGATCGCCGTCCTCGCTCTCGGTCCACAGCGCCTTCTCCTTGCGCGCCGAGTTGGCGCGGATGAGGGCGTGCGCGGCCTTCAGGATGTTGCCCTTCGAGCGGTAGTTCTGCTCCAGCTTGACGACCCGCGGCGACGGGAAGTCGCGCTCGAAGTCGAGGATGTTGCGCAGATCGGCGCCGCGCCAGGCGTAGATCGACTGGTCGGGGTCGCCGCACACGGCCAGGTTGCCGTGGTAGCTCGAAAGGTGGCGCGTGAGCAGGTACTGGACGCGATTGGTGTCCTGGTACTCGTCCACGCTGACGTAGCGGAAGCGGCTGGCGTAGGCGTCGCGCACGCCCGCGTGGCCGTCGAAGAGCTCGAGCACCTTCAGCAGGAGGTCGTCGAAGTCGAGCGCGTTGTTGGAGCGCAAGGCCTGCGAGTAGGCCCGCATGACGCGCCCCAGGACCTCGTCGTCCATGCCCCCCTCCGCGGGCGGCAGCGAGCCGGGTTCGCGCGTGTTCTTCCAGGCACTGATCCAGCCCCCGACCAGGCCTGGGCGGTAGCGCGTCAGGTCGTAGCCGGAGGCCTTGACGACCGACTTCAAGAGCGCGTTGCGGTCGGATGTGTCGTAGATCGAGAAGTCGCGCGTCCAGCCGCCGAGCAGCTCGATCTCGCGCCGCAGGATGCGCGCGCACATCGCGTGGAAGGTGCTGATCCACATGCGGGCGGCGTCTAGGGTGCGCTCGACCCGCTCGCGCATCTCGCGCGCCGCCTTGTTGGTGAAGGTGAGCGCCAGGATCTCCTCGGGTCGCGCCCCGCGCTCGGTGATCAGCCAGGCGATGCGCTGGGTCACGACGCGGGTCTTGCCGGACCCGGGGCCGGCCAGGATCAGGAGCGGCCCCTCGGCGCAGGTCACCGCCTCGCGCTGGGGCGGATTCAGGCCGTCGAGCAGGCCCGGGACCGGCCCCGGGGCCGCCGCGCCGCCGCTCGTGCCCCGCGCGAGGCTCTGCTCGTCCTTCCGACCCACCATTCGAGCCCCAGATTCTAGGAAGCGGGGCGCGCGGATAGAATGCGGGCCGACGCCGCGGAATCCGCACCCTGCGTCAAGACCGGCCGAGGGCCGTTCCGATACGGGCCTGACGATCCCCGCCCGGCGGGTCGGGCATCGCGCGGCGTGGGAAGGGACCCGGGCAGCAACCTGGGCCGACCGGGCCGCGCGGCCGGTCCAGAGATGTTCAGCTTCCTCAAGAAGACCGCCAGCAGCGACCCGCCGACGGCGGCAGGCGGGAGCCTCTCCCGACTCATGCAGCCCGACGCGCCGAGCCAGCCCGAGCCGCCCTGCGAGGAGCGCTCGCGCGCGCACGGCCCGCGCGTGGGAGGCCGCCAGGAGAAGGACGGCATCTTCGGCAAGGACGCCCGCAAGCTGAACCTGGTGCGGGGCAAGCAGCTCCTGCGCTCGATCGACGAGGCCGTGCGCACGAGCGTCGAGGAGCACCTGCCCGGAGCCGATCCGTCGCGCCTGGCGGCGATCGTCCACTCCGCGCGCACGCGGCTCTTCGCGCTGCTCAAGCAGGGCTCGCAGTCCGTGCGAGGCCTCTCCAAGGCCGATTTCCTGAAGGAGGCCGAGGCCGACCGCAGGCGCATCGTGGCCGAGAGCGAGAAGGCGCGCCGGGAGCTCGAGCACCTGCTGGTGCAGTTGCGCGAGCGCCGCGCGCAGGTCGGCCGCATCCAGGACGACCTGGTGGCCGAGTCCCGCAAGAGCGGCCTGCTGCAGGACGAGCAGCTCACCCAGCGCATCCACGCGATGTTCGGAGGTGACGAGGCCGACGCGGAGACGGCGCGGATCCGCGACCGGATCCTGGAGCTCGTGCTGCACACGGTCCAGACCGAGCGCGAGAAGGTCGTCGACGCCCAGATGACCGAGCACAAGCGCGAGGTCGACCGGTTCGAGCGGCGGATTTCGAAGCTGACCGCGTCGCTGGAGCTGACCGAGGAGGAGCTGCACCGCATCGCGAGGATGAAGGACGTCGACCTGGGGGTCGCCTCGATCTACCGGGACGTGCAGGGACTCAGCCTGGCCGAGGCGGCGTACGAGGCGAAGTTGGAGATGATGAGATGCATCTTCGAGGCGAACCTCGAGCTGCAGAAGGGGGACGTGTCGAGCGACTGAGCTCGATCGTGACGGAACTCCGCGGCGCGCGATGGAGAAGCGCGCCCGGAACGATGAACTTCATGTGCACCCGGGAGAATGTCAGATGACCGAACTAGACGTGCTTGAGAACGTGGAGCGTGAGGATTTCGGGACCGAGAAGAAGAAGGACGCCGGTGTCCTCTACCTCGGCGTCGACCTCGGCACCTCGCGCACCTCCGTCACCGCGAGCAACGGCGAGCGCGTGACGATCGCTTCCTACGTTGGCTATCCGAAGGACGTGGTCAGCAGGAAGCTCTTGAAGAAGGAGGTCCTCTTCGGCGACGAGGCCCTGGAGAAGCGCCTGTCGCTCAATCTCTATCGTCCGCTCGCCAAGGGCGTGCTGAAGTTCAGCGAGGACGGCACCGAGGACTACGAGGGCAACGTGAGGGCCGCCAAGGACCTCCTGCACGAGGCCATCGGACGCGCCAAGCCGCGCAAGGACGAGCTCGTGTACGCCGTCATCGGCGTCCCGGCCGAGGCCTCGATCCGCAACCGCGAGGCGATCCTGGAGGCGGCGCGCGAGTCGGTCGACTCGGTCATGCTGTGCTCCGAGCCGTTCTCGGTCGCTTACGGCCTCGACATGCTCGACGACGTGCTGGTGATCGACATCGGCGCGGGCACGTCGGACCTGTGCCGCATGCACGGCACGATGCCCGAGGAGTCCGATCAGGTCACGCTGACGTGGGCCGGTGACGCGATCGACGAGGAGCTCGAGCGGCTGCTGCACGCGAGCTGCCCCGAGGCGCAGTTCACGATCCAGATGGTCAAGGCCATCAAGGAGAAGTTCGGCACGGTCTCCGATCGCGCCGATCCGGTCGTGGTCTCGCTGCCGGTCAACGGCAAGCCGACCGAGTTCGAGGTCACGGACGAGGTGCGCCAGGCCTGCCACCTGATCGTGCCGCCGCTGGTCGAGGGCCTCGGCCGGCTGATCGCCACGTTCGACCCCGAGTTCCAGGAGCGCCTCAAGGAGCGCGTCCTGCTGGCGGGCGGCGGCAGCCAGATCCGCGGCCTGGACAAGGCGCTCGAGGACGAGATGCACAGCGCGCTCGGCGGCGGCCGGGTGATCCGCATCGAGGAGCCGATGTACGGCGGCGCCAACGGCGCGCTCAAGATCGCGCACGACATGCCGGCGGAGTACTGGGAGAAGCTCAAGTAGCCGCGGCGACGGTCGTCGGCCCCGGGTCGCGGGACCCGTCCGCACCCCGGAGTGCGACCGGGAGCCCCTGGCGAGCGCCAGGGGCTCCCGGTCTTCGCATCGTGGCGCGGGGCGCTCGATCGGCGCTCAGATCTTGCGCAGGATCATGGCCGCGCGCTCGGCGGCCTTGGTCCCGGCGTACTTCTTCACCAGCGCCTCGTACTTGCCGGCGGCCTTCTTGAGCGTGCGCCGCGCGGCGAGATCGTGCGCCTTCACGAGCGCCTCGGCCGCCTCCAGCTCGAGCTGCAAGGAGTCGTCCTTACGGATCTCCTCGACGCGCGCGGCGATCGCGTCGCCGAGCTCGCTGCCGCGCAGGTCGTCGGCCAGCGCCTCGAAGACCTCCATGGCCGTCAGCACCTCACGGTCCTTCAGGAACGACTCGGCTTGCCCGCGCAGCAGGGCGACGTAGGCCTCGAGCTCGCCGGCGAGGTACTCCGCGTCCTCCTTGTCGGCGGCCTCCGCGCGCTCGTCGGCGGCCACCTTGCGGGCCGCCAGGAGGGCCTTGCCGAGCTTGCCTTCCTCGGCCGCCTTGACGGCCGAGGAGAGGGCGCGCGAGAGCTCGCGCTCCACGCGGCAGGCCAGAAAACTGGCGCTCGGCAGGGGACGGGCACCCTTCAGCGCGTCCTTGATCGCGCCCTTGCTCAAGCCGCTCGGGTGTCCGGCCCAGGCCACGTCACCCTGCGGGTCGATCAGCACCGCGCTCGGGTAGCCCTTGACGCCGTACTTCGAGTTGGCGTGTGAGCCCGACCCGACGCGCACGCGCAGGCCGAGGTCGTCCACGTAGGGTCCGACGAGCTCGTCGCCCTCGTCGGACAGCGCCAGCACCACCAGGCCCTTCGGGCCGAATTCGTCCTGCAGCTCCTGCAGGTGGGGCCACTGCCCCTTGCAGGGTCCTCACCAGGTGGCCCAGAACTCGAGCAGGACCGCCTGCCCGCGCAGGGCGTTCAGATCGGGATTGCGTCCGATGTGGTTGTACCAGCGGGTCGCGTCGATCTCGGGCGCGTCCGAGCCGACGGGCGGCAGGTCGCAGAGGGCGCGAGCCGAGAGCGTCAGGGCCAGGCCCAGCACGCCGGCGCCGAGGAGGAGCTTCGTGTTCATCGCGAATCTCGGGAGCGTTCGGGAGCGCGGCGCGCCGTGGCGCGGCCGCAGAGACAGCCACCGCAATGCTAGGCCATCCGCGCCGGTTCGCCGCTCAGGAATCCCGTTCGACCCGCGTAAGCCCCGCTCCCGCTCCCGTCCACTCCATCACCGGCCGGTGCGGGTCCTCCCTCACGACCCGGAACCCGGCCCGCGCGTACATCCCTTCCGGCCCCGTCCACAGCCGGCCTTCCTCCTCTCCCGCTCCCCTGCGTGGGAACGCCTGGACTCGCTCCACCCCGCGCCGCGCGAGGTCCGCGAGCACCTCCCCTAGCAGGAACGAGGCCGCCCCCCGGCGGCGCGACCCCGGCGCGATCTCGAAGCAGGTCACGGCCCACGCGCCGGGATCCGGCTCGAGGACGTACTGGCGCACGAGCTTCGCGAGCCGGTCGCGGCGCCCGACCTGGCACCAGCCGACCGGCCGCGCGCCGTCGTACAGCAGGTAGCCGTCGTGCTCGCCGCGCGCGCACAGCTCCTGGCGCAGGGCCAGGTTCTGCGCCGCCGTGCGCTCGCCCCATCCTTCCCACGTCTCCACCCACCACGCGACGCAGAAGCACCAGCCGGCACCGTTCTGGGCGCAGTGGAAGGCGCGGAAGTCGTCCCAGCGCTCGGCGTCGAAGGCCCGCACCGACCACTCGCCCACGTCAGTCCCCCTTCGTTCCGACCGGGATCAGCACGCGCGCCGCGACCGGGTAGTGGTCCGAGGGGAAGCGGCCGCCGTCCTCGTCGCGCACGATCTCGGCCCCCAGCACCCCGACCGCGGGCGTGGCGAGCACGAAGTCGATCTTCGCGCCATCCGTCCCCCCGCGGAAGCCGTGGAAGGTGCCGACCTCGGTGGAGTCGGGATGCAGGGCGCGGAAAGTGTCCACCAGCCCGTGGAGCGCGCGCACGGGCTCGGAGTCCTCGCCGGCGTTCAGGTCGCCCAGCAGGAGCGCCGGGTGGGCCGGCCGGCGCACGGCGATGCGCGCCGCGACCAGGCGCGCCGACTCGAGCCGGGCGGTCGCGCCGAGGTGGTCGAAGTGCACGTTGAAGACCTGGAAGCGCCCGCCGCCGCGTTCCTCGAACAGCGCCCAGGTGCAGACGCGCGGCAGGCTCGCGTCCCAGCCGCGGCTGCCCGGCAGGTCGGGCGTCGCGCTCAGCCAGAACGTACCGCTCGCGACGAGGGCGAAACGCCCGCTGCGGTAGAAGATCGGGCAGGCCTCCCCCGAGCCGTCGGCCTCGCGCCCGACGCCGACGGCGGCGTACCCGGGGCACGCGGCCAGGAACTCCGCGCGCTGGAAGGCGAGCACCTCCTGCATGCCGACGACGTCGGGCGCGCGCCGGCGCAGGACGTCCAGGGCCAGCTCGCGCCGCAGCGGCCAGGAGTCCGGCCCGTCGCGCGCGCTGCCGTAGCGCACGTTGTAGGTCATGGCGGCCACCTCGAAGTGGCGCTGGTCCGCCGGCCGATGCGGCGGGCGGCCGGCCTCGCCGCCGAGCGAGCGCTCGCCGGCGCAGCCGGTCGCGGCCAGGGCGCACAGGAGGGCGAGGGTGGCGCGCACAGGCCCGAGGCTAACCGATGCGCCGCGCCATGAGGCCGGCGCGCCCGTCCGCCTCGCGCTCGAGGAGCGTCTCGAAGCCCGCCAATCCGCGCGCCAGCTCGCCGCGCCCGAGGCAGAAGCGCAGCGGCGGCCGCTCGCCGTCGCGATCGACGGTGGCGGTCGCGAACACGAGGTGGCCGCCGGGGACGACCAGCCGGGCGAGCTCCGGCAGGAGCGGGCGGTGCAGGAAGCCGAACGACAGCACGAGGTCGAAGCGCGGCGGCTCGGGCGAGAGCGCGGTCAGGTCGACCGTTCCGGTCGCCACGGACAGGCCTTCCGCCCGCGCGCGCTCGGCCAGGATCCCGAGGCCGATCGGGCTGACGTCCCAGGCGCTCGCGCGCCAGCCGCGCCGCGCGAGCTCGAGCGCGTGCCGGCCGGTGCCGGCCGCCAAGTCGAGCGCCGTGCGCCCGGCCCCCGGCCCGAGGCGCTCGAGCGCCTCGAGCGCGAAGGGGTCGGGCGCGCGCACGCCTTCCCCGTCTTCGCCGGAGTAGCGCAGGTCCCAGCGTTCGCGGTCGCTCGGCATGGACCCACCTATACTGGCGCGCCGTGCAGGGACGAGCAAAGGCCGCCGCCGAGCGCTGGCAGGATCCCGAGGCGGCCCGCCGCTACGCGCGCGAGCGCTTCGGCCGCCAGCGCGCCGGCGCGCGCGACGCGCGCCTGGTCTCGGCGCTGCTGGCGCGCCACGGCGTCGAGCCGGGCCCGGGCGGCATCCTCGACGCGCCCTGCGGGACCGGCCGCCTGCGCGCGGCGCTGGCGCGCTTCGGCGTCCCGGTCGTCGGGCTCGACGCCTCGCCCGCCATGCTGGCCGAGTCGGAGGGCGCGCGCCGACTGGTCGGCGCCCTGCCGCGCCTGCCGTTCTCGACCGGGAGCTTCGACGTCGTCGTGTGCTGCCGGCTGCTGCACCACCTGGGCGCGCAGGAGGAGCTCGCGGCCGCGATCGAGGAGCTCGTGCGCGTCTCGCGCCGGCTGGTGATCGCATCGTTCTGGGACGCGGCCTCTCTCGCCGCCTGGCGCCGGCGCAGCGGCCTGCGGCGCGACGCGAGCGGCCGCGCGGCCCTCGCCCGGCCTCGGCTCGAGCAGCTCTTCCGCCGCGCCGGCGCGGACGTCATCGATTGCGCGCACTCGTTCCGGTTCGTGTCGATGCAGGCCTTCGCCCTGGCGCGCAAGCGCGGCTGAACCGTGGCGCGCGGCCGCTTCGAGACCGGGTTCGGGACCCTGCACCTCGTCGGCCGGGACGAGGAGGCGCTGCGGGCCGCGCGCGAGCTGGCGGTCGGCGCAGCGCGCGAGGCGGGGCCGGTCGGCGGCTTCGTGCCCTTCCTCGGCGCCCGCGCGTACTTCAAGGGCGGCCCCTTGACGGGCGGGGCGCGCCTGCGCCACGCCCTGCGCGCGCACGTCCTGCGTCGAGCGCTGCCGCGCCTGAACGAGTACCGGAACCTGCGCTGGCTCGAGCGGCGCCTGTTCCAGGTGCCGGCGCCGCTCGCGGCCGGCGCCCTCTGGCGCCGCGGCGCGGCCCGCTACCAGCTCCTGCTGACGGCCGAGGTGCGGGAGACGCGCACTCTGCGCGAGTTCCTGGCGAGTGGGGATTCAGGGCGCGGGGCGGTGCTCTCCGAGCTGGCGCGCGAGCTGGCGCGCATGCACGCCCTCGGCTTCGTGCACCGCGACCCCTACCCGCGCAACCTGCTGGTCGGCGCGTCCGGGCCGGGGCGGCGCGTCTTCTTCCTCGACGCCTGGCACGGCGGGCCCGCGTTCCAACTGCGCGGTCCGGCCTACGACCTGGCCTGCTTCCTCCTGCACGCCCCCGAGCTGCTCGCGGGCGGCGAGGCGCGCGCCTTCCTCGCGCGCTACCTGGACGAGCGCGCCGTCCAGGGCCGGCCGGCGGGCGACGCAGGGCGCTTCACCCGCGCCGTCGAGCGCCGGCGCCGCGCCCTGGTCCGCCGCCTGCGGCGCGACCCCGCCCGCCTGCGCGGCGGCGAGCTGCCGCCGCTCGACTGGACGGTGTGAGTCCGTGACCCGCGTTGCCCGCGCCCATTCAAAGCGCTAGGCTCCGCGCGTGGGTGGGGTCTCGATCTCCCTGTGCGTGATCGCGCGCGACGAGGAGGCGTTGATCGGCGCCTGCCTCGACAGCGCGCGTGGAGTGGCCGACGAGGCGCTCGTGGTCGATACGGGCAGTGCGGACGCGACCGCGCGCGCCGCCCGCGAGCACGGCGCGCGGGTCGAGACCTTCCAGTGGCGCGACGACTTCGCCGCCGCGCGCAACGTGGGGCTCGAGCGCGCGCGCGGCTCGCACGTGCTGGTGCTCGACGCCGACGAGGTGCTGGCGCCCTCGGCCGGGGCGGCGCTGAGGCGCGCCGCCGCCGACCCGCGCACGCTGCTCTGCCTGCTGCCCCTGCACGACGCCGACGCGCTGGACGCGCCGGTCGACCAGGTGCTGTCGGGCGCGCGGCGGATGTGGGACCCGAGCTGGGTCGGGCGCTTCTTCAGGAACGACCCGCGCGTGCGCTTCCGGCGCCGCGTGCACGAGACGGTGCTCGCCGGCGTCAACGAGTGCCTGACGGCCGGGGGCGGTGTGGTCGACGCGCTCGAGGCGCCGATCGTGCACTTCGGCGAGGTGCGCGCGCTGCGCGAGCGGCGCGACAAGGCGCGGCGCAACACGCGCCTGCTCGAGCTGGCCCTGCGCGAGGACCCGGGCGACGGCGAGCTGGCCGGCTACCTCGCCCACGAGCACTACCGGCAGGGGCGCGTGCCCGAGGCGCGCGACGTCGCGCTGCGGGCCTTCCGCCCCTACCTCGAGCGCCTCGACGCGATGCCGGCGAGCGTCCTCAAGCCGGTGCCGGTCGCGCTCGGCTCGGCCCTGGCGGTGTGCCAGATGCAGCTTTGCGACGCGGCCGGCGCGCTGGCGACGGTCGTCGCGGCCGCCGCGCGCTGCACGGCGCCGCACCCCAACCTGCGCTTCCTGGAGGGCGTGGCGCTCGAGCGCCTCGGCCGGCCGGCCGAGGCCGAGCGCTGCCTGCGCGACTGCCTGGCGATGGACGGCCGGCGCCAGCTCGTTCCGCTCAACCCCGGCGTGACCGGGCCGGCGGCGCGCCTGCGGCTGGCGAACGTGCTCCTGTCGCTCGGCCGGCCGCGCGAGGCGCTCGCGGAGTGCGAGGGGCTCGCGGGCGAGTACGAGGCGGCCGGGCGCCTGGCGCGGGCCGAGGCCGAGCTGGCGCTGGGCGCGCCCGAGCGGGCGTTGACCACGCTCGCGCCGCTGATGAGCGACGCGGACCCGGCGCCCGACCTGTTCGCGCTCGCGAGCGGCGCCGCGCAGGCGCTGGGCCAGGCCGACCCGGCCTTCGCGGCCGCCGCGCGCGGCGCGCCGCCCGCGCGCTGGATCGAGCGCCGCCGCGCGCGCTTCGTCGCCGAGTAGGGATACGGTTCCGCGACGGAGAGCCCGTGTCCGCTACCCGGCGAGCAGCACGTAGCGCAGCACGAACAGGGCCGCGAAGAGGTGCAGCAATGGCGGCGTCTCGCTCCCGCGCCCGCTGGCGAGGCCCAGCACCGAGGTGGCGATGAAGCCCCAGGCGATCCCGTCCGTGATCGAGAACGAGAGCGGCATCACGATCACCGTCAGGAAGGCCGGGATGGCCACGACCGGGTCCTTCCAGTCCACGTCGTGCACCGCCCCCACCATGAACGTGCCGATCAGGACCAGCACCGGCGCGATCACCGGGTAGTGGACGATCGCCGGGTCGGCGGCGGACGGCACGCCGCCGCCGACGGTCGCGAGCAGCGGCGCGAAGACGAGCGCGCCGAGCATGAGGAGCCCGGTGACGACCGCCGTCAGGCCCGTGCGGCCGCCGGCCGAGATGCCCGCCGCGCTCTCGACGTAGGTCGTCACCGTGCTCGTCCCGAGCAGCGCGCCGAGGGTCGTGCCGGCGGCGTCGGCCGTGAAGGCGCCGCGCGCGCGCGGCAGGCGCCCGTCACGGAGCACGCCCGCCTGGCGCCCGAGGCCCAGCAGCGAGCCGATCGTGTCGAACAGGTCGAGAAACAGGAAGACGACGATCACCGCCAGCCAGTCCGTCCAGGGCCGGGCCAGGAGCCCGGCGAAGTCGAGCTGAAAGGCGGTCCCGGCCGGCGAGGGCGGCGCGCCGACGAGCCCCTTCCAGACGACGAGCGGCGTCTCCAGCGCGAAGAGCGAGCTCGCCGCCAGCCCGACCGCGGCCGTGAGCAGCAACCCGAAGAGCAGTGCCGCCGGCACGCGCCGCACGAGGAGCACCGAAGAGGCGCAGAGGCCGAAGAGCGACAGCAGGCAGACGGGCGAGCCGAGCTCACCGAGCTGCACGTAGGTCGTCGGGTGCGCGCGCACGAGCCCGCCCCACTCGAGCCCGGCCAGGGCGATCAACAACCCGATCCCGGCCGCGATGCCGGCCCCGAGGTGGCGCGGGACGGCGGCCATGACGCGCTCGCGGAAGGGCGTGGCCGAGAGCGCCAGGAAGACCACTCCGGCGACCAGGTTGGCGGCCAGCGCCTGCTGCCAGCCGAACCCCATGCCGAGGCAGACCGCGTACGTGAAAAAGAAGTTGTGCCCCATCGCCGGCGCCAGGGCGAAGGGGTGGTTCGCCAGGAGCCCCATCAGGAAGCAGGCGACGGCGGAGGCGACGCAGGTCGCGAACAGGACGCCGCCCGCGTCCATGCCGGCCGCGCCGAGCACCGTCGGCTGGACGAAGAGGATGTAACTCAGGGCGGCGAAGGTGACGGCGCCCGCCGCCGCCTCGCGCCCGGCGCTCGTCCCGGACTCCCGCAGGTGGAAAAGCCGATCGAGGAGACCCACGGCTACACTCTAGCCATGGTGAGCCCCGCGCTTCGACTCCTGCTTCCGCTCGCCGCGGCGGCCCTCTTGACGGCCCTGTCCGCCTGCCAGGCAGGCGTGCGCGGTGGACGCTACACCGTCCACGACACCGCCGGCGCCCGGCGCATCGAGCTGGCCGAGATGGTCGACCGGCTCGCCGATCACGACGTGGTGTTCCTGGGCGAGGAGCACGACAACGACGTCGGCCACCGCCTGCAGCTCTGGACGACGCGCATGCTGCACGCGCGCCGGCACGACCTGGTGCTCTCGCTGGAGCAGTTCGAGGCCGACGTGCAGGAGTCGCTCGACCTCTACCTCGCGGGCACGATCGACGAGGAGACCTTCCTGGCCTCCGCGCGCCCCTGGGGCAACTACGACGAGCACTACCGCCCGGCGGTCGAGTGGGCGAAGAAGCGCGGGCTGCCGGTCCTGGCGGCCAACATCCCCCGCCCGCTGGCGCGCACGGTCAGCCGCCGCGGTTACGACGACGTCGCCGGGGAGCGCTTCGCGCCCTGGGGCCTGCACGTGGACGAGGCGGCCTACCGCGAGCTCTTCGCGCAGGCCATGGGCGGCCACGGCGCGCTGGAGGACGCCCAGCTCGACCTGTGGTTCGCGGCGCAGTGCGTCAAGGACGACATGATGGCCGAGAGCATCGCGTGCGCCCTCGAGCGCGCGGCGCCGGCGCGGCCGCTGGTCGTGCACTGGTGCGGCAAGTTCCACTCCGACCGCGGCCTGGGCACGGTCTCGCGCCTGCTTCGGCGCCGCCCGGGCCTGAAGGTCGCGGTCGTCTCGATGAGCTCGGGCCGCATCTCGCGCCCGCTCGACGCGGACGAGCTGGCGGCCGGCGACTTCCTGTGGCGCGTGCCCGCGCAGTGAGAGGGATGCGGTTGTGGGGCAAGGAGAACCCCACGACTCGGCGTGGCCGACTTCGTGGGGTTTCCGTCGGGGCGTATCCCTACGGCAGGAACTGGATGCGCAGGGCGTCGGAGAGGTTGAAGGCGAGGCCGTCGCGGTACCAGAGCTGGAAGGCCCAGGTCGAGCCGGGCAGGGCCTGGCCGGGGCCGGAGCCGAGCGGCGGCTGGTCGAGCTCGAGCGCGCGCTCGACGCTCCCGTTCAGACCGACGGAGAGCGGCGGGTACAGGCGGAAGAAGGGCGCGCCGATGCACAGTGCTCCCTCGCCGAAGGGGGCGGGCGCGCGCTCGGCGCCGTAGAAGAACAGCGCGAACGCACCCGGGACCGCGCCCGAGACCGAGAGCGTCAGGAAGTTGTCCTCGATCCCGATCGGCCCGCTCTTGGCGATCTTCGCCGCCGCGCCGGTCGAGTTCGGCCGCGCGTCGCAGAATTGCTCGGCGTCTCCCACCGCGCCGCGGTAGATCGTCACCCGGCCGGAGTAGTCGTAGCCGTGGTCGGTCTCCGGGTTGCCCATGGCGAGCTCGGAGAGCCCGTCGCCGTCGATGTCTCCGAGCAGATCCATCCACCAGACGCCCCAGCTCCCTTCGGGGTCGAACACGCGCCACAGGAGCTCGCCGGTGCGGCCGGAGAAGACCAACGTCGAGCCCGCGCCCGGGCCCGCGCCCATCTCGTTGCCGTCGTGTGGAGCGGAGACGAGCACGTCGGGCACGCCGTCACCGTTCAGGTCCTCGCCGCCCCGCACCCGGTAGCCGATCTGGGTCCCGGTGCTGACGGTGTGCTCGTCGGCCTGCCACTCGTAGAGGATGCGCGCATCGAGCCCGGAGTAGACGCGCACCATGCCGTGGGTGGCGCCGAAGGTCAGGTCGACCGAGCCGGGAGCGCCGGCCGCGAAGTCCGGCATCCCGTCGCCGTCGACGTCGCCCACGCCCGCAACGGCCACGCCCAGGTGGTCGCCGCTCACCCCGATCCCCTCCGGGATGTCGCCGAAGACGCTGTGGATCTCCGCGCCGTCGCGGCCCGAGTAGACCGTCGCCCGGCCGGTCCAGTCGCCGTTGGTCGAGTCCTGCGGGAAACCGCAGGCGTAGTCGGCGGCGCCGTCGCCGTCCATGTCGCCCACCCCGGCCACCGAGGTGCGGCTCGTCTCGCCGGTGTGGACGCGGATCAGGTGCCCGTCGGGGCCGCCGTAGATCTTGACGTTGGCCGGCCAGGGACCGCCGACGGCCCCGGCCACGTCGTCGTAGCCGTCTCCGTCGACGTCCCCCAGCCCCGCCACGCGCCGGCCGAGCTTGCCGTACTGCGTGTCGCCGTCCATGCGCGCGATCTCGTGGCCGTCGGCCCCGCTGTAGACGCGCACCGAACCCGCCCACCACACGCCCGGGCTGGCGTTCGGCGCCCCGGCCACGAAGTCGAGTGTCCCGTCGCCGTCGAAGTCGCCGGCGGCGTCGAGCGCGAAGCCCAGGTTTATGCAGCAGGGCTCGGAGATCTCAAGCAGCAGCTCGTGCGTGGCGCCCGAGACGACCCGCAGCGTCGAGTGGTCCCACGACGCGACGAGCACGTCCGGCGTGCCGTCGTGGTTGACGTCCCCCACGCGCGAGACGTTCGCCTGGAGGTCACCGTAGGCCTGCCCGTCGATCGTGAACAGCACCTCCTGGGAGGTCGCCGAGCCGCCGAGCAGCACGGTGCCCAGGAGGGCGAAGACCGCGCGCGAAAGGCGCGCCTGGAAGCTCGGCTCTCGTCTCATCGTCCGTTCCATTCCGGTCACCTCCCTTCTAGCGGTACTCGAGGATGCGGATCCCGGCCTTGCTGTCCCCGACGAGCAGCGTCCGCATCCGTGCCGTCGTCGCGGATGCGCACGCCGGCCTCCCCATAGGGCAGCTCGATGTGGTCGATCTTCACCAGGTGGGGTTGGCTCGGACCTGGAGTTGGGGGGGGCGGCGGGGTGTGGGACTCCGTATCAGGGCGTATCCCTACGGCAGGAACTGGATGCGCAGGGCGTCGGAGAGGTTGAAGGCGAGGCCGTCGCGGTACCAGAGCTGGAAGGCCCAGGTCGAGCCGGGCAGGGCCTGGCCGGGGCCGGAGCCGAGCGGCGGCTGGTCGAGCTCGAGCGCGCGCTCGACGCTCCCGTTCAGACCGATGGAGAGCGGCGGGTACAGGCGGAAGAAGGGCGCGCCGATGCACAGCGCGCCTTCGCCGAAGGGCACGGGCGCGCGCTCGGTGCCGTAGAAGAACAGCGCGAACGCACCCGGGACCGCGCCCGAGACCGAGAGCGTCAGGAAGTTGTCCTCGATCCCGATCGGCCCGCTCTTGGCGATCTTCGCCGCCGTGCCGGTCGAGTTCGGCCGCGCGTCGCAGAAGCGCTCGGCGTCGCCCACCGCGCCGCGGTAGATCGTCACCCGGCCGGAGTAGTCGTAGCCGTGGTGGGTCTCCTGGTTGCCCATGGCGAGCTCGGAGAGCCCGTCGCCGTCGATGTCCCCGAGCAGGTCCATCTCCCAGACGCGCCAGCTAGGTTCGGGGTCGAACACGCGCCACAAGAGCGCGCCGGTGCGGCCGGAGAAGACCAGCGTCGAGCCCCAAGCCGGGCCCGCGCCCATCTGCCCGCCGT
>Ga0326597_10003614_pt1 | contig 22159 bp, 23 predicted proteins | sample RVTome_12_FD_203789 | JGI IMG/M metagenome (GOLD analysis project Ga0326597, IMG submission 203789) | Soil microbial communities from uranium-contaminated site in the Upper Colorado River Basin, Wyoming, United States - RVT100D185 | ecosystem: Environmental > Terrestrial > Soil > Contaminated >...
TTCAGTGGCCCCGTCGCGTTCCCTGTCTGGCTGTCGGCTTCAAACCAGACACCCCGTTAACCCGGAGTGCGGAACCGCTCGTGCCTATTGACAGAGTTAAGCCATATCAACGTCTTGGTGAACGGCGGGCCAGCACCATACTCAACGAGGGCATAACGCTTGCAGCCCGTCCGTTCCACCTGACGTTAGGCATAGCTCGCTTTCCAAGATTGAGGTTCGTTGATCCAACCACCAATCATTACTGACTAAGTGCCACTCGTCTTGAGGAAATACATGAGTACGGCAAATACGGGTATCCAACCGTAGAGGCCCAAATAAACGTTACGTACTTGACGCAGGTTTAGCGGGACTGGACGCACTAAGTATCGTTCGTTAGTAGACGCATAGACGATGAGGTAGGTGCTGTCAGTCTCGCCAGTTGGCTTAACGCGATAGGAACCGAGTGGGAACAGGGGACAGTATAAAAATGAGATCCACTCCGTAGTGATGTAGGAACCGTCAGGCTCCTCCTCGCGCTTCCCGAAGTACGTGGTTCCGATGCCATTGAAGCTGTGCGGCATATTTACCCCTATAGTGGACGAGCCCTAACGTCCCACATAATACGCCCTCGCCAGCGGCGCGAAGCGACGCTGGCGAGGGTCGTTGCCGATGCGGCGGTTAGACATCGCCTTTACCATCTGCCTTCAAATGCTTCTTCACGAAGTACGGATTGGCGATCTCATCAAACGCGAAGGTGATCGTTCTCGGCTCATAGAGGAAGCAGTTGATGAGCTCGGCAGATTCAATATCGAACAGGGCGATATTGTGTCCTTTCCCAAGAAGGCTTCGATATACGATTCCGTCGCATTCGCTGGCGCGAAACATTTCCGCCAGGACTTGCGTCGGCGCGTAGTCCGCCGTCGAATCGTCTGGATTAACCGGCTCAGAAAACGCATGGTCAATTGCCGCCCAAACGGCCATTTCCCGCTCGGCCACATCTGGTTCTTCGAAATACCAAGTCCGGTTCGAGCCATGTAGAACGGAGCAATCCATAACGACGAGGTCCCTCGATACCTTGAACTGCCCAACCGACACGCGGAGGCGGAGCCAAGGTCGTACTTCCGCCATGGCCGTATCTTTGTCCGTCGCGAGGTAGAGACATGAAATCCCTTTGGGATTCACTCGTCCCTCACGCGCAGAATCGACAAGTGGTTTCATGCGCGGAGAATCGAGAGGCGCTGGAACGTCGATCTCTATGTCGTCGTGAGACTCGGTGCGCCATCCATGCCCCTGTTGGGCGCGCCAGAAAATGCTGCCGGCGCGAATGGTTTTCTTGCGTTCGCTACTGGTAGCAAGGACCGCATCCAGAAAAGACTGGGCGCGGGCGTCTCTAATGTAGCGAGACTTCCGCTTCACGGCATGCGCGAAGTTCTCATAGCTTCGCCAAGACTCAAATTCAGCCACGGTCTCTTTTCAGCAATGCCTAACGTCGGTGTTCAGACGTGCGCCGCTTCTGGCGCGCCGCCTGCAACACGTTGTTGGGCAGCCTGGTAGAGAAACTCCGGCGCGAGATCGGCACCATTCGGCCATGTGACCGTTTCAAGTTCTGGATGTATCGCGGCCTGAGCGAAGAGCGCCACGTCCTTCAAGGGCTCGAACATGGGGCCCCAAAGTTCAGCGCTCAGATCCACGGTCCCGGACAGGCCGTCCTGGAAACGGAGCCAAAGCTTATAGCCTTCCAAGGGTCTTACCTCAACCACCTTCGGAATCATGATTTACTCCAACGGTTCGATCTTGTTCAAAGGTTGCCTGGCCTGAGCGCGCGTCCAGTCTTCCAGGAGTTCCGCCTGATGGAGAGCGCGCCATTCCTCGACCAGTCTCTGTGTACGAGTACCCAGGTTGCCTTCCAGTATCGCACCATTGTCTATGCGAAGGGAGGCTTGATCGCCACCATATTTCGCGTGGAAATGAGGCGGCGAGTGATCATTGTAGTACATCGCGATGATGATGCCGAAGAAACGGCTTACCTCTGGCACGCCTGTCTCCCTTCCCCGAGAATCATACGTTACGCCGGGTCGGAGGCTTATGCAATTCCACCTTGAAAGATTCGGTTTGGCTTCGACTCCGCGCGTGCGACGCGCAGCCTGTCCTGAGCGTCGCGCCCGTTCGCAAGGACCCTTCGAATCCGCCGCTCACGCAGCTACGCTCAGGGCGAACCGAATCTATCAACGAACTGTTAACCGCGAACCGGCAGCGTTATCCAACCCAAGCAACGCGAGCGATCTTGCGTCAAGCCCGGGAATCTTCATCGTGCTTTTACTTCGCGCCGTGCGATGCGATTGATATCACGGCAGGCTTGCCCGACCGGTTACTCCACGCGTGATTGGTGCCCCGCTGCACCACGAACTCCCCTGCCTTCAGCGGCACTTCCTGCGTGTCGAGCACCAGCACGATTTCGCCTTCCAGCACGATACAGAAATCGAGCGTGCGGATTTTCTGCATGTACGGATGCGGCGCCTGCGGCGAGTACGTCGACGCGCCGGGCGAGTCCACCGACTTGAACCAGGCGGCGACTTCGGCGGCGCCCACTTTACCTTGCCACGCGGCGTCCGGCGGAAAAGTAACGACGTTCAGCACCGAGCCTTTGGCCGGCGGCACGAGCACGTGGGGCAGGTGTAGCGTTTCGTACACGAGCTGCGCCGGGAAGCCGTCGACAACCCACATGCGTTGGAGCGCAAATCCCGGTCGCGCGGGATCGGTGCGCACGTCGGGGGAAGCCGTGTCGCCGACGAGGCTCGACTTGCCGGCTACACGGTCGATGGCGACGATGCGCCGCTGGGGCTTCACGCCTGCCGGGAGCTGCTGGTTCTCCGGCGGCCGCAGCGGCTTGTCGTTGCCCTGCGCGGTGCCCGCGGGACCGTCGACGAATTCCGCGTCGAACATGTCGAAGGCCATCAGGCAGCCCTCAGCAGAGCTGTCCCAGAGATGCCACGCGCCCACGTCGATGACGATGTCGCCGGGCTTCAACGTCAGCGTGCAGTCGTCGAGTTCCATCACGCGCTCGCCGGAAATCATGATGCCGTAGTCGACCGACTTGGTCTTGTGCATGTAGGAGCGGTTGTAGTGATTGCCGCCGCCGCGGTCCCACGTGCGGCCATGCGGCTCCGGCGACTTGTAAGGCTGATTCGGAGGCGACTCCGCGGTCTTCGCGAGCCAGTGCACGACGCGCTGGTGTCCGCCGCCGACCGGGCATGGAAACTCGTCGTCCCACAGGCCGGCGTCTTCCTTCCCGTCGAGCGGCGGCGGCGTCTCGCGCCACACCCAGAAGTCGGTGTGGCCGCGGCCTTTGACCTGCCCACCGTCCGCACCCGGCAACTGCGCTTCATGCGTGCCGGGCGAGGGGCCATCCCAAACCACTTTCGATCGGCCGCGCGCGTCGTTTCCTGTAACCACTCGCCGGATCGGTGTCAGTGCCATGGCTTCTTTTCTCCTTGCGTCTCCGCTATGCGTCGTGATCGACCTGCAGCGCTTCGAGGAAGCGCGAAACCAGGTTGTACGTTGCGATGGTCGCGGTAAGCTCGGTCAACTCGCGTGCATCGAAATGAGGCCTTAACGGATCGAACACGCTGTCGGGCACGTGGATGTCTTTCGTCATGGAGTCGGTGTACGCAAGCACCGCCCGGTCGGCCGCATCGAACGCGTCCGATTTCTGCCACTCTCGAAGCGCGTCGATCTGTTCCTGACTCATGCCTGCTTTGAGCGCATGAGGGATATGGCTCTGGTATTCGATGTCAGCGCCGTTGACGATCGCCACGCGCAGAATGGCGAGCTCGCGATACCTGCCGGCAAGTTTGCACTGCTGGCGCACCGCGGTGAGCAGGTTGAGCCAGCCGCGCGCAACTGGAGGGCTGTTGAGCAGCATGAGGTAAAGGTTGTGCAGCCTGCCGCGCTCCTTGCGAATCTGCGCGGCCAGCGCTACGATTTCTGCGTTCTGGTTCTCGTCGGGGTACGAAATGCGTGCCATGCTGGGGCTCCGTTGTTGTGGCTGGGAGTATCTCTGAGTCTGGCAGCTGCGGTCAATCGCAGATTCTCCGTCTTCACTGTTTCGGCACCCGCCCCATCAGGTAGAACTCGTCGTTGGGTCGCATGTTGATCAGGTTGGCCATGCGATTAGACAGTGCGAAAAAAGCGCTGATGGCGCCAATGTCCCAAATGTCCTCGTCCGAGAAGCCGTGGACCCGCAGTGCATCGAAGTCAACTTCTCCGATCTCCTCCGCATCCCGCGATACCTTCATGGCGAAGTCGAGCATGGCCATCTGACGCGATGTGATATCGGCTTTGCGGTAGTTTGTGGCCACCTGGTCCGCAATCAGAGGATTCCTGGCGCGCACACGCAGAATGGCGCCGTGCGCGACGACGCAGTACTGGCATTGGTTCGCGCTCGAGGTAGCGACTACGATCATCTCGCGTTCCGCCTTGGTGAGCCCTCCCGCTTTCTCCATCAGCGCGTCGTGATATGCGAAAAAAGCGCGAAACTCGTCCGGGCGGTGGGCCAGAGTGAGAAACACGTTGGGGACGAAACCCGCCTTGTCTTGTACTGCCAGGATCCGGTCTCGGATGTCCTGCGGCAGCTCTTGCAGATCCGGCACCGGATAGCGGCTGATTGGCTTGCCGTTCATCGAATCTCCTCCCTTAACCGCGGAACGCAGCAAGGTCGAGCCTGCCGCCGAACGCGGTTTTGGCAAACCGCAGAAACTGATCCGCGCGCTGCTCGCTCCAGCCGCCGTACGCCACGTTGCCGCGGAACTTGCGCTCGATGTCCTCGCGCGACAGCGGCTCGTGCACGCCGCCGCGGATATGCGGCTGGCGCTCCTCGAACACGCGCCCGTCCTTGAGCGTCATCCTGATGTGGCCGGTGTAGGCCTTGGGATACGGATTGTCGGGATCGACCACGTAGCGCACCTTGGATGCGAGCCCGAGTATGCGCGCATCGCGCACCGTCTTCGCGCTGAACGATTCGAGACCGGCGCCGCCGGTGACGAATGCGACCGCGATGTTGAACGGCGCGCTGAACTTGGCGGCGTAATCGTTGGCCGGGTGACGCTTGGAGGCAAGCGGCTCCCACAACCGGTGCACGTAGCCTTCCGCCGTCTCACACAACACCTCGGCGACATCATCGGCGGCAAAGCCTTTGCGCGCGAGCCGCAACGCGCAGTCGATATACGGCTGATTCATGGTGCCGGTCGCATAAGGCTTGAACGTCAGGCCCAGCATCAGCCACTCGCGCCCGAAATCGCGCGTGACGGCATCAAAGTCACCGCTCGCGCTGCGTGCGTAGCCGTTGAAAAGCCCATGAGTGCCTTCGAACACCGTGCGCGGCCCCAGAAAGCCCTGTTGCCCGATGCGCGCCGCATGCAGGCCGATACGCGCCGCCCAGCCGGCGTGCAGCCGCTTGGTCCACGCACCTTCGGCGAGATATTCGATGATGCCGCCCGCCATGCTGCCTGCGGTGCCGAGCGCATCGACCGTCTGTTTGCGGTTCAGGCCAAGCGTGGCCGACACGGCGAGCGTCGAGGCCATCGCGCCCAGCACGCTGGTCGGATGAAAGCCCGCCTTGTGGATCGCCTTCGGAATCACGAGGCTCAGGCGGCACAGCGCTTCGATGCCGGCCGCCGTGCCGATGAGCGCCGCACGTCCGTTGCGGCCGAAACGCTCGCACGCGGCGAGCACCGCCGGCACGATCACAGCGCCGCTGTGCACCGGCCCGCCTTCGAACGTATCGTCGAAATCCTCGCCGTGCGCGGCAGTGCCGTTGATCATCGCCGCGTCTTCCGCGCTGAACCCGCCGCTGTGCCCGAGCGCGCTGCAGGTGCCTTCGTGGTCGACAGCGGCGATCAGCGCACGAATGTAATCAGTGCTGCGCGCGGCGACGCACAGCCCGGCGACATCGATCAGTAGCTCCTCGGCGCGCGCGCGCACGGAAGCCGGTATCTTGTCGCCGCTGAGCGCGGTGATGCCGTTGGCAAGCAACTCGGCAACGGACTCGGTGGCTGGTGTGTTCATAAAGCTCGGAGATCAACCGACATCGAAGCCCGCAGCGCTCAACACCACTTGCGCGTTGAAACCGGTCAGGCGGCGAATGAATTCTTTCGACCGCTCGGGATGCGCCGAATGCGCCGCGAGCGCTACCGAATATACCGCGATATTCTGCAGTTCCGGTGGCAGCGGTCCCACCAGAGTAACCCCCCGATTGGCAATGATCTCGGTGATTTGCGTGATCCCGATCTCCAGCGTGCCCGTGCTTTGCGCAAGGTGCGCCATCGCCGCGTAGCCGTTCGGGAAAACCTGCAGCCGCGTCTTGATCTCGCCTGCAATGCCGAGCCGGTCGAGCACGTTGAGCACCACTTTTCCGGCGGTGGCGATGGCCGGATCCGGACATACGATTTTGGTTGCTGCCAGCAGGTTGCCGCGCAGCGCTCGCGCATTGCCGACGTCCGGCAGCGGCGTGCCTGCGCGCACCGCGACACCGGTGCCGACCCGGCCAAGGTCAATGCGCGAGCCGGGAACCACCAACCCCTCGCGGATCAATTCGTCGATCAGTGCAGCGGTGAGAATAATCACATCGACGGGCTCGCCGGCGACAACACGCGCTTTCATCGCGCCGACCGCGCCATAAGCGGCATTGATCAGATCGCCGCTTTCGCGCTGGAATTTCTCCGCAATCTGCGTCACCGCGGCCTGTGCGGCACCGGCGCTGAAAATGTTCAGAGCTGCCAAGCGCTCTCCTTCGGGATCTTTATCCGGAGCGTTATTATCCCACGCGGCCTGATTGACAGCGCCGGAATTCTGGGCACAATGAAATCTTAGGGCCCCTAACATAATGAAACGGATATACACCGCGAAGCACCCCACCGAAGCGCACCTGGTCAGGGGCATGCTCGAAGCGGATGGAATACGCGCCGAGGTCAAGGGCGACCAGCTCTACGGCGCGTTCGGCGAGCTGCCGGTGCTGCCGACGGTGTGGATTCTCGATCACACGCTCGCCGCGCATGCCGATCAGCTGGTAATTGAATTCCTGCGGGGCACGGCCGCCCGCCGCTACGTTCACGAGCGCTGGACGTGTACGAATTGTGGCGAAACCCTCGAAGGCCAGTTCACCGAGTGCTGGAAGTGCGGCGCGAGCCGTCCGTAATCATTCCGTCATGCCGGCGAAAGCCGGCATCCAGATGGGCGCAGATTCTCTTGAGGTAGCACATTCCCTGGACCCCGGCCTGCGCCGGGGCGACGAGTCAATTTCCGACAACGTTCTAGAATATGTCCCCGCGCACGTACTGCGGAGGCCACGGAATCTTCGCCTTCAGCACCTTGGCCGCGTGCAGCGGCCAGTACGGGTCATTGAGCATCCCGCGCGCCATGATGATCAGATCGGCCTGGCCGCTGGCAAGAATCTGCTCCGCGAGATCCGGCGCATTGATCAGACCGACGGCGCCGGTCGCAATTCCCGCGCGGCGCCGGATTTCCGCCGCGAACTGCACCTGATAGCCGGGAAAGAGCGGGATTTTCTGCCGCGGATCGAGGCCGCCGCTCGAACTGTCGATGAGATCGACCTTGCCGCCCGCCTTCAGCAGTTGTGCGAGCCTGACCGTGTCTTCGAGGTCGCAGCCGCCTTCCATCCAGTCGACGCACGACAGGCGCACGAAGAGCGGCCGGTCGTCCGGCCATTCCGAGCGCACCGCATCGATCGCTTCGAGCAGGAAGCGCACGCGGTTCTCAAAACTGCCGCCGTAGCGGTCGGTGCGGTGATTGGAAAGCGGCGACCGGAATTCGTGGATCAGGTAGCCGTGCGCGGCGTGCAGTTCCACGATGTCGAATCCCGCCTCGCGCGCACGCCGCGTGTTCTCGGCGAACCGCGTCAGCGTCGCCGCGATGGTGTTCAGGTCCATCTCCGCAGGGACCGGATAGCCTGCGCCGAATGCAATCGGCGACGGCGCGATAGGCTGCCACCCGCCTTCCGCGGGCGCGAGCGGCTTGCCGCCTTGCCACGGCTGCGCGGTCGAGGCCTTGCGGCCGGCATGCCCGATCTGGATCGCAGTCGTGGCGCCTTGCGACTTCATGAAGCGCACGATGCGCTCGAGCGCGTCGCGCTGCTCGTCGTTCCACAAACCCAGGCAATTCGGCGTGATGCGTCCGCGCGGCTCGACATGCACGACTTCGGTGCTGACAATGCCGGCTCCGCCCACGGCGCGCGAGCCCAGGTGCTGCAAGTGCCAATCGTTGGCGACGCCATCGTCCGCCGAGTACTGGCACATCGGCGAGACCATGATGCGGTTGCGCATCGTGACCGAACGCAGGGTCAGTGGCTGAAACAACCGCGGCATTTCGTCGCGCCGCAATATCTTGTCGCCGCTTCCCGCCGGCGCGGTCTGAGGATTATTTTGCACGATTGTATTCATGGATATTCTCTCTATTCCAGTTCGCTCGGGTACCGCAAGTACGCACAATTTTACTCCACTTCCTGTTGCTCAACCGGCGGCGAGATTTCTCATCGCCGCATACAGGTTCGCCTTGGCCTCGAATCCGATGCCCGGTGCATCAGGCATCCTGACGTAGCCCTGCTCCACCGGCGTGCCGTCGGCGAAACCGCCGAACGGCTGGAACACGTCGGGATACGATTCGTTCCCACCGAGGCCAAGCCCTGCCGCGATATTGAGTGACATCTGGTGCCCGCCGTGCGGAATGCAGCGGCGCGCAGACCACGCGTGCTGCTTGAGCATCTGCAGCGTGCGCAGGTATTCGACGAGTCCGTAGGACAACGCACAGTCGAACTGCAGCCAGTCGCGCTCCGCCCGCAGGCCGCCGTGGCGGATCAGATTGCGCGCGTCCTGCATCGAAAACAAATTCTCACCGGTCGCCATCGGTCCGTCGTAGTGGTTGGCGAGTTCGGCCTGCAGCTGAAAGTCGAGCGGGTCGCCCGCCTCCTCGTACCAGAACAGCCCGTAAGGCTTTAGCGCACGCGCATACTCGATCGCGGTCTCGAGGTCGAAGCGGCCATTGGCATCGACCGCGACATATTCCCCCGCGCCGGCCACTTCAATCACCGTCTCGATGCGCCTCAGGTCATCGCTGAGCGATTCACCGCCGATTTTCATCTTGACCACCGTATAGCCGAGATCGAGATACTGCTTCATCTCGTCCCGCAGTGCCTGCAGGTTTTTGCCCGGATAGTAATAGCCGCCCGCGGCATAGACGAACACCTTGTCGTCGGCCATGCCGCCGCGGTAGCGCTCGGCGAGCAGCCGATACAGCGGCTTGCCTTCGATCTTGGCCACCGCGTCCCACACCGCCATGTCGATTGCGCCGACCGCGACCGAGCGCTCGCCGTGACCGCCCGGCTTCTCGTTCGCCATCATGCACTCCCAGATCCGGTGCGGGTCCAGATTGTCTCCCGCGTCGTTTGCCAGTGACCTCGGATCGGCGCTCATGAGGCGCGGAATGAAGCGCTCGCGCATGAGCCCGCTCTGCGCGTAACGCCCGTTGGAATTAAAGCCGTAGCCGACAACTCTGTTGCCGTCGCGCCTGACATCGGTGACGACAGCAACAACGCTCGCCGTCATCTTGCTGAAATCGATGTATGCGTTACGCAGCGCCGATTGGAGCGGCGCAACGGCCTCGTGGATCGCCAGTATTTTCATGCTGCAAGCTCGAAGACGATCCCGCCGCGCATCCTACGTCAGGCGAGGCGCGCGCAGCCGAGGTCGAGGCTCGATCCGTCCCGGAACACGCGGGTCTTGACGCCGCGTGACGGCAAAATCACCGTCGCGCTGCCATTCGGCGCCGTTACCTCGCCGCGCTGATTTTCCGCCCAGATCTCGAGATCGACCAGCGCATAGCCGTGCTTGACATATTTTTTCGCAACCTTGCCTTTGCACCAAGTGGTATCGCCCATGGTGTTGAACCGGCGCAGTTCGGTACGCACGCGTTTGAGCATCCCCGCATCCCCCATCCAGTTGGTCACCAGGCTCGCGAGCCATGCCGAGCGCTGCGGACCGTAATCGTAGGTACCCGGGACCCCGACTTCTTTGGCGATCGACTCGCGATGATGTCCGATGCCGGTGTACTCGACGCCGCCGCCGGCCTCGGGATTGCGAAAGAAGTGTCCGGGATGCCTGACCGCCCCTTTGAGCAGCACGCCATGCGTGTGCCCGCGTCCGCAGCCCACCAGAAAGCCCATGGTGTCCATCATCGACAGCGGTCCGCGCACGATCGAAGGCAACTCTTCCCCCCCCGTGACATCTTCCCAGTATCGGATATTGCGACCGCAAATATTGCTGTCTTCATTCAGGACAGCCGCATCGATGGCATCGTGTGCCTCGCTCGTGTATTCGTGTTTCCTGATGTCCTTGTACTTGCCCTTGTCGCGCGCCGCTTTGCGCTCGTGGCGGGTGCACCATCCGAGCACGCGTGCCACGAGATCGTCGCGTTGGTTGGCGAATTCGGCCTCGACGTACTGGATCACCAGCCGGCCCGAAAACGCGCTGTTTTTTTCCTCAACCCCCACCACGCGTTCGATCGCGGTAATGCGGTCGCCGGGGCGGATATGGCGAAACAATTCCCAGTCGTTGCCGGCATAAAAACCGTGCACGCCGGGCAGCCCCCAACGGGTGCGGCCAAGCCAGCCGAATGCCATCGGAAACATCGGGTGCGCCAGGATCCCGCCGTAACGGCTGGTGCGCCCGTACTCGGCGTCGCGGTAAAGCGGATTCAGATCGCCGATGCCGTTGCAAAAATTGCGGATCGTGTCAGACGTCGCATCCTGCAGGTAAGGACCCTCAGGACGCAGTTGCATCCCGATCATTTTCCGAGCGGCTGCGACCGCCTCGTCGGTGATCTTGCCTTCGACAGGTGCTGCGTCGAGGTCCTGGTTGTCGGCTTGCATGCTCATTTACGTGCTCCTCGGGTTTCCAAACGGGGCGGCAGCTACGCACGAACCGGCGGCGGGGGCGCTTCGGTTCATATCTGCCCACGAATTCTAAACTGAAATTGACAGACTAACAAACATAATGCATTGTGTATTATCTATGCTACTCACTGAATATGAAGGCAAATGCCTGCTGCGAGAGGCCGGCGTGACAGTCGGCGATGGATTTCTGGCGAGCTCTGCTGACGCCGTTACACGGCGCAAACTGCATTATCCGGTCGCGGTGAAAGCGCAGGTTGCGTCCGGCAGCCGCGGCAAAGCCGGCGGTGTGATACGCGCGGCGACACCGGCGGGCGCACGCAGCGCGGCTCGCCGCATCCTCGCCACGCGCTTTGGAACGGAGCGACCCGCGGCGGTACTGGTCGAGCCGTGGCTCACCATCAAGCGCGAGCTCTACCTCTCCGTGACTGTGGATCAGGCGGCCCAAGGCTACGTCGTGCTCTATGCGCCGCAAGGCGGCATCGACATCGAGCACGGCAAGCCCCCCGTCCGTTACGACGTCGGGGCGGCGCGCAATTTTCGCGCCTACCGGCTGCGCGAAATCGTGCGCGACATCGAACCCGATGCGTCGGTGCGCGAAAAAGTAATCGCGCTGGCGCGCCGGCTCGTCGAGCTGGCCAGCACGCGCGACTGCGTCACCGTCGAAATCAATCCGCTGGCGCAACTCGAGGACGGCTCCCTGGTCGCGGCCGACGCGAAAATCGTGCGCGATGAATATGCCGCATTCCGTGCGCCGGATATCGCGGCCTCGGTCGCCAACGCCAACAAAAGACAGCCGCAACCGATCGCGCGCGCGCTCGCCGGAGATCTCATGCTGGTATGGCTCGAGGGCGAGGTGGGTCTCATTTCGGGCGGCGCAGGCATGACGATGGCGTCCATGGACCTCATCGGCGACGCCGGCGGCAGGCCGGCGTGCTTTCTTGACTGCAGCAACAATCCAACACCCGCCGGCTACCGCCTTGCGTTCGACCTCCTCGATCAGGCGCCCGCAGTCAAAGTCATACTGGTTTCGATCTTCGGCGGCCTCACGCAAATGGATCGTGTCGCGCGCGTCATGAAAGACATCATGCAGCAACGTCGTTCGCGCAAACCGGTGGTATTCCGGCTCAACGGAACCAACGCGAAACAAGTCGAGGATATCTTCGCCGGAACCGGGCTGCGCAACCACGCGACGCTGGAAAGCGCGGTCTCCGAGTCGGTGGCCATCGCGCGCCAGGCAGGCCGCCGATGAGTGTGCTCATCGATCAGCGCACGCGCTTCCTGATACAGGGGATCACCGGCAATGTCGGCCGCTTCTCGGCGCGCGACATGAAGGAATATGGAACTGTCGTGGTGGGCGGGGTGAGCGTCAACCGGCGCGAGCGCGAGGTGGAAGGAATTCCGGTATTCCCGGACGCGCGCTCCGCCTGTACCGCCACCGGCGCCACTGCGTCGGTGATCTACGTGCCCGCCGCGACGGCGCTGGACCACGTCATCGAAGCCGTCGAGGCAGGAATAAAACTGGTGGTCTATCCGGGCGACGGCCTGCCGGCGCGCGATGCAATCGAGATGCGCGCTGCGGCAAACGCCAACGGCTCGATCCTGATCGGGCCCAATACGCCCGGCCTCATCTCTCCCGGCAAAGCGAAAGCCGGATTCATGCCGTCGTTCTGCTATACGCCGGGACCGCTGGGGGTTATTTCACGCAGCGGCTCGCTGTCGTACGAAGCCTGCTTCCGTCTCACCAGCGCCGGGCTGGGCCAGAGCACGGTGATCGGCATTGGCGGCGATGCGATCAAAGGCGTAGCGCCGGCGGAGGCATTGGCGCTGCTGCACGACGATCCGCAAACGCGTGCGATCGTCTATCTGGGCGAAATCGGCGGCAATGACGAATACGCTGTCGCCGCCTATGCGTGCGGGCCCGGCGCCAAACCCGTCGCCGCGCTGATCGTGGGGCGCGAGGCGCCCAAGGGCAAGAAAATGGGGCACGCGGCGGCACTGATCGGCTCACATGCGGATACTCACCCCGCCAAGATGCAAGCCCTTTTGAACGCCGGCGTTCATGCGACTGGGACCCTCACCGAACTGGTCGCGGCAGTCAGAGCGGCACTGAATACCTCCTCCCGAACCCGCCGCGCTTCGCGCAACGAAGGGAGCTTGTGACACCGCCATGAGCTTCAAGACCAAGGAAGACTACGTCGCGGAATTCCTGCGCGAGGGTATCATTGCCGGCCGCTTTGCGCGAGGTGCCCGACTCAAGCAGGCGGAAATCGCACGCGAGCTCGCGATCAGCATCACGCCGGTGCGCGAAGCATTTCGCATGCTGGAAGCGGAAGGCTACATACACAACATCACGCACCGTGGCGTCGTGGTGGCGCCATTCGACGTCTCCGCCACGCGCGAGATCATCGAGCTGCGGGTGGTGCTTGAAAGCCGCCTGGTGGTGGCCGCGATGCGCCGCATGTCGCGCGAGGATCACCTGAAACTCGCTGAGCTCGAGCACGACTTCGAGCAGGCGATCGCCAAGGGCGACCGTCCCGCAGTGCGCGCGATGAACTACCGCTTCCACAGCTACCTTTACTCGCTTGCGCAGCAGCCGCAGACCCTGCATTTCATGCAGTTTCTATGGGCCAAATACCCATTCGACTTGATCAACATGATCGCGGGACGCGTCGGCCGTGCGGCGCAGGAACACGGCGACATACTGAAAGCGATCGCCGCGGGCGACGAACCAGCGGCGCTCACTGCAGTGCGCGAACACGTCGAGGCGGGCTGGCAGGAACTGCGGGAAGAAATCGGGCAAACGGGTTTCGGAATGCTCGGAAAGACAGCGGCCCCATGAAACCGGCTCGCGCGGACATTTCACCGATGATGCAAACGCTGAGCGCCTACATCGCCGGCGCCGTGAGAAAATCCATCCCCAAAACGGTCAGCGCACGCGTCAAGCTGCATCTGGTTGACACCTTCGCCGCGATGATTTCCGGCTCGCGCCTGCTGCCGGGGGCAAAAGCGATCACGTACGTGCGCGCGCTGGGCGGCAAACCCGAAGCGGGCGTGATCGGTACCCGCATCGTCACTTCCGCCGCCAATGCGGCGCTCGCCAACGGCATGTTTGGACACGCCGATGAGACCGACGACACGCACCCAGCGTCGCTGACACACCCCGGCACCAGCGTCGTGCCGGCTGCTTTGGCCATCGGCGAGCGCAACGGGCTCAGCGGCCTGGCGGTGCTGCGCGCGATCGTGCTAGGCTACGACGTCTGCGCGCGCACACTGCTGACGCTGAAACCCATGCCCTACCTTCGTTCGGGTCATCATGCCGGAGCAACCGGGCAATTATTCGGCGCCGCGGCAGCGGCAGGCTCCCTGCTCAGGCTCGATGCCCTGCAAGTGCGCCACATGATCTCCTACACCGGCCAGCAAACCGCCGGGCTCTACACCATGTTCCGCGACCCGGAGCATATCGAAAAAGCCTACGCCATGGGTGGGATGCCGGCACACAACGGAACCGCGGCGGCTTTGATGGCCGCGCACGGCTGGACCGGCGTCGAAGACATCTTCTCGGGCGAGCGCGACTTCTTCTTCACCTTCGCGCCGGAGGCGATCGACCGCGACGAGATGATCCGCGGTCTCGGCAAGGACTACGAAATTCTGCGCGCCGGCATCAAACGCTGGCCGGTCGGCGGTCCGATCCAGGGATCCATGCACGTGCTGCGCGAACTGATTGAACAACACCGTATCAAGGCCGACGCGGTCGAAAAACTCGCGGTGCGCATGCCCGACAAGGAACTGGAAATCGTCAACAACCGCGACATGCCGGATATTTCGGTGCAACATCTGCTCGCGGTGATGCTGATTGACGGCAGCATTACGTTCAAGTCGGCGCACGACTTCCGGCGCATGAAAGATCCCAGGGTGCTCAAAGTCCGCAGGCGCATCGAGGCCGTCGGCGACCCGAATCTCACGGATGCGCAACGCCGCTGGCGCGCCGTCATCGAAATCACCCTGAAAGATGGCCGCAAGCTGACTCACCAGACGATGGCCGCCAAAGGCAGCTTCGAGAATCCGCTGACGCCTGCGGAAGAAAACGAGAAGGCGCTCGACCTGATCGCGCCCATCCTGGGCAAGCAGCGCAGCCGCACCCTGCTGGCGGCACTCTGGAGTTTCGAAAAGATCAAGGACGTGCGCGCGCTACGCAAGCTGTATCAGAAGTGACCTAAAAAGCGGGTTTCTCATAATAATCAAGCGCCGCGGAAAAATTCTGGATCGGCCGCGGAGGCCCCTTTCACGGCAGCCGCGCCGAACGCGTGACAGCAATCGATTGAATTGGATCGAATATCCTCTGATAAAATAGACGCAAGACAGCAGGCTAATCAATCATAAAGGAGGAAGTAAACCATGAAACTGTGCCGCCGCATCGTAATACCAGTATTTCTCGCCGCGCTGCTCGCTCCGTTGGCCGCGTTCGCGCAGGCTTATCCGAACCGGCCGGTGCGTGTGATCGTCGTGTTCCCTCCGGGAGGGTCTAACGATGTCACCGCCCGCATTGTGTTTCAAAAGATGTCGGAAACGGTCGGCCAGCAGTTCGTGATCGATAACCGGGGGGGAGCCGCGGGCTCCATCGGCTCCGAGGTTGTGGCACAAAGCCCGCCGGACGGTTACACCATGATGGTGCAGTCCGCGACCCACGTCGCCAACCCGCACCTGTACAAGAAGCTGCCCTACGACGCACTCAATGATTTCATCGGCGTGACGACGCTCGCAAGACAGGTGGGCATACTCGTCGTGCACCCGTCGCTGCCGGTGAAAACAGTCAAGGAGTTCATCGCGCTCGCGAAAAAACATCCCGGCGAGGTTGTCTACGGATCGGCCGGCAACGGCAGTTACGTGCATTTGACGATGGCTTTGCTCATCTCCATGACGGGGACGAAGATGATACACGTGCCGTATCGGGGCGGCGGTCCCGCCGGGGTCGCGCTCATCGCCGGGGAAACCCAGGCGCAGCTCGGCACCATCGGCTCGCTCATCACGCACATCAAGTCGCGACGAGTGCGGCCGATTGCGGTGACCTCGGACACCCGCGTGACGCAATTCCCGGATATTCCAACAATAGCGGAAGCCGTTCCCGGGTACGAGTTCACGGCGTGGGTCGGCTCGTTCGTGCCGGCGGGAACACCCAAGCCGATCGTGGACAAGCTCAACGCCGAGCTCAAGAAAGTGCTCGCCGATCCCGGGGTTGCGGCCAAACTCAGCGCCCAGACGCTCGATCCGCTGTATATGACGCCGGCTGAATTTGCGCAGCGCCTGAAGGCCGACTACGAGAAATACAAGAAGCTCATCGAGATGACAGGCGCGAAAATCGGCTGACCACGCGGGAAGCGCGCCGGGCCATCGCATGCACGACGCGGGCGTTATGATGCCCGCGTCGTGCATGACCTCGGTTACGTGGTTCGTTGATCGTTGTTCGTTGGTCGATCCGCATAGCACGAATCACGATACGATACGTCCGCGGGCAATTCAGTCGGTCACGGTCAATCGCACAATCTCACCGGCATCGGCCACGTCCTCCAGTTTCCATAATGTTTCCAGCAACTGCTCCGTCCGCGCGGGGTTAAGCACGCCCCGGGCAAGCCCGCGGAACTTTGCTTCGACCTCGGAATCCGACATTGGATTCCTGTAGTGCCCTTTATGGTAGTCGACGACCGCGGTGTGGGTCGCGCCGGATCGGGTAACGAGTTTCAGCGTGCACAGCATTGCCTCCGGCATGTGCCGGTCCGCCTCTTCCGACGCTTCGACTTTGATGCGCTGCGCGAGCGCTCGGATCTTCGGATCGCGCAGGTAATCGTCGCCGAAATGATGCTCGGCGACGCCGCCGTGGATCAACGCCACTGCAACCGTGTACGGCATGCTGTGATCGGCGGTCTCGCGCGTCGCCGGAATCCACTTTTCCGGGTCGCCGGCCATCAGCCGCACGGCGGTGGAAACCGTCTGGATCTGCACTTCCGCGATCTCGTCCGCGTCGACTATCTTCCCGCGCGCTTCCAGCGCCGCCTGCACGACGGTCTGCGAGTACTGGCCGAGTGGAAAACGCTTGATGCTGCACTCCATGATCTTGAACGGATGCTCACGTCCGCCGAGCACTGCCAGCTTGAACGGCGCGCGCGTAACCGCCTTGAAATAGCCGCCCACTCCCTCGAAAATCGGCGACGGACCGGTCATGCCACGCGCTGCGAGCATTGCTGCGAACACCGCGTTGCGGCTCGCATTGGCGTAGGCGCAGCCTTTCCACATCGAGACGCTGCCGATCCGCGTCTGATACAGCGCGATGTTGGGCGCGATGCCGAGGTTGAACGCTTCGGCAATCTTTTGTTCCGGCAGTCCGAGCAGCCGCGCTGCGGCTGCCGTGCTCGCCATGCCGCCGACGGTCACGTGATCGAAGCCTAGCGGCTTCAGGTCCGCCGCGTCGCAAACCCGGCAAAACACCTCGTACGCGAGCACGGTCGCGGCGATCGCCTCCCTGCCGCTGCGCCGCATGATTTCCGCGGTGGTAAGCACGGCGGCGATGCTGTCGCTCGGATGGCCCGACTCGCCGGTGCTGGTATAACCGTCGTTGAAATCGAGGAAGCGGATCATCACGCCGTTGGCGAACGTCGCGAGATCGGGACTCGAGCGCTGGCCGCTCAGCATAACGCTCGCAGGTTGGGCGCTGGTGACCGACCCGGCAATTTCACGCGCAATCTTCGCCGGTTCGCTCGCATACCCGCCAAGCGCGCAGCCCAGGGTGTCGATGATGAGCCGCTTTGCCTGATGCACGACTTCGCGCGGCAGGTCTTCATAGCGCAGCGCGGCAGCGTAGGAACTCAGTCGCTCGACGATCGTCGTCATTATTCTAAAGCCCCAAGCCCCGCGCGATGATATTGCGCTGGATTTCCGACGTGCCAACCCCGATGGTGGCAAGGCGCGAATCGCGGAAGAACCGCTGCATCGGATATTCCATGCAGTAGCCGTATCCGCCGAGGATCTGCAGCCCCATGTCCGACACTGCCTTATACGTCTCGCTGGTTTGCAGCTTTACGACCGCCGCGTCCACGCGCGTTGCCTTGCCCTGCGACATCAGCCAGGCAAACCGGTACACGAGCGTGCGGGCGACGTCCAGCATCACCTTCATGTCGGCGAGTTTGTGGGAGATCGCCTGAAATTGGCCGATGGGCCGCCCGAACTGCTTGCGGGTCTTCGCGTACTCCAGCGCGTAATCAAACGCAGCCAATGCCGCTCCGGTTCTGGCGGCAGACAGGCCCAGCCGCTCGTACCAGAGATACGCGTCCACGGCTTCCCATCCCTGATCCACTTCACCGAGCACCGCGGACGCCGGCACTTTCACATCGGTGTAGAAAACCTGCGTGGTGCCGATGGCGCGCGTGCCCATGGTCTTGATCTTCCGGACCTCGATACCCGGCAAGCGGGTGTCGATCAGGAAATTGGTGATGCCCTGCTGTTTTTTCTTACCGGTGGACGTGCGCGTGACCAGCACGCAGTAGTCGCTGATGTCCATGCCGGACGTAAAGATCTTCTGCCCGTTGATCACATATCCACCGTCGACCGCCGTTGCCTTCGTGGTCAACGCCGCGGCATCGGAACCGGAATGCGGCTCGGTCAGGCCAAAGCAGACCGAAAGATCTCCGCGCACGAGCCTCGGCAGCAGCGCCTCCTTCTGCGCCTCGGTGCCATGCGTCAGAACCGCATAGCCGCCGTAGGTCAGCGTGCGGAATAGCCACGTGCCAAGCTCCTCGAAATGCCTGGCCGCTTCCTCGAGCAGGATCGCAAGATCGATCGCCGAGCCGCCACTTCCGCCCCACTCGGCCGGGACGATCAGGCCGAACCAGCCGTGCTTGCCGAGAGCCTCGTAGGCCTCGCGCGGCGGGTGCGCCTCATTGTCGCAACGCTCGGCATATTCCGGCGGACAGACTTCGTCCAGCAATTCGTTTAGGTGGGCCCGCAGGGTTTCCTGATCCTGAGTAAACGAGAAGTCCAAATCTGATCTCCTCTTGCGAAACACGTCACCGGGAAAGGCATCGCCAGGCCGGCGGAAGCCATTACAATAATGAAAGTATCACAGACGGCAGCGGCCATGCCAGCGAACCTTTCACCCGAGTACAAGGCAGCGGAAGCGGTCTTCCGCAAGGCGCACGATCCCCGGGAGCGCCTGGACTCCCTGCGCGAGATGCTGCGCACCATTCCCAAGCACAAGGGAACCGACCACCTCCAGGCGGACATCAAGCATCGCATCAAGGAATTGTCCGAGGAACTCGAGGGGCCGAAGAAAGGGGGTGCTGCGCGCAGCGGCCCCGCGCTCGTGATCCGTCCAGAAGGCGCTGCGCAGATCGCATTGATCGGGCCGCCCAACTCGGGCAAATCCGCGCTGCATGCGCGGCTCACCGGGTCCGGCGCGCACGTCGCGCCGTATCCTTTCACGACCCAGTATCCCGAGCCGGGCATGATGCCCCACGAGGATATCCACTTTGAGCTCGTCGATTTGCCGGCCGTCTCCCCCGAGCATCCGGTGCCGTGGCTGGCAAGCACGTTGCAGACGGCGGATGCGTGCCTGCTGGTAGTGGATCTCGGCGAGCCCGCGTGCGTGGAGCAGGTGCAGTCCGTACACGCCATGCTGCATGAAAAACGCGTGACGCTCACCGAGCTGTGGATTCCGAAAGGGCCTGACGCGGCGAGCGAGCGCGATGACGATCCTTTTGCGCTGCGGCTTCCCGCATTGACGCTCGCGAACAAGGCGGACGCCAGCGCCGACATCGAAGCGGAACTCGATGCGTTCCGAGAATTGACCGCGCTGCGCTATCCCGCGCTCGCAGTTTCCGCGACCACCGGCCGCGGACTCGGCGAGATCGGGCCCTGGCTTTTTTCAAATCTCGGTATCGTCCGTGTTTACACCAAAGCCCCCGGCAAGCCGCCCGACAAGGACCGGCCATTCACGTTGCGCCGCGGCCAGACCGTGGAGAACGTCGCGCGGCTCGTGCATAAGGACGTTGCGCGCTCGCTCAGATATGCGCGGGTGTGGGGCAAATCCGGATTTGATGGTCAGCAGGTCGGGCGCGACCACAGGGTTGCGGACGGCGACGTCATCGAGCTACACACCTGAAGGGCGAGCGGTGTGCGATGCCCGCCCCACGGTTATGAAAAAAGGCGGCATGCAATGCCGCCTTTCTGTTCTGCCTGCCGCGGTTACTTCTTGTGGCATTTCGAGCAGTTCGCCGCATCGCTGGACTTGAACGCCTTCGTGCCGTTGTGGCAGGTGCCGCAGTTCTTGCCGCTGTTCATATCAGCCATAGTGATCTTGGCCGCGCCCTTCTTCATCTCAAACAATTTAGGACTGATATGGCAGGCGGGACATGCCAAACCCTTGTCCGCATGTATCTTGCCGTCAAACGTCACCTTGCCCATCGGTCCGCCCGCGAATTCGGCCTTCATCCCGGGCGGAGATGCAGTAACGCTCCCGACCGACAGAACCGCCGCCAGAACCAGGCCTAATACCACAGTAAGCTTCATATTCGCCTTCCCTTTCGTTGTTGGCAATGAACTAATGTAATGACAATAACGCTCGACCTGCCATACGGGTTTACCCCGAAACCATGCTGCCATGTCAATTATAGGAAAACTTGCCGAACGGTCAATTCCCAGCGCGCTGAATTCCGCGCTTATTGTTTGATCTATCTCAATTATTCTGGAAAAAAATGGATTGGCCGCCGATGAAAGTCATGCCGTCCACGCGGTGGTATCCCCAGGAGCATTTATTGCCGGCTTATACTGCGCCGCTGGCGTGCAGCCCGGCGATCTCGCGTAACCTGTAGCCGATATCGGCCAGTATGCGGTCGGTATGCTGGCCCACCGCTGGCACCGGGTCCATGCGCGCTTCGAATCCGGGCATAGTCGCCGGCGGCAACAAGGCGGGCAACGGCCCGACCGGCGAATTCACCTCGCGCCAGCGCCCCCGCGCTTTGAGCTGCGGGTGCTGCCACACCTCTTCCGGCGTGTTGATGCGGGCGTTGGCAATGCCCGCCGCGTCGAGCTTCGCTGACACTTGCTCCGCCGTCATCGTGCTGAACACCAGCTCGATCAGCGCCACGAGCTCGGCACGGCGCGCAGCGCGCTTCGGGTGGTTATCGTAGCGCGGATCCTGCGCGAGCGCGGGACGGCCGAGTATCCGTTCGCAGAACGCCGCCCACTCGCGCTCGTTCTGCAACCCCAGCATTAAGTATTTGCCGTCCCCGACGCGGAACCTGCCATACGGTACGATGGTCGCATGGTCGGGGCCGCTGCGGCCCGGCGCCTTGCCGCTGAAATGCGTGTAATAGAGCGGATAACCCATCCACTCGGCGAGCGCCTCGAACATCGTCACTTCGACCCGCGTGCCTTTGCCGGTCTTTTCGCGCTGCAGAAGCGCAGTCAGTATGCCGGAGTATGCATACATGCCGGCGCTGATGTCGACGATCGATATGCCGACCTTGCTCGGCGTCTCCGGGGTGCCTGTCACGGACAACACGCCGGCCTCGCTTTGCACCAGCAGATCGTAGGCTTTCTTGTGTGCATACGGACCACTGTCGCCGTAACCCGACAAATCGCACACGATGAGGCGCGGGTGCGTTGCGAGCAGCGCCGACGCCGCGAGCCCGAGCCGCTCCGCCGCGCCCGGCGCAAGGTTCTGGATAAAAACGTCAGCAGTTACGAGCAACCGCGCGAGGATTTCCTGCGCCTGCGGATGCTTGACGTCGAGTGTCAGGCTTTCCTTGGAGCGGTTGAGCCAGACGAAGTGCGACGACATGCCCTTCACGCTCTGGTCGTAGTCGCGCGCGAAATCGCCGCCCCCTGGGCGCTCGATCTTGATCACGCGCGCACCGAGATCGGCGAGCTGGCGCGTCGCAAACGGCGCCGCAACCGCCTGCTCGAGCGCGACGACCGTTATTCCGTCAAGGGGTCGCATGTGTTGAAATTAAAAAGACCGTGGGAGTCCTAGCACATGCTCGCCGATGTAAGACAGAATCAGGTTGGTCGAAATCGGCGCGACTTGGTACAGCCGGGTCTCGCGAAACTTGCGTTCGACGTCGTACTCGGCGGCGAAACCGAACCCGCCGTGGGTCTGCAGGCAAACGTTGGCGGCTTCCCATGACGCATCGGCCGCAAGCAGCTTGGCCATGTTGGCTTCCGCGCCGCACG
>Ga0326597_10003615_pt1 | contig 22156 bp, 30 predicted proteins | sample RVTome_12_FD_203789 | JGI IMG/M metagenome (GOLD analysis project Ga0326597, IMG submission 203789) | Soil microbial communities from uranium-contaminated site in the Upper Colorado River Basin, Wyoming, United States - RVT100D185 | ecosystem: Environmental > Terrestrial > Soil > Contaminated >...
GATACTGGAAGTGATGCATGCGGCTGCGCCCTTCTTCGAAACGAGAGGCAGGAAGGCGGCATCCCTGCGGGTCAATGAGTCTCGAAATGGGTACCACAGGTGGGTCCGCCTGTCAAAACCAAAATGCCTCGGGGGGCCATAAGTAGCGAGAAGTTAGGGGATGAGGTTGGCAAACCATAGCACAACGATGCACGGAGACGCAACCCCCGCGCAACTAGAATCGTGAACACGTGAACGCGGAAACACGGGGGAGGAGCATGAGCGAGCAGGAAACGGCGATCGAATCCCGCAAGGCCGAAGGGCAGACCACGGCCAGCTCGAGGGCAGGTCCCGTGGACCCCCTGCGGGCACTGGCCCACCGGTACAGGCTGCGCTGCTACCGCGATGCCTGTGGCGATTGGAACATCCCCGGCCGGTGGGGTGAGATCTTCTGGCACAGCTCGGCGCACGACGGGCTCCCGGATCGGATCGGCGTCCAGCTCGGAGGCCCGCGCGCGAACGGCTCCCCGACCAGGACAACGGAGAAGGGGGCGAACCTCCGCATCAACCGCCTCCTCCAGACCTGGGGGCGACCCAGCGAGCGGGGCAATGGGGAAGCGGTCTTCGTCCTGTCGGCCGACCGGATCCTTGAGGCCTCCGACGCCATCGGGGCGAAGCGCCGCCGGTCGCTCAGTCCCGAACAGCGAGCAGCAGCTATTCAGCGGCTGGAGAGGTTCCGGCAGGCACGGACCAGCCCAAATTCTCGGTCAGGGCCTCACGTAGCGAGCCAGGAACGCGCCAAGATTTGACGATCGCCTCCGGGGGGGCACCTGGGGTCGCGGCCCACGGAGGATCAGCCCGGAAGCAGGGACAGACTACGGAAAGGAGAAGGTGCCATGTCAACCGTCCAGCGGGAGATCCGCTACCTCACCACCGAAGAGTTGACCCGACTCCGGCGCCATGCCGAAGCCCGGGCCACCCAGGAGCGAGAGAAGGGCAACGTGGGCGCTGTCCGGGCGTGGGCCCTTCTGGACACGCTCCTGTCCTCTGGCCTGCGCGCCTCAGAGGTGGCCGCCCTCCAGGTGAGAGATTGCCTCCTCGGGTACGGCCAGGCATCCTTGGTGGTCCGTCAGGGCAAGGGGGGCAAGACCCGAGAGGTGTTCATCCCCCAGGACCTAAAAGCCCACCTCAAGGCCTTCCTGGCGTGGAAGAAGGGACACGGAGAGGATGTCTCGGGTGATGCCCCGGTATTCATCGGTCAGCGAGGTCCCTTGACCCGCAACGGTGTCTGGCGCCTGGTCAAGGGCCTCATGGCCGCTGTGGGGTTGGATCCCCGGTACGCCACCCACTCGTGCCGGCACACCTACGCGACCCACCTCTATCGGGCCTGCGGGGGCGATCTGGAGGTCGTCCAGGAGCAACTGGGGCACGCGAGCATTAAGACCACGACCATTTACGCCAAGGTGACCAAGGAGGACAAGGCCCGGGCTGCCGATGCCCTGGCGAAGGCATACCGAAGCTCGCAACAGAACCGTGAAACTGGTGCGAGTTGGCGCCAGCGACGACCTGGAAGTCCAAGAGTTCCGACGGGAAATGCTGCGACTCCTTGACCCAGTTTTCCTTGACTGCCGAGTTCCTGGCCACTGCTTGGCCCACATCAGAGCGTCCATGACCTCGGCCGATCTGTATAGCCGTGGCTCCAATTGCCCACCCGAGCGACCCCATGAGGGTTCGATTCCTTCCCCCGGCACCCTGAATGTGCAATGGATGCGAGGACCTTCAGGAGTCCATCAGTCTGATTCTAATTTCGAGCGTCGCGTTGCCGCCAGGAGGACCTCTACTTCCTGCGGCCGTACCTTACCGAGAACCGACCCAGCACGCTCGTGGGAATTCTACCTACAGTTGACCGAGGTGGAGTTGGGGGCGGTTTTCAAGGACCTGAATGGGGACCCGGCAGTGCGGCCGATCCTCCACCAGGCCCCGTCGTGGTAGTATTCGCAAATAAACACTCTCCATTCTCGATGGGCATCTCGCCCATCGGGAGGACCAGTCCATGCAGTTCCAAATCTACAAGGATGTTCAGAATCATTGGCGGTGGCGTCTCTTGGCTGCAAATCACAAGACGATTGCTGACTCAGGTGAGAGCTATTGGAATCGGGACGACTGCCTGAAGGCCATCGCGCTTGTGAAGTCATCTGCGGCTGCTCCTGTTTACGAAGTCTGATCCAGTCTCTAGCGTACTGCCGGGTGCCCTGGGGATCAGTCTCCAGGGCACTCTTGTCATTGGAGCCTACGGTTTCCACGAGGAATTACCGAGTTATCCACATATCCACACGACCTACTACTAGGGTCCTAGGGATCACCCAGTCGATTCTCCACAGCTATATGCACAATTTGCATAGCAAAATCAATCAGTTCTAAAGATTCCTCCAAAGATCCCTCTTGACTATCTGGCTTGGTCTGCAATAGTGTATCCGAAAGATATCCACAGATCTTAGCATGCTTTCCATGGTCTCGAAGGTTGCACTGACCTTCCTTTCGTTGATCGATCGGCTTTATTCCAGGTTACCTGATTGGCGGATATCTCTTTCCGTCCCGATGGCAAGGCCACCTTTCCTACAAAGCATCATGGGGAGGTCACACTATCTCGCGAGAAATGGGATACAATCTGTGACCAACCAGAACGTTTTTATTACCGCCTTAACGGAGAGAAGATATCGACAACTCTCGTTACGCCAGATTTCGTGAGGCACCACAAAGACAACACAACACAGTTTATTTATTACAAGGCTTTTGAGAAGTTCACGATAGTTGAGGGCGTGGAAGGTCCGGTGCCCTGCAAGTTTATGTCAGTTGTCATAGATACAGCGACACAGCGAGTCTGCACCGTATATCCGACAGATAAGCCAAAGTCCGGAAGTAAGGAAGTTAAGCCAGTTGGGCCATGACAATGAAGCTGGGTACAAAAGGAGCAATGAACATCGACTTCTCTGAAACCTACGATAAAGAAGACGATGTGTACTACGTCACCTTTAAGACGGGAGAGCCGTCTTACTGTCTTGAGGTAGACGATGTGCTTCTTCTTGAAGTTGGTATGTTTTCAAAGCTGCCTACCGGATTTCGCATTCTAAACTTTCACAAGAATAACGTCCAAGCGGTCGTCGGAATTGATGTTAATGGGCTAATCAAAAAGGTCAAAGACGCCCTCTCCAAGAAGAGCCTTCCAACCATTGAGCAGAGACAAGCTGTAGTTGAGCGCGCCCTAGAGAAAGTCTTAGCAGCCTAATTTTCCCGCACCGATCAATGACCTATAGGTAAGCCGCTTCCCCTTCGCCCCGTCAGCGGCAAGCACTGCTCGGACTCCATCCTTCACGTCCCGATTGCTGTAGCGGAAATCGAACTCGTTCAGGTAGCGATGCAGATGCTGTTTCCCGACGTGCTGGTAGACGCCGACAATACCCCGCTTGACGATGCTGAAGAAATTCTCTACCGTGTTCGTGTGTACTTCACCACGGACATATTCCTTCTTAGAATGGGTAATGGTGTCATGGCATTCAGAGGCCTGAGCAATAACCCCCTGCCGACTTCTGCCCTACCAGGGTGATATCCCAGCCTCCATTCACCCCCTGACCCGGGTGCCAAAACCACCTGATTCTGCGCCATACGCCTTGACATACGCATTTGGCTAACGTAGCGTTCAGGTAAACCAGTTGGCCTGGTCCACTATTGTCCTTCTCGCGCCACCACAAGGATGGTTCGAGAGCGGACCCGCTAGGCGGAGGGTCGAGTGCCCCTTTCTGTTCAGCGCATAGTTTCTGACGGCAAGATGTCTACCCTCCCTCAATTCGGTAGCTCAGCGGGTTGTCCGGTAGAAATGTCGGACGATGAGCCCTGTGGGCGACCGATTTACCCCGCACCGCCCGATATTGACTCCGAACCAGTGTGCCTGATGCACTCCTGCGACCCGAACAAGGATAAGGATCAATTTGAGGAAGAAGTCCGAGAGATCCTCTCGAGGACCTCGAAATACCATCGCCCGAAGGACAGATTTGATTTCAGCGAGTTCGTGTTCCCGCTCGCCCGCTTCTCTGAGGTGATATTTGCCCAAAAGGTTGTCTTCTCCAGGGCGACGTTTCTCCGGGTGGCCTTTTTCCATCCTGAAACTTTGTCCGGGAAGGTCGACTTCACCGGGGCGACCTTCTCCCAGGAGGTCGACTTCACCGGGGCGACCTTCTTGCAGGAGCCCCTTCTCGTCTCGACGACCTTCTGCCAGAAGGCCGACTTCTCCGGCGCGAGATTTACCCAAAAGGTCATCTTCATGGGGGCGACCTTCTCCCAGGATGTCCTCTTCACCGGGGCAACCTTCTCCCAGGAGGCCCTTTTTGCTGGTGTAACCTTCTCCCAGAAGGCCGACTTCTCCAAGGCGACGTTTTCACTGGGGGCCTTTTTCCATGGTGCAACCTTCTCCCAGAAGGCCGACTTCTTGAGGAGCGTCTTTGCGGACGTTGCCGACTTCAGGCGTGCTCGGTTTGAGCAACCCACACAGACGCGCTTCCTCCAAGTCAACCGTGGGAGCTCCCAGGGACTTCATGCTCGATTTGCGGCCTGCAACGTCGAGGCTGTTCAGTTTGTCGATGTTCACTGGTACCGCCAGGATGGCCGGATGGTCCTCCAGGATGAACTAGACCTCACCACGGCTCCTCGCGGGATAGAAGCTCCGAGTTACGAGCTGGTGGCTATCGCCTATCGCCAACTAGTCAACAATTTCGACAAAGAGCGTGCCTATGATCTAGCTGACGAGTGTTGGCGTGGGATCATGGAGTTGAAAAGGCGAGATCCGGCTCAGTCCAGGGTCACGAAGGCGGTGGTGGCGCTGTACCGCTCTGCAAGCGACTACGGCAACAACTACCAGCAGGCTCTTGGAGTCCTGGTTCGCCCAATTCTTCTTTGGTTTGCCATAGGATTCGGCATCCTCTACCTAGTCGGAGGATTGCAGCCCAATACCAAGACCAGTTTCCCATCGTCAGCATATTCGGTATGGAATGCCGGCCAGGTTGGCTTGGTTCACTCATTGGAGGTCGCCACCTTTCAACGCGACCCCTTGTATATCCCTGCCACCCTCTGGAGTTGGTTCGTGGAGCGTCTCGAACAGGTATTCGTACCGGCTCAATTGTCACTTTTTCTGCTTGCACTGAGGCGGCGCTTCCGCCGGTGACAGTTCCAAAGGGAGGTGCAGCCGAGTTGAGCACGTGAGGCGCTCGCCTGCACAAAGCCTTCGTTCATGGCCGTACCATGCACCAGGGCGACATCCCGCCTCTCAGAAATCACCAGTCATCGCCACCTCCATCGCGAGTGCTCTCTCCCGAGTTCTTGTCCGTGGTATGGCGGAGTCGGAACTCGCAACAGTATTCCAGAAGTGGTGCGAGTGGGCGAGGCCAACGGGCGCTAACTTCTGAAAATCCGTCCCGAGATGTTGCCAGTCCTTAGATCCCTGTCTTTTGGCGACAGACCTACCCGCATTGCGTTAGCTCGCCTTGAGGGGGCAAGAAGCGAGAACTGGGTCGCGATGCCTGGCATCCATATCGCGGTTGTCTTTACGGGTGCGGAGAGCTCCCGACTCGTAAACAACCGTCCGGTTGTATTCGGAGGAGACGGTCGTTTACGGGGAAGCTAACGGTCCCGTTAACCAGTCGCGGCGAGCGAACTCAAGCCAGCGGTCCGCTCGACTGCGGTGTTGTGCGGTTTCCCCCTTCAACGAAGCGCCTCTGCGGAAGATGCCCATGGCTTTCGAGGATACCGCGCGCTTGGCCAACGACGCTTGCGCAGCAGCCTACCAGAATGAAGGAGACGTGCGACTGATAGGCGAAGCCGTGCAGCCCAGCCGAGGCAAGCCACTCTAGTTTCAGACCCAGGCTTGTCGCCTCACCACCACGCGGCAGCGCTTGGTCGAAGACCATGGTGAGCAGCCGGGGGCTGCGCCTTGCGACCTCGACGAGTTCCGCCGCGAACAGGTGCGCTGGCGCCTTCTTGCCGCGGGTGCTCTTGATCCAGACGCCGATGTCGGGATCCAGGAAGAGATGCCCCGGGCAGGCCCTGGCTGTGGAGAAATAGGAACCCCGATCGGTTCGCGGCGTCAGTACCTCAGTCGAGACAAGGGACACCCCGAGAAGCGCCTCGAACGCTTTGCCTTGGGCGACATCGAACGCACCAGTGAACATCGGGTGTGCGTACCAAGGGCCGAGAGGGGCGAGATACCGAAGCAGCGATTGCTTCACGATGTCGTACGTGTCACCAAAGTGCTTGGGGTTCATGCCGCTCTCGCCTGCGCGGGGTCCGCACAACTATTGTGTATCTGGGTCCATGTAAGAACACAACGCCTGATTGCCTGTCAGCTTAGAACGCATGTGGCCAAGTGGGGACACCTAATGCAGCGTCTCCCATTAACAGATCTCGCCCTGCTCCTGGCGGAGGAGAGTGGATCAATCAACCATGCGCGTCTGTTCGTTCTCAGACCCCTCTTCTGCGGAGTCGGCATCTTCTGGAGCATTCCGTGAGACGATCTCACGGGCCGTCAGCCCGGGCTCACGCGCGAGCAGTTCGCGGATTGCCGTCAGGCTTGGCAATTCCAGGACCCGGCAGAGCGTATCGTCGATCTCTTGCCGTACTGGATCCGCGTTGAGCTTCGCAATCGGATTCAAGTCCTGCTGAGACAGGCGGTCGTACGCACTCGCGAGGAGTCTCAGTTGGGTGGCGGAGAGATGCCGGACATCGAGAGCCGGCATGGATTCCCACGCCGGCTGCTTCATCTGCATCCAGGCGCCTTGGGTAATGACCCGGCGACCGTAGACTAACAGGAGGGACAGGGAACTGTTGAGCCAGAGCAGAAGGGTCTTTTGCTGCTGTTGGCTCAGCGTCTTCGGCTGCAGCGCCCACCAGGTATTTCCGAGGACGTTCTGGTCAAACCCGACAGCAACGACACGGTGCGTATTTGAGCGGAGTCTTTCGACAAGCAGGATATTCCCCGACCTCTCCCAGAGATGCGGACCGTATTCTGGACCCCGCGGGGATTCTCGCCATACGGCGAGATGGGCATTCGGTTGCTGACTCATCGTGCGAACATTGACCGATTCGTGCCCCCAAAAGGCTGGGTACGGTGTCCAGTCGTCTGGAGTCACCTTAAAGCCTTCAGAGATCCGCTTTCGATCTGGTCCAATGGAGCCGAGCGTGTCAAGACGGCAAGCGGGCACGCGGACGTAATGTCGTTGAACTGGAAGGCGAAATTCGCCGTTTTCAAGCGCCCAACAGGTCCGCAGCAGATCGGTCTGCGCAAACAACGCCCCGGTCCAGTTCTGCTCATCGATGGCTGGAGGGAGAGTGATGATTTCGCCCAGTTTGCCATTCGGCCCGCTGATCGCCGTGATCCCTGCCCCTTCAACGGGAACCGGCGTTTCGACTTGTGTGATTCGATTCGCCAGATCCATGGCTTCGTGAATGGAACGGGGGTTCCGCCAGAGGTTGATGTAGGTGGTCCGTCCGCTGGTCTCCTCGGGCTTCAGCTTTCGAGCAATAAAGAGGAGTTCCGAGAGTTCGGTGTTTTCCGAGAAGTTAGGGCGTTCGGCGTCGTGGCTAGCGACGACGGTTTCCAGGTGATACCCGCCGGCAATCAGACGTCGGGTGTCGGCCCAAGCCTCCCCGGATGCGAGCGCGGCTGGCAGGACGAAGGCGAGGCGCCCTGATGTCTTGAGCCATCGATCGGCAAGCGCCACAAAGACGCTGCCCAGTCCGGCCGTTGCGCTGGCCCCGATCTTCTTCACCCGGCGCTTTAGTTCGGTTTGCAATTGCCCGCGATCATCTGGAAGTGAGCCGAAAAGGAGGTTCCCCCCGACGCTACGGACGAAGGGGGGATTCATCGCACACAGATCCAGGTGTGGGACTTTGGCCAGCGTCGCATAGGATGCTGAGGCGCCGCTCCGGGTCGCTTCGGCGACTGGCATATCCAGGGACATTTGGGTTCGGATCGTTGTCGAATAGAGAAAGTCCAGGCTGCCGAGGCGAGGATTTCCCCGGATCATGCCGAGGGGCATGACAAACAGGTTCATCTGCACAAACGCCACTTCCGGGGCGAGGATGGCGAGCGTTGCGGCCGTGAGATGGACCGCGGAGGGCAGGACGTCATAGCCGTACAGCACATTCTCCATCAAGGCTTTGTGAAGCGCGCGGAGGTCATCGGAAGACAGCGTGCGGTCTGAGGCGGCGCGTGCTTTGATGTAGGCATCCGAAATAGCCTGGGCGCTTGCCATAAGGAGTGTGCCGGTGCCGCAGGCCAGATCGCCGACCTTGAATTTGGCCAGCTCGGTCGGATCTCCGAAGTCCCGACTCCACGGGAGCGCGAGTGCCAGTTTCAGCAAGAGCGTTGCCGAAGAGGCTGCCGTATAGTACGTCCCCAGATACTTGGCGTGATGGAGCAACCAATGGTAGATACGGCCCATCAAGTCGTGGCGAAGGGCAGCCTGTTCTCGACAGATCTTTTGAGCTTCGCTGATCAGTGACCGAACGGCGAGCGTGCTGTTATGACTGCTCGGCAGCTCGTTCAGGATCTGTTCGCCGAGCCGAAAGATGGGCACATAGTCAATTTCGTCGGAGATCCACGCCCAATGCGTACAGAGATAGGGAACGAGGTCCTCTCGCGCGCTGAGTCTCTGCAAGGGGAGGATGTGGCGGTTTGCCGCTGCAAGTTGCTCCTGGAAGATGAGGGCGTTTGCCAGCACAAGCGCCGAGACTTTTGCTGAGGTCTGACGGCGTTTGGTGGCTTTTTCAGGCTCCTCTCTTCTTGGGGGAGTAATACCCAGCAGTGTGGATAATCGATCACAGGCCCCTGCTTGCCCCATCCATAATCTCGCTATGCCATCGAGATGGCCGGACAGGCTCCTCGCGGTGGTTTCAACGATGTCGTCCCTGACGAGGACTTCCTGTGCTCGGCGGAGGGCATCCATGAGGCTGACGGGATTCCCCGCATACCAGTCGTCTGACTCATGGGCTTCCGTTACGATCCGATACTGGAGTTGAGACTTTTCGAGGATCCCTAAGATCCGGGTTGTTGGGGAGGTTCGTAATGCGGGCGGGTAGATAACGGCCGTAGCGATATGGGCGATGCCGTCGCGGACGCGACTGCGCGCGTCATTCAGCACGGTCTGTTTTGCTCGGGGATGATCGGAAAACTTGCCTTCGATGACAACCCGGAGGCCGCGGAGCTCAAACAGAACGTCCGGACGATACTTCCCGTGCACGTGAATCGTTTCGGCATCGGCGGTCACGCCGAGACGGGAAATCAGGATGGCCAACTGTGTGTTGACCACTTCCTCCCGATTCCGGTATGCAGTCATGAAAGATTCACCCCAGAAGGGTCGTGGTGCCGGGATTCGTCATCGTTCGTGCTCCCAAATGGTATTTAAAGCAGCATTGTATGCTCTCCCTTGTGGGGAGCAAGCACAATTTTCTGGCCGCAGTACGATGGCCTACTTCGTCGGCAGCGAGATCTCCACGATCTTCTGGCAGGCCTACTCGTCCAGAACGGTATTGCTCTGCTGTTCTTCCGAGGGATCACAACCGCTCGAAACAACCCCTTGTTGTTTACGACCAGATTTCTACCCCTGTTGTTTACGGCGCTCAAGCCGCTTGACCTCACCTCTGGTCGCGAGCTGGGGTCCTGCCCCGGGAGTCAATGAACGCTCGCAACAGAAGGGGCCAAGTGCTGCGAGTTCAACCCGCCGACATTCCCTAACTCTTGACAACCCGGCACGAAGTGTTGCGAATTTCTCCGCTAATCTCGCCCAGGTGGCCCGGCGACGGTGGGTTTCAGGAGGGGTGGAGCGCAACCCCTATCCGACCGGTGGAAGCAGGAGCGGGAAGCCAAGGCGGCAGCCGCGTGAAGCTCCGCACCCATGGTGAGGAGCGACGGGATGCCCGTCCCTGTTCCTTGCTGGGCGCCCCCGCGCTGGTGCCTGATGTCCTGGACCTGCCCCCGCTGCGGGAGGGATCCCGGGTCGTCGGCCTGATGGTCCAGGGGGTGGCGTGAGCAGGCCAGCCGGGCCGGGGCTCTTCGGGGGCTCCGGCTCGGCGTGCAGGTGGGAGGGGAGGTGGACAGCGTGGCAGACCTGATGACCGTGAAAGAGGTGGCGAAGGCGCTCCAGGTCTCCGTGCGCTCCATACAGCGCATGGTGGCTCGGCAGCAGATCGAGGTGATCCGGCCCGCCGGCCTGGACGTGGTGCGGTTCCGGCGCGCCGAGATCGAGCGGCTGATTCAGGAGGGCGCAGTTGCTCCGGCGCGGTACTGGTCGGAGAACCGCCGTGGCCGGCTCCGTCGCGTGTGACGTGGAGACGTCTGCAGCCCACCCGGCGGGATCCCGCGGAGCGCCCTGAGCCTCCTGGCCGACGCGGTGGACGGTGAAGTAGGGTTTGACGAACCGGACCGCCTCTGCTACAAGAGAACCGAACAGCACGGCTGGCACACAACTGAATCCGAATCCGGGAGGCTCCGGTCTCCCGGGTGCGAGGCCCTGGGTGAGGCTTGCCAGCCGTGCGCCCGGGGCCTTGCTGTTACGTGAGGGTGCGGAGGCAGACGATGACCCCTGTCGAACTGGAGCACGCTTTTGAGGTGTATTTCGCGGAGATTGAGCGCTGCGTCAGAAACAAATGCTACTGGGCGCTCCTTCACCTACTCGTGATCCTCCCGGACATCTGCGCAGCGCTTCAAGCCGATGACGGTGAGGCGGATGACGGACGGTACCGCAACTGGTGCAGACAAAACTTCCCAGGGGACAAGACGTTCACGCCGGAGGATCGCTACGCCATTCGTTGCACCCTACTACACCAGGGACGAACGATCACCAGTCGTGGGCAGTATGGGAGCTTCAGTTTCGTCCAACCGACGGATACAGGCAGTGTCTTTCACCGGCTCGTTACCGATTTCGGAGCTGGCATTGGGCCGAACCTCACGCTTGACGTGGGCAAGATGGCAGAAGAAACGGGACTGGCCATCCGTCGATGGTTTGACGATCTGCAGAAGCCCGAGAAGAAGCAGCGCTTGAAGAACGTTCAAACGTATCTTCCGCAGCTTGTTAGAACGGGGAAAAAGAGCATCCCAGGTATTACAGGGATACAGACTTCCACGGTCAGCAGCACGGGGAGCATTACCACTTCGTAGTCCCTGGCGAGATCGGCATCTACCACGATCTCCCTCCAAGTTGGTATTGGGGAAAAATGCACACTCCCAGCCTCCGGCTGGAGAGCGGAAACAATTCCCAGTCCCTTACCGAGCGCCGCTCATGACTTGAGCGGAGAGAGAACCCCCATGGCTGGTGGGTTTCTGGAGCCAATAGAAGCCTTCGAGCCCTGGCTCCTCCGCCGTGTGGCCCAGGCCGTGGAGGCCGGCGACGTGCCGGCGGATCTCCTGGCCGAACTCCAGGCCGAATTCGAAACGTCCAGAGAAAAGACCTTGGAGCAGAGCCAGTCCGATGCCGTACAGGACGTCGCCGTGGAACTTCAGATGCCCATGGAGAAGGTAGAGGCCGGGCTCGCCGCGTTGGAGGCGCAGCCGCGAGTGATCCGGGAGGCACTTATGCGCCAGATCGCGGAGGCGTGGTTGGATGGGCAGGGGAAGGCGTACCGACGCCGCCAGGGGTAATCCCGTTCGGGCGTTATACGGTCTCCGTATATGATCCCGAGGTCATGGCACCTCCTCTGCAACCGTGCGAGAAATTCAGGGGCCACCTCGGTCATGACAGCCGCTGCTAATACGGACAGTTAGGCCGACACATCGGCAGCAGGAGCAGGACCGGTGGTGTACGGATCGAACGCGAGCCCACTTTGGCGCATGATTCGGCGCTCCGCGCGCGAGAACAGGGCCTTGCTTCGTAGTCGGTGGCGCATCCCCCTCGCGACCGCACGCGCATTACTCGACGCGGAACACCTATTAGCTTCTCAGATTATCGGGTTACTCCAGCCAAGGGGTAATGCCCTCTCTGGCCACGGGGAAGAGGTGCGACCCGCGGTCGCTGCATTCCACAAGAATCTCTTTCATTTGTATGCCGCTCTCGAGCTGACAACCGGAGGACTGACTGGACCCGCCCGGGTCCTCTTTCGCACGATGTTTGAGGCGCTCTACCTCGGCAAGTTCTGCGTTGTTCGGTCCGACGATGCATTGGTCACTCGCTGGGCAACAGGCAAGCCGGTTTCCCTCTCTGTGGATGTGTTCCGGCGCATCGCGCACCCCACCCTCTCAGAGACACAGACGTTCTGGACGGCCGCCTGTCGAGCCGTACACGCGACCGTGTATTCCGGCCAGGTTCCCTTCGCCTATGACGAAGACCTGGTTCGGGAGGCCGGGAGCAACGTGGCGATTCTGCTGGCCCTGTTGGTGTGTAGCTACCACCTGCTAAGTCAGCACCTACTTACCCCGGGAATCTGGTACCACATGCGGCGCTACTTCCCCGCAGACGCGAAGTTGATGGTAAGGCGGCGCGCTCGATGCAAGTGTCTGGCTGCGCAGGCTCAGCGATTGATGAGCCGCCCCGCCCGAACGCTCGTGCGCGAGTATGTGGCGTGCTGGCACGTATCATGAGACGGTCCGTAAACGCAAATCCGACAAACGGCCCAACCTCGCACTCGAGCGGCCGCGCTTCGCGCGCCACTCATTGCGAGCGTTAGAAGGCCACATGGAGTATCGCTTCACTTGGGCTCAAGCGATTTGCACATGAAGGCTCGCCGAGTCTGGTTTGCCATCGTTGCAGCAGTCCTCCCACTCCTTCCAGCCTCCGCCCACGCCGCTACCCCCCGCACCCTCGTCGCAAAGATCGAGCACGTGAGCGACGGTGACACCATCACCGCCGTGACCGAGAACCAGACCAAACTCCGCCTCCGGCTCCTCGGCGTAGATGCCCCCGAGATCCCCCACGGGAAGAAGCCGGGCCAGCCCTTTGGTCAGGAAGCCCGTGAACATCTTGCCCGCCTGATCGGAGGCAGAACCATCCAGGTGGAGACCTACGGCCCGGACAGGTTCAAGCGCATCCTGGCTGTAGCTTTCCTCGGGCCAGTCAACGTCAACGTGGAGATGGTCGAGCAGGGATTGGCTGAGGTGTACCGAGGCGCCCCGTGCCAAGTGTACTGCCGGGACCTCAGAGTGGCAGAACTCCGGGCGAAGCGGGACCGGGTTGGCATGTGGGCGCAGGGGCCCGAGTACGAGAGCCCGAGGGTCTTCCGACAGCGGTTGAAGATTCGTGGAGACTGAACATGGCCAAGGCGATGAGCGGCAAGCAAGCGGTGCCCTTGGAGGAGGTCGTGCTGGCCCAAGCGTTCGAGTTGGAGGCCCTGATGAACGTGCTGGAGAGGAAGGGCGTCATCACGAAGGCCGAAGTCCTAGGAGAGATCAAACGGATTCGGGAAAGCCGACAACAACTGACGGACAGGATGCAGAGGTGAGTCAGGCATGGAGGTGGCCGGATGGGTGACCAAGATCCTGAGCGTGGTATGGGAGGGCGTCACAGCGGTTCGCGCCTTCTTCTCATCACCCCAGATGGAGATCGTTCCAACGGAAAGCTTCTTCGGACGCCTTCAGGGCGGACAGTTCGCCCCCCTCTTGAAGGTGAGATTCCGAAACGAGAGCGAGCGGCCAGTGCTTGTTCGGTCGTTACGCGTTGAATATGCTGGCACCTGGCATGGGCCTGAGAATAGCGCGCCGACCCATTTGGCGCTACACTTCTTCCATGGGCAGCACGCCATCGGGACTCGGCCCGAGGAGTTCATCACTAAGGCACGTCGTATTCCGGCGGTAGAAGAAGTAGAGCGCCGCGCCTTCTACCTCCTCAGTCAATCCGAAGGGAACATTCCCAGGGACCTGCCCATCACCGTAGAGGCTGTATTCTCTCGCGGTAAGACTCGACGAGTACCTGTGACATTGCATGGCCCCAGCTAACATGGACCCTCTTGACCTGATTGAGTTCATCGTCTGGTACGCCACCACGCGCGGCGAGGCCCTGACCCCGATCCGGCTGGTGAAGTTCCTGTATCTCGCCGATCTCTACCATGCGCGGCAGACGAAGGGACAAACTGCGACCGGCTGGCCGTGGGCGTTCGTGCACTACGGTCCGTTCTGCGGCCAGGCCCTCGATGCCATTGACGCGGCGGTCCGGCGGGGGAGCATCGAGGCACGTCCCTACCAGAGCCGGTACGATGGGGAGCAGCACGTGGTCTACCGATCCTCCCGGACAGAGCGGCCCCGAGCCGGGGAGATCCTCTCGCTCGCGGTCCTGGCGGCCTTGCAGACCGCCATCGCCACCTGGGCAGGCGACACCGCCGGGCTGCTGGATCATGTGTACTTCGAGACGGAACCGATGATCCAGGCGACGCCGGGCCAACGGCTCGATTTCTCAGTGGCACAGTGGCAGTCGCGGCCAGAGCCCGTCGCCATGAAGCGGTTGAGTCCCACGATGGTGGCGCAGGCCAAGGAGGCGCTGGCCAGGCTCCGCGCCCGTACGGCCCTCGGGCTTGCGCGATCCAGACAGGAGGCCGAGGGGGAGATCCGTGACGAGGCCTATCGTGTCTTTCTGGATCGGCTCGAATCCGTGGAGCGGATGGTCCGGGGGAAGCTCGAAGGCATGGCCACGCTGGATGGCCTTGCTGAACCCCGGCCAGAGGGCGAGTCCTGACATGGGGATCGTCCAACTCATTGACCCCTTCTACATCGACCTGCCAGAGGAGACGTACCGCCAGGTGCCCACGGTGGGACAGATCTGCTGCACGGTGATCGGGAACCCTTTGGCCATCCCGATCATCGCGGACGTGGAGCGGGCGAGTCCGTCCGAGCACTACGCCACGAAGTTCGACCTGCGGCCCATGACGGAGGCCGACTATGTGAGGAAACAGCGTCTCCCCATCCAGTTGCTGGGCCTCCGGGAAACTGAGGAGCTATTGTGCCAGCGAAGCAGCCTCCGGCCGGCGATTGTCATCGCGGCGGGCATGACGATCTTCGATGACATGGCGAAGCTCCTCAAGCAGAAGGGGCGGAAGCACCTCCAGGAGAGGAACGTCCTGGTCGTTCCCGTGTACGGCGCCGAGGGGGAGAATCACCCCGGTGGATTTCCGCCGCTGATGGTGGCACGGATCAGGGCCTTGAGATACCGACAGTTCTTCTTCCTGCCGAGCGGGAACTCTCCCTTCGCCTTCGACGGCGTGGCTCGGCTGGATCGCATTCACGTGGCCTTCCCAGAGGCATCCCCTGGCGTCCGGTCGGTGAGCTACCGAGCCACGCGGAAGGCCTTGAGCCAGGAGGCGCTATCCTGCCTGCTGGGGATGCTGCGGGTGCTCTTCGGCTCCGACAAGGAAGAGGAGTTGGACACCATAAAGGCGATTGTCCGGGAGGCGTTACCGGAGACTGCGAAGGTCCCCGAGTAGCCTGCGGAGCCAGGTGAAATGCTGGAGTTCCTCGGGATCTGCTTCGTCCTCCACGTGGTCCTCCGGGCCTGGAGGATCTCCCGGCTCCGGCGGGAGAACGAGAAGTACGAACGCGGCGAGGGGCCGTGCCGGCGTAGTGGTGAAGGGGGGGAAGCCTGGATGGCGCAGATCTTTAACTCCCATTCCAGAGACCATCAAAGGAAGAGTAGATGACGAGCGATCCTAGGGTCTCGTTCAAACAGGTCTTTCCACAAATCGAGGATATCAAAGTCGAAGTCGAACAGATAGGGCCACCCACTTATAGCCCGACCAGAAAGGAATGGAATACCCGCTGCTGGCCGGAGCAACTCGTCAAGTGCCATAACCGAGTTTGCCCGAAGGGCTTCTTGAATCTCTGGGAGATCATTGGGAGAATGGTTGATCAAAGGCAAACTGAGAGGCAGGACGAGACCATGTGTCCTGGTTACGAGGGCTCCCCTAAACTCCGTCGGGTATACGGCAAGTGCCTCAACATGTTCACCTACAAGATCAGGATTAAATACAGACAAGATTTTGGGAGCTGAAGGAACTGGTCGCCCCGTAATGGCTATTCCCCCCGGCCTAGGGTCGCTCCCGAAAAGCTGTTCCCGACCGCTGCACCGAGAAGGACGAGAGATGAGCCTGTGAAGCCGAGCCGCGCCCTGCGGAAGCGCCTGGAGGAGAAGCTGGACGCCCGGGGGTTGAGCATCCGGGACCACTGGAAGCGGTGGCACCCGAAGGCGTACCGGCGCCTGGAGGAGCAGGGGGAGGCGGAGGAGTTCTTCCTGAAGGAGCAGGAGGCGTACCACGCCATGGAGGAGCGGCTGAAGCAGCAGAAGCTCCCCGGCGGGGGCGCCGACGAACTGCTCCGGGAGCGGTTCTACCCCCTGAGCCTGGGAGAGAAGGCGAGCCTTCGGCCGCCGAGGCTGCCCGTGTAGCCGCCGAGTGCCCACAACCTCGGACCACCTGGCCGGGGATCCCCTCGGGACTCCTGCGGGAGCAGCACATGCCGAAGCAAAAATGGCACCCACCGTTGAGTGTGTGGGAGCAGGGCCTTGTCCTCTACCTCAACGGCTTCCCGGGCACTCCGAAGCGGGAGATTGTCCAGCTCGTCCTTGCGTTCCTGGAAGGGGATTCTCAAGACGAGATACGCAAGCGCTTCAACGCCCTGGCTGCGGCCTCCCCCGTGTACTTCCGCATCGCAATGACCGGACCGGACATCCGTGGTTCTATCCACACGCAGGCCTTACATTGGTTCTGGCTCATCCTTCACGACGCTCCCGACCAGCGGCGGCTGCGACGGTGCCCTGTCTGCCGCTTGTTCTTCCTGGACCATACGAAGAACCGTTCCCAGCGGCGCTGTTCCTCCCGTTGCACCTCCATCCTGACGTCCCGCGACTACCGCGCCCGCAGGCAAGCACCGTGAGGCCCGGAATGTGGAGCGCGTGACAACCAACCGCAGAACTTCTCGCCCGCAGTAGCTTCGTAACCAGTCGCAAATTCTGTAGTCTCGGCCTGCGTGACAGTCTAACTATTTTGACACGTCACCGCCATTCACCTATCTTCGTGCGCGTGCAGCGGACAAAGCACGCGCAGGGGGTGCGACGGGTGGCGCAGGAGACACGCGGCATGGACAACGCAAAGAATGACCGGCTCCTTACAGCTGACGAAGCAGCAGCCTTACTCGGCTTGAAGGTGGCGACTATCCGTCGCATGACGTACACCCGCGAGCTTCCGTGCGTGCGACCAACGGGCCGGCGGGCGGTGCGGTATCGGCTCTCCGATCTGGAGGCGCTGCTACGGATGCGGAGACAGCCTGCCAGGGCGGGCGGGCAATGAGCGCGACGGCGACCCAGCTGGCACTGCACCCCGATCACCTGGGCGACGTCCGCAAGTCTGGGCTGAGTGACGGCACCATCGCGGGGGCGCGGCTGCACACGGCGAGACCTCAGGACCTTCCCCGGCTTTGTGGGCGACCCATCCCGGACGGAACCACGGGGCTGGTGATTCCCTATGACGACAACGGATTCGCCCGGGTCAAGATGTTTCCTCCGCTCAGCGACCTCGATGGCCGCACGATCAGGTATCTCCAGCCTGCTGGGTCACCGGTCCGCGCCTATTTCCCGCCCGGCGTCGGCGAGATCCTGGCCGACCCCAACCGTTCAGTCTCGATCACCGAAGGCGAAAAGAAGGCGCTAAAGCTGACCCAAGACGGTTTCCCGGCTGTGGGCTTGGCAGGCGTGTGGAACTTCAGAGAGAAGGCCACACCCGAGCACGGCCTGATTCGTGATCTGGAAGCCATCACGTGGGCCGGGCGAATCGTGTACTTGGTCGCTGACTCCGACGCCTGGACGATTGAACAAGTCCTGTTGGCGGTGTTCCGGTTTGCGCGTCTGCTGGAGGCCCGCGGGGCTACGGTTCTCATCGCGAAGATTCCGACCCTCCCGGGCGAGGCGAAGACCGGCGCGGATGACTTCCTCGTGGCGAAGGGATCGCGTGCCTTCCGGCGATTGGTGGAGAAGGCTGTCACCCTCGGCCATCCCGCTTTCAGGCCGATCCGTGAGCAGGAGAAGGCCAAAATCCGCGAGGCGGCGAAGCCTGGACCACTCCCGCCCGAGCTGGTCGGGCGCCGAGTTCACCCTGCGATCCACTTCGACGGGGACGGCTTCGCCAGCATCGGCATCGTCACCCTGGGCTCAGACGGCAAGGAAGCGACGGAGGTTGTAACCTCGATGCGGGGGCGGTTCCCCACCGAGGCGATCAGCCCGGCCCTGGCGGCACACCCACTTCTATACCCGGACCTGCTGAACCGCTGGCGCCCCGAGGACGTGGCCCGGTTCCTGGCGCGCGAGGATGACCCGCCGACCTTTGAAAGCGCGGTGGCGCGGACCTGGGAGCGGCTGGAGAATCTCCTCGAACTCGGGCGCGACTGCGAGACCGTGGCCCTGGCGACGTGGGCGGTCGGGACATACTTCCACCCCGCCTTCCTCGCGTACCCCCGGCTGGACCTGCGCGGTGAACGCGGGAGCGGGAAGTCCAAGACCCTGGCGATCTTGGCGGCGGTCTCCTTCAATGGTCTCCTGCGGGTCAGCCCTACGCCTGCGGTTCTGTATCGGCTTGGTGAACGGCTCTGCCCGACATTCTGTCTCGATGAAATTGAAAGCCTGGCGAGTGACGAGAAGCGGGAGATCCTGGCGATCCTGAATGCCGGCTATAAGGCCGGTGGGCGCGTGGACCGCTGCGAAGGCGACGACCAGGTGGTCAAGTCTTGGAGCATTTACGCTCCGGTGGCACTTGCCGGGATCGCGGGGGTGAACCGCACCACAGAAGATCGGGCCGTCACACTCGTCCTGGCACGGGGGAAAGACCGCGGGCGGCTGAATGCAGACGTGGACCCGGCCGACCTGCGGTTCGCGGAGATCCGCGACATGTGTCACCGGCTGGCGCTGACCCGCTGGAAGGAGGTGGCCGAGACTTATCGGACACTGACCCTACCGGAGTGGCTCAACGGTCGTGAGCGGGAACTTTGGCGGCCCCTACTCGCCATTGCGAGCTTGGCGGACAGGGAGGCGGGCGACCTGGACGCGGGGCGGGATCTCCTCGAGCTGGCCCGCGAGCAAGGGCAGGAGCGGGCAGGCCTGTCGGATGAGGCTGAGGCCCTGGTGTCGGTCCTAGCCGAGAAGCTGGTCGGCGCGGCAGAAATCATCGTGTCGCCCGGGGACCTTTGCAGCAACTTGCAAGAAGCCCTCCGTTGGGAAAGGGCCCCCAGGCCCGAAACGGTCGGACGGTGGCTGAAACGTCTGAAGGTTCCCCGGGCCCCACGGTCGGCTGCGGGTATTCGCTACACTGTGACTGAGGCATTGCTGACCGAGATTCGCGCCCGAGCGGGGACGGGGTAGGAAGAACCTACACTACCAGCAATCCTGCACTCTCTAACCACCCGCAATCTTTGGGTAAGTGCAGGATGTAGGTTGTACTTGGGGAGAACCAGCATTCAGGCGTGAACCAGCAAGAACCTACACTCGGAGTCCTACCCGATGAACCGTGAGGCCCTGGCGCGCATCCTGAACCGGACCCTGGAGGGCCGGCCAGCGGCGGTGGCCGAGCATCCGGCTCCGGCACCCTGGGAGTTGCTGCCCCACCACTCAGACCCCAAAGAACGACTCTTCGGTTACCTGGATGCCTGGGCCACCATGGACGAGGCGGCCTGGCCAGAGGCGAACGTCAAGGCGCTGTACGACGACATCATGGACATCTTTCAGGAGCACCCAGAAGCTGAGAAGTGGTATCGGGAATGGCGGGCCGCCCACCCGGAGGTAAAGCTTTCTTGACCCGTGAACAGCTTACGATCCGTCTGCTCGCGAAGAAAGACCGCTGCCGGGCAGGATGGGCGTGTGCGCGACGGGTCAGAGCAATGAACGGACTGCGGCAGGCAGATCGGGAAGCGCTCATGGCCGACTTGCGGATGAGCTGGCGCCGGGGGGATGTGGGCGGGGCCAGAATCCGTTTGTTGGCCGCTGGCATCCCCTCCTGGCTGGATAAGTACGGCCGGGTCTGCATCAGCCTGATGTCGGCTGCGGGCCTGCTGGCGATGAATCGTTCCTCGGTGCTGCAGGCCGTGCGGGCTGGCCGGCTGCCAGCGACGCCCGGGATCAAAGAGCACCGCCAGTATCGTGGCCAGCGGCCCTGGCTGATTCCCGTCCAGCATATCCTGGCCTACCAGGTCAACGAGGCGATGCGGACCATGGGCCGGCGCGGGGGCTTGCAGACGGCCGACCGACTCCGGATCCTCAGAAGCCTTTTCCGAAATGAAGATTGCCCCGAGAACGGGCGCAGCGTGATGGACTGAGAGCCGTGCAGGTCGTTGAGCAAGTCAGGATTTCGGAAGACCTGGACCCTTGGTTCAGCCTCAAGGGCCTGACGGGATATTGCTCGCTCAGCCGACGCACCATCCAGGCCCTCATCAACGAGACGTCGGATCCCCTTCCCTCCTACCGGGTCGGGGGAAAAATCCTCGTCCGCAAGTCGGAGTTTGACCGCTGGATGGTTCGCCGCCGGAATCGGAAACCCGAAGCCGCTGCCCGCCTGGCCGCCGCTGACGCCAACGCGCTACTGCGAGCCCGCCCGAAGAAGTAGACCCCCCTGGCCTTTTCCTCTTGACAATCGGGTAATCGGGCATATAATCATAGGCGTGAACACTCGAAAGAGCACTCAAGAACGAGAGGAGGTGAGGGTCGTGCGCCTGTCTATCGAGGTGGAGGAGGCCACGTGGAAGGCCCTCCGCTCGGCGGCCGAGGAGGAGCGGACTGAGCGGGGCCGGGCCAGTGTCAACGCCTTGGTCAACCGGCTCATCGCGGAGCACCTGGCCAAGCGGAAGGGGAAAGGGGGCAAGTGATGGGCGTCAAACTCCAGAAGCCCGGGGATCCCGGCCACCCCGGAGGGAACCGACGGACCTATGTCCGGGTCAACTATCAGGGCCGGCGCAAGACGCGGGTGTTCAACTCGAGCAAGGCGGCCCAGGCCTACGCGGAGACCGTTGAGTACCACCTGAAGCACGGGGAGCCGGAGCGGATCTTCACGGCGCCCGAGCCTCCGGCCGCTCCGCCCCCGGGCCCCACCTTCACCGAGGCGGCCGAGGGGTGGCTGGCCGTGGATGCTGGAGAGTTGAAGATCGGCACCCGGGAAGCCTACCAGAGCATCATCAACCAGCATCTCCTGCCGACCTTCGGTGCTCGGCCAGTGTCCGGCATCACCGTGGGCGACGTAGAGAATTGGTGGGTCCGCCTCCGCGAGACGCGCTGCTCGCGGAATCATCGGAGTGCGATCCGGGGCATCCTCTCGGGCATCTTCAGACGGGCCATGGTCACGGAGAAGATCCTCACCCAAAACCCCGTGGATGCCCTCCCGAAGCGGCAAGGGCGCGAAGATCGGACGGCACGGAACGTGGAGTGGCTGACTGAGGCCGAGCTGACCAAGGTGCTCACGGTCGCGCGGGACCGGGAGCCGAGGTACTACCCCCTGTTGCTCACCCTGGCCACCACAGGCGTCCGCTTCGGCGAGGTCCTGGGGCTCCAGGTAGGCGACGTGGACGGGACACGGTGCCGGTTGAGTGTTCGGCGGGCCATCCGGAAGCGGCGGGAGGGCGCCCCGAAGTCCGGGAAGCCCCGGGAGGTCGACGTGCCCCCCTCCACCATGGCCGTCCTGCAGGACTGGGTTGAAACCGTCCGGGCAGAAGCGGCGGTCCGAGGGGCGGAGGCTTGCTGGCTGTTCCCCAGTGCCGTGGGGACACCGATGGATGATCCCATCCCCCGGAAGGCTCTCCGGCGGGTCCTGCGCGCGGCAGGTATCCGAAGGCGTTTCCGAGTCCATGGCCTCCGCCACACCTACGCCAGCCTGGCGATCCAACGAGGCGTGCCCCTCCTGGTGGTAAGCCGCCAGCTTGGGCACGGCAGCATCGGCGTGACCGCAGATGTGTACGGGCATCTGGATCCCGAAGCCACCCGAGGAGCGGCTGAAGCCTGGGAGCGGATCGTCGGGCCGACCCTGGCCACGCTTTCCCGCAACCCCGGCGCAACTCCCACCTAAAACCCTCATAACTCCGTATCACTTCTGACCCCCTGTCAAAACCAAAATGGCTGACAGCGCTGAAAGGGCGTGAAGTTAGTGGTCTCATGCCCTCCCGCAGGGTGCCAGCGTATCTGCTCCGATAACC
>Ga0326597_10003616_pt1 | contig 22149 bp, 18 predicted proteins | sample RVTome_12_FD_203789 | JGI IMG/M metagenome (GOLD analysis project Ga0326597, IMG submission 203789) | Soil microbial communities from uranium-contaminated site in the Upper Colorado River Basin, Wyoming, United States - RVT100D185 | ecosystem: Environmental > Terrestrial > Soil > Contaminated >...
GTGGACTGACTCTCCTGGAGGGGCCTCGTCTCGTTGAGGAGGCGGTGGCGGCAAGGGAGCGGGTGCGCGAGATATATGCGCTAGCCGATGACCGCTCGGCCGTTGCGTGGGCGGCGCGGGCAGGGGCGGAGTTGGTGGTCGTTGGGGAGGAGGCGCTGAAGCGACTGTCCTCGACCCAAACACCGCAGAGCCCGGTAGCTGTGCTGGAGGTACCGAAGCCTGTCCTTGACACCTCCAGGAGCCTTCTGGTGGCCTGGCAAATATCTGACCCCGGCAACTTGGGCACCATGATCCGGACCGCCGCTGCCTTTGGTCTCGATGTGGCCGTGACCGCCGGCTCTGCCGATCCCTGGTCACCGAAGGTGTTGAGAGCCGGCATGGGCGGCCACTTCCAGACCGCGGTGGTGGAGGTCGGTGACCTGAGCTCGCTCGAGGCTTTACGTGTCGCCACGGTGATGTCGGGCGGGGTATCGCCCCGCGAGTTACCCGCCGGGCGGTTGGCGATTTTGATCGGCAGCGAGGCCCACGGGTTGCCCGATGATGTGGTGGCGGAGGCCCATGTTCTTGTCACGATTCCTATGACCGGTCCCACGGAGAGCCTCAACGCCGCTGCGGCAGCAACGATCCTCGCCTACGAGGTCTTGTTGAGGTAGCGAGGCGACGGTGTTGGGGAAATTGGCTCCAGCGAATCTGCCCAATGCTCAGTGATGATTGACTGCCTAGGTGGGCCGGTGGTTGGCCGCCATCCTATGAGTCGCCTGCGGTTGACCGGGGATTTGGGGTCGATGCGGTATCCGAGTTGGTGGATAGCGATGTGATGGTGGTACCAGCAGAGTGTTATCAGGTTTGAGGGCTCGTGGTTACCACCTTGGTGACGTTGTTGGATGTGGTGGATTTGGAGCCGGCGGTGATCAGAGCGGCAGGAGCGCCGGTGGCGGCCAGTTTGACCAGAAAGCCGGCCCGGTCCAACCCCCACCGGCCCGTCTGTAACTGTCGGAGATGCCACGGGTCAAAAGCGTGGGTGACAGTCAGCAACCGGTGGGCGGTCTGTCGGGACACATCCAGACGGGCGGCGGTCCAATCTTCCATCCCCCGATCCCCATCACCCACATCAACCTGGAGGGCATCGAGACGGGTGAGGATCTCCACCTGCTCGGCGCGGGCCCGGCTGATCATCTTCTCGAATTCGGCCAGCCTCGACTCGAGACCATCAACCTCGGTATTCCAGGCCCCGTTCCATTCCCCATACCATTCCCCATCCCATTCCCCGGACACAAGCCCACTATGAACGATCGGTGTGACAAAAAACCGGGGCTGCAATCGAGAATCCGAGAAACATTTCCTTCGACCCCGCTGAGTCGTACGGCAGCGCGCTCGTACTGGTCCGGGCTTCGATAAGCTTTACGAGGACTTCGCACCGGGCCTGCGCCGAGAAGGTTGCCATCGGCCGGCATCCCGCGGACCGAGGTCGAGCGAAGGTCATTGGCGAGCCAGTTCGCCTACGCCTCCGAACTCGTCACTGGCTCCTACGACGTTGTGATCCAGACCCGACGTCACCACCCTCGGCCTGCGGCCGGTCCCCCCGCATCCAGGGGGACATCCGACAACTAGCCGGAGGACGCCTCGGTCGCCTGTAACCTCGTCCGCCCACCATGGATCTGGACTCGGTCGTCGAAGTTGCCATTGCCAAGGCCGCCAATGCGCAGGATCTTGCTGCTCTCGACGCGGTCGACTCCGAGATGCTCGGTCGGCAGAGCACGATCGCCGAAGCCAGACGCCAGCTCGGCAAGATGGCACCGGAGGATCGTCCCGCAGCCGGAGCCCGTCTCAATGAAATTACCGCCGCGATAACGGCCTTACTCAGCGCCCGCCGAACCGAGTTGGAGCATCTCGAGGCTGACCGCCTGCTCAAGGACGATCGAGTCGATGTAACCCTGGAAGCCTGGAGGATCCCGCAGGGCACGCAGCACCTCATTGGTCAGACAATTCAGGAGATCTGCGACATCTTCGTTGGGCTTGGCTATCGAGTGGCGGAGGGTCCCGAAGCCGAACTCGGTTGGTACAACTTCGACGCGCTCAACACACCGCCGACCCATCCGGCCCGGCTCGAGTCGGACACGCTCTATCTCGACTACGGCGACCCGGCCGACGAACTCTTGTTGAGAACGCAGACGTCGCCGATGCAAGCCCGCTACATGGAGGCTCACGACCCGCCGGTCTATGTTGTCGTGCCCGGCAAGGTCTATCGCAACGAGGCGATCGACGCCTCCCACTTGCCTGTCTTCTATCAGATAGAAGGGTTGGCGGTTGACGAGGGGATCACCTTCTCCGACCTAAAGGGCACCCTCGCCCACTTCGCACGCGAATATCTGGGACAGCGCACGAGAGTTCAGCTCCGTCCCGACTTCTTCCCGTTCACCGAACCTTCGGCCCAGCTTCTGGTCACATGCTTCAATTGTGACGGCGCCGAACCCGGCTGCCGGGTGTGTGGTGGTTCCGGCTGGTTTGAGGTTCTCGGCTGCGGCATGGTCGACCCCAACGTTTTGACGGCGGTCGGCTACGACGCCGGGAGGCTCACCGGATTTGCGTTCGGCATGGGTGTTGAGCGCCTGGCCATGGTGCGTCACGGCATCACCAACATCCGGCACTTCATCGAAAACGATGTCAGGGTGCTGGAGCAGTTCCGATCGTGAAGGTCTCCCTCAAGTGGCTGGCTGATTACATCGACCTGCCCACCGACGACGTTGAAGAGATACGGACTGCCTTGGGGTCGCTGGGCCATGAAGTCGAGGGAATCGAGCGCCTCGAAGTCGACTGGAAGTCCGTCTACGTTGCCCAGGTGGAGCGGATCCGCCCCCACCCGGATGCGGACAAGATCCGCCTGTGTGTTGTAAATACCGGTCACGACAAGGTCGAGGTCGTATGTGGCGCCTGGAATTTCGAGGAGAAAGCCAAGGTGGCATTCGCACCGCCCGGTGCCGTTCTGGCGGGTGGCTACGAAATCGGCCGTCGGACGATCCGTGGCGTCGAGTCGGCGGGGATGATCTGCTCAGAACGTGAGTTGGGCCTGGGAGAAGACCACAGCGGCATCCTGGTTCTCGATGGCGACGCACCAATCGGTGTCGAGTTATCGGAGTTGATCGCCCGGCCGGATGTGGTCTTCGACATCACCATTACACCAAATCGGCCTGACGTCATGTCGATGATCGGAGTGGCCCGGGAGCTGAGCGCATACTTCCAGGTGCCGTACAGCCTCCCTCCGATCGAGCCGCCAGTAGTCCCAGGTCACACCGAGGTCCGGGTCGACATCGAGGACCCCAGCGGCTGTTACCGGTTCGTCGCTAGGGAAGTGCGCGGTGCCGCCCTCCGGCCTTCACCTTTCTGGCTGCGGCAAAGACTCCGCAGCGCTGGCGTGCGGCCCATCAGCAACGTCGTCGACGTCACCAACTATGTCATGCTCGAGCTTGGTCAGCCGCTCCACGCTTTTGACCTCGACAAGGTCGCCGACCGCCACATCGTGGTCCGTCGCCCCCATCCGGGTGAAAAGCTGACCACCCTCGATGGCGTTGAACGGATGCTGATAGAAGCCGACCTCGTGGTGGCCGATGCCGAACGCGCCTCTGGTTTGGCCGGGACTATGGGAGGCCTCGATTCGGAGGTGACGGCGGCAACGACCCAGGTCCTCATCGAAGCTGCCGCCTGGGATCCTCCCACCATCATGTTCATGAGCCGCCGGCTGGCCCTGCGGTCGGAAGCCTCAGCCAGGTTCGAGAGGGGAGTCGACCCCAACCTTCCTCCGCTGGCAGCCGCCCGCGCCACCCGCCTGCTGGTCGAGTTGACCGGCGGGGAATCCCCGGAAGGGTGGATCGACGAGATAGCGGTTGCCCACGAACCGAAGATAGTCACGCTTCCTCTGGCCGAAGTCGCCAGGGTCCTGGGCAGCGATGTTCCTTCCGGCGATGTCGCTCCCCTTCTGACCCGGCTCCACCTCCGGGTGGAAGGAGATGATCCGTTGAACGTGACAGTGCCGACGTTCCGCCGTGATCTCGGGCGACCGGTCGATCTGATCGAAGAGGTGGCGCGACTCCATGGGTATGATCGGTTTCGGGAGACCGTGCCTACCGGCTCGGGTGGCGGCTGGACCGTCGAGCAACGCCGGGTCCGCACTATCCGCCAGACGCTGACCGGCGCCGGTCTTTTCGAAGCTCTCAACCTCTCGTTTCTCGGCCCCGAGGATCTCGATAGCTTCGCGTACCCGACCGACCACGAAGCCCGCGCCACCATCAAAGTCCGCAACCCGCTCAACGATGAGTTGGCATCCCTCCGAACCTCCCTGCTCCCGGGTCTCTTGCGCTCGCTCCGCTACAACGTCAGTCGCGGCATCGACAACGTGGCTCTCTTCGAGACCGGACGGGTGTTCTTCAATCGCCCCTGGGACGATGATCCCCGGGTTCCTGCCCAACCCGAAAGGCTCGGCTTCGCCATGGTCGGGAAATTGGGGCCGGCTGGTCTGGCCGGTGGGAACCACACAGCTGACCTCTTCACGGCCACAGCCATCTGGAGAACTCTGGCCAATGCCCTCGCACTTCGCGGCTCGAAGCTGATTGCTGCCTCCCCCCCCGGCTTTCACCCCGGTCGGGCCGCCCAGGTCGTCGCAGGTGGAGTCCCAATCGGCTTCGTCGGTGAACTTCACCCTCTGACTGTCGGCGCTTACGACCTGGAAGCCAGGGTGGCGGCGGGCGAGCTAGAGCTGAGCCCCCTCACGAGCCCCCCACGAGACTGGGACTTTTCAGAACCAAGCGTTTATCCGCCGGTTGCGTTCGATCTCGCGTTTGAAGCTCCCGAGGACCTGCCTGCAGCCGAACTCATTGCCGCGGTGATGTCTGCCGGTCCGGAGATGATCGAGACTGTGTTTGTGTTCGATGAGTATCAGGGTTCGGGGATCGCCGAAAGAAGAAAGGGTCTCGCCCTTCGATTCACTCTGCGTGCTCCAGATCGGACCCTCTCCGCGGCGGAGATCGACGATTATCGACAGTCGATCATCGCAGCTGCCGCCACGGCCCGTGCGACCTTACGGACCGGTTGAAGTGCAGAGACTTCTCGGCCTTGGTGATCTGGAGACCGACCAGCTTGGCTCGTTGCTGGAACTGGCCGCCAAGGTCAAGACCAGCCCGGAGGAGTACCGGCAAGCGTTGGCGGGGCGATCGATCGGGCTTTTTTTCATGAAGCAATCGGTGCGGACGTGGGTCTCTTGTGATGTTGCGGCGATAGAGCTTGGAGTCCACCCCGTGGTGATCCGCAACGATCAGACGGGTCTGGGGACCCGGGAGACCCCTGAGGACGTGGGGAGGGTCCTCGAGCGCTATCTCGACCTCCTCGGTATGAGAGTGTTTGACCACTCCGACCTCGAGCGCATCGCGACCGTCGTTTCGGTTCCGGTCATCAACCTTTTGTCCGACCTCGAACATCCCTGCCAGGCGGTAGCTGACCTGCAGACCGTGGCAGAAACTCTTTCCCCACGACACGCAACCATCGCCTATCTGGGCGATGGCAACAACGTCTGTCACTCTCTCATACAGGCTGCCACCATGGCCGGGGCTGCCGTCAGAGTGGCCACCCCGGCCGGGTACGCGCCTGATGCGGCCATAGTGGAAAGGGCCCGCCGATTCGGTGAGGTAGTCGTAACCGAGGATCCGGCTGAAGCGGTAAGAGACGCCGATGTGGTCTATACGGATGTATGGACGTCGATGGGCCAGGAGGCCGAGGCAGCCGACAGAAGGCGGGTCTTTGCGCCGTATCGAGTGAACCTGGCGTTATTCGAACAAGCGAGGCCAGACGCCATCTTCATGCATTGTCTGCCTGCCCATCGGGGTGAGGAGGTGACCGATGAGGTGATCGAACATACCCGCAGCCGTGTATTCGACCAGGCAGAGAACCGGCTTCATTCGTTCAAAGCGATCCTGCTCCAAGCTCTCAGTTGACTGTCCCCGAGTTCTTGTTCGGGGAGGCGCGGACCGCGGCTCCGCTCCTGCTCGGTTGGCGCCTTCAATCGACCATCGACGGACAGGTCACCGAAGTCGAACTGACCGAGGTCGAGGCCTATAGCCAGGAGGACCCGGCCAGTCACTCGTTCGGGGGGCTGAGACCGAGAAATGCGGTCATGTACGGTTCTCCTGGCCGGCTCTACGTCTACCGATCCTATGGAATGCACTGGTGTGCGAACGTCGTCTGCGGTCCCGACGGGATGGGAGCGGCAGTGCTTCTCCGCGCCGGCAAGCCCCTGCGAGGGGCTGAGTTGATGACGCGGCGACGGGGGAGAGTTGACGATCTGACGACCGGTCCCGGCAACCTCTGTCAAGCGATGGGCATCACCGATGAACATAAGGGCCAGGACCTCTTCGACTCCAACTCTGCTCTCCGGCTGATGTCGGGCCAACCGCCGGCCAGTTACATCGCAACTCCCAGGGTCGGGATCAGCAAAGGCGTTGATAGAAGATGGCGTTTCGTCACCCAGGCCTGAGCGCAACCCTTCTGCTTTAGTGAACCTGGTGAGCATTGACATGTTGATCGACCGCATGCAGAGCATGTTGGCCGAGATTCCCCCGACCGATCCTCGCCATTCCTTTCATTCGACCTATACGAGAACGACAGTTGCGGTCCGTGACGAGCTACGAGCCAGTGGATTCACCGACAACGAGTGGGTGGAGCGATGGGATGTTGCGTTCGCAAGCCTCTATCTCGATGCCCTCGACGCGTGGCAGCGGGGACGGTCCCCCTCCGATCCCTGGCGAATCGCCCTCGATGCGACCACAGGGCCCCATCTCCCGCCGCTGCGATATGTCTTGTTGGGAATGAACGCCCACATCAACTTCGATCTGCCCCAGGCTCTGCTGGCTGTGATCTCCGACGAAGAGTTCGATGACCCTGAGGTCATCAGGGAGAGGGCTGCCGATCACGGGCACATCGACGGGATCCTCGCCTCGAGGGTGGCGGCCCAAGATCAAGAGCTCAAGAAGGTTGAGCTGCCTAGCGACCGCACGCTCATTGATCGCCTCCTGACCCCATTCAATCGCATCGGGACTAAGCGGTTCCTCAGAGAGGCCCGAGCCAAGGTCTGGAGCAATGCCAGGCACCTGAGCGAAGCTCGCCGGCAGGGACCGGTGAGCCTGCAACGTCGCGTCGCCGAATTGGAGCAACTGTCACAGGAACGGGTAGCGGATCTGAGTCGGCCGGGTCAGGTCCTGCTCGAATTGAGCCGTAAGGGGTTTGGGGTATTGCTCGACTGATGTTCGCCTGAGGCCGGAAGGGACCGCCGCTAATCTCGTCGAACCCCATGGCTCCGCCCCCGACTGACCTGGCACGCCTGCTGCGACGGACCGAGTCCGTCGTTCCCCGCAGAGACCTGGAGGCGCGAAGTGGGCGATCCCTGCGGGTGAAGCTTGGCCTCGATCCGACGGCACCGGCAGTGACCCTCGGGTGGGGAGTGGTTCTGCGAAAGCTTCGCGACTTTCAAGAACAGGGCCACACGGCAGTTTTGATCGTGGGCGACTTCACCGCCCAGGTCGGTGACCCCTCCCAAAAGAGCGATACCCGTCGCCGGCTCTCCGAGGAGGAGGTGCGAGGCTATGCGCAAGCGGTTCTCACACAATTCAAGAAGGTCTTGCTGCCAGAGCCTCTGGAGATCAGATACAACTCGGAGTGGCTAGCCCAACTGAAGATGGCCGAGATTCTCGAACTGGCTTCCACCGCCACGGTCGCCCAATTGCTCGAGCGGGGTGACTTCGCCAAACGTTACGAAGCCAAAAACCCCATATCGGTGATGGAGTTCATGTACCCGCTGTTGCAGGGATATGACTCCGTGGCGGTCAGGGCGGATGTCGAATTGGGGGGCAGTGATCAGCTCTGGAACCTGATGATGGGCAGGGTCATCCAGGAGCGCTACGGACAGGAGCCGCAAGTGGCCATGACTACCCCCCTGCTCCTCGGAACCGATGGTGTCAACAAGATGTCCCAGTCCCTGGGGAACTACATCGGAGTGGACGAGCAAGCCGGTGAGATGTACGGGAAGGTGATGAGCATCCCCGACGATCTCATGGAGCAGTGGTTCCGGCTCGCCACCGAGGTGGGTCCGTCTGAGATCGACGACCTCGTCAAGGGCTGGCGGGAGGGGAGCGTGCATCCCCGCGATGCCAAACGCCGACTGGCCAGGTCGATCACCGAGCTCTATTGGGATGCCCAGGCCGCCCGGGAAGCCGAGGAGGCGTTTGAACGAGTGTTTGTCCGCCATGAGGTTCCCGAGCACATCTATGAGGTCCGGTTGCCGACCGGAGACCCAATTCACCTCCCGTCGTTGCTACGTGATGCCGGCCTGGTCAAGTCGAGCTCCGAGGCCCGGCGCCTGCTGACCCAGGGGGCAGTCACCGTCAACGGTCTTCGGGTAGAAGAAGAGAAGGTTGCCAGGAAGACGCTGGCGGGAGCTGTGGTTCGGATTGGAAGACGCCGTTTCGTTCGGTTTTCCCTTCTTTGATTATCTGAACACTCCGGCTAAAGTCACCGGTCCGCTGCCGCGACGCGCGGTAGCATGTTGCTGCCGAAGAAGCAGCCGAGTGCGTGAGCACCGGAGTGACAACGGCACCTTGGGGACTAGCCCGATCCGAACGATGGCCAAGCGGCCGCAGACGGTTTGAGTTGTGTCTCCAAGAGAAGAGTGGGCTCCTTGACAACTAAATAGCGTGCCAAAAAACAGCACAGCGTACGTCTCCATCCCAATGGAGGCGTGCATCGCAAAGAGCACCTGGGTAGAAATACCCAGACCCAGTGACCGGATGTGAAAGCAGACGGACACACAATTGCGAACTCAAAAATGACACGAATGTTTGGGCCCTAATAGGCCCTATCACGAATGTACGTTGGAGAGTTTGATCCTGGCTCAGGACGAACGCTGGCGGCGTGCCTAATGCATGCAAGTCGAGCGACGAATAGGTGAGGGTAACCAAGCCTATTACGGAGCGGCGAACGGGTGAGTAACACGTGAGCAACCTGCCCCGAAGACCGGGATAGCCCAGGGAAACTTGGATTAATACCGGATATTCTCGGTGGATCGCATGATCTATCGAGCAAATGCTTTTGTGCTTCGGGATGGGCTCGCGGCCTATCAGCTTGTTGGTGGGGTAACGGCCTACCAAGGCGTCGACGGGTAGCTGGTCTGAGAGGACGATCAGCCACACTGGGACTGAGACACGGCCCAGACTCCTACGGGAGGCAGCAGCAGGGAATTTTGCGCAATGGGCGAAAGCCTGACGCAGCAACGCCGCGTGGGGGATGAAGGCCTTCGGGTTGTAAACCCCTTTTAGGAGGGACGAAATTGACGGTACCTCCAGAAAAAGCCCCGGCCAACTACGTGCCAGCAGCCGCGGTAATACGTAGGGGGCGAGCGTTGTCCGGAATTATTGGGCGTAAAGAGCTCGTAGGCGGCTGAGTAAGTCGGCGGTGAAATTCCAAGGCTCAACCTTGGCACTGCCGTCGATACTGCTCTGGCTAGAGTCCGGTAGAGGAGAACGGAATTCCCGGTGTAGCGGTGGAATGCGCAGATATCGGGAGGAACACCTGTAGCGAAGGCGGTTCTCTGGGCCGGAACTGACGCTGAGGAGCGAAAGCGTGGGGAGCAAACAGGATTAGATACCCTGGTAGTCCACGCCGTAAACGTTGGGCACTAGGTGTGGCGACCCGACCAACGGTTGCCGTGCCGAAGCTAACGCATTAAGTGCCCCGCCTGGGGAGTACGGCCGCAAGGCTAAAACTCAAAGGAATTGACGGGTCCCCGCACAAGCGGCGGAGCATGCGGCTTAATTCGATGCAACCCGAAGAACCTTACCTGGGTTTGACATGATGGGAAAAGCCGTAGAGATACGGTGTCCGAAAGGGCTCATCACAGGTGGTGCATGGCTGTCGTCAGCTCGTGTCGTGAGATGTTGGGTTAAGTCCCGCAACGAGCGCAACCCTTGTCTTATGTTACCAGCGGGTTATGCCGGGGACTCATAAGAGACTGCCGGGGACAACTCGGAGGAAGGTGGGGATGACGTCAAGTCCTCATGCCCCTTACATCCAGGGCTGCACGCATGCTACAATGGTCGGTACAACGGGCTGCGATCCCGCGAGGGTGAGCGAATCCCTAAAAGCCGGCCTCAGTTCAGATTGGAGTCTGCAACTCGACTCCATGAAGTCGGAGTCGCTAGTAATCGCGGATCAGCAATGCCGCGGTGAATGCGTTCTCGGGGATTGTACACACCGCCCGTCAAGTCACGAAAGCTGGTAACACCCGAAGTCAGTGGCCCAACCGCAAGGAGGGAGCTGCCTAAGGTGGGATTGGTGATTGGGACTAAGTCGTAACAAGGTAGCCGTACGGGAACGTGCGGCTGGATCACCTCCTTTCTAAGGAGCTAACGAAGCAGCATCTTTTGCTAAACACAAGCGATAGCTGTTCAGCTCTCAGTTGGTTTGCTGTTTATTCGAACTGTTTGGACGCCGTCGGGGTGTTGAGCTTGCTCCATTCCGGCTGTCGAGATTCCGTCCGGGCACGCTATTTAGTCGTGAAGGAGTCCGACGCATCTACCCTCGTTGGTGGATGCGCGAACTGCTTCTGGCACCTTGAGAACTGCATAGCGAGCACGTATTGTCTTGGATTCTCTACATCCAAGTTATTAAGGGTCAACGGCGGATGCCTTGGCGCTAGGAGACGATGAAGGACGTAGCAGGCTGCGAAATGCCCCGGGGAGCTGTCAAGCAAGCATTGATCCGGGGATGTCCGAATAGGAAAACCTGGTTGGGGTCATGCCCAGCCACTCCGGTCTGAACACATAGGGCCGGTTGAGGAAACCGGGGGAATTGAAACATCTCAGTACCCCGTGGAAGAGAAAGCAACAGCGACTCCCCGAGTAGTGGCGAGCGAAACGGGATGAGCCTAAACCAGTGTGGTGTGATAGCCCGGCGGTGTTGCCGCACTGGTGTAGTGGGACCTATCTGATGACACGCCGGTGTCATCGAGGAGTTACCAAAGCAGGAGTTAGTCGAATCCGGCTGGAAAGCCGAGCCACAGAAGGTAACAGCCCTGTAGTCGAAAGCTCACTGCCCTCCTGATGGAGTTCCCGAGTAGCACGGAGGTTATTTCGTGTGAATCTGCGAGGACCACCTCGTAAGGCTAAGTACTACCTAGCGACCGATAGCGGACCAGTACCGTGAGGGAAAGGTGAAAAGTACCCCGGCGAGGGGAGTGAAATAGAACCTGAAACCGTTGACCTACAAGCAGTGGGAGGGATCCTTCGGGATCCTGACCGCCTGCCTTTTGAAGAATGAGCCGGCGAGTTAGCGGTGTGTGGCAAGGTTAAGGCGTAAGCTGTAGCCGAAGCGAAAGCAAGTCTGAATAGGGCGACTAGTCGCATACCCTAGACCCGAAGCCGAGTGATCTATCCATGGGCAGGGTGAAGCGGGGGTAAGACCCCGTGGAGGCCCGAACCCACCATAGTTGAAAATATGGGGGATGACCTGTGGATAGGGGTGAAAGGCCAAACAAACTCGGCGATAGCTGGTTCTCTCCGAAATAGCTTTAGGGCTAGCGTCGTGTGTTCCGCCATGGGGGTAGAGCACTGATTGGGTTAGGGGGCTTACCCGCTTACCGACCCCAGTCAAACTCCGAATCTCATGGCGCTAAGCACGGCAGTCAGACTACGGGGGATGAGCTTCGTGGTCGAAAGGGAAACAGCCCAGATCGCCAACTAAGGTCCCAAAGTATGAGCTAAGTGGGAAACGATGTGGAGTTGCTCAAACAGCCAGGATGTTGGCTTAGAAGCAGCCACCATTTAAAGAGTGCGTAACAGCTCACTGGTCGAGTGATTCTGCGCGGAAAATTCAACGGGGCTTAAGCTCAGCACCGAAGTTGCGAGATTCGACGTAAGTCGGATCGGTAGGAGAGCGTCGAGTAGCCAGCGAAGCGGCGGCGGAAGCCAGCCGTGGAGGCTGCTCGAGTGCGAATGCCGGCATGAGTAGCGAAAGAAGAGTGAGAATCTCTTCCGCCGATTGTCCAAGGTTTCCTGGGGAAGGTTCGTCCGCCCAGGGTTAGTCGGGACCTAAGGTGAGGCCGAGAGGCGTAGTCGATGGACAACTGGTTGATATTCCAGTACCGCTCTGTGCGCGCACAGGCCGAGACCGGTGTACTAAGGAAAGCCCTTCGGGGCCTACCGACATCTCCGGCATTAGGCCAGCAATGGAGTGACGTGGAAGGGTAAGCGGACCCGGGCGTTGGTTGTTCCCGGGGTAAGCGTGTAGGACGGGGCTTAGGCAAATCCGAGCCCCATTAAGTCCGAGGCGTGATGCCGAGCCGCTTTAGGCGAAGCCGCTGAACGCCCATGCCACCGAGAAAACCTTCTAGCGAGTTCACAGGGCGCCCGTACCCCAAACCGACACAGGTGGACAGGTAGAGAATACCAAGGCGAGCGAGATAACCCTGGTTAAGGAATTCGGCAAGATAGCCCCGTAACTTCGGGAGAAGGGGCGCCCCGGTAAAGTGTAGGAGTTTACCTCCGAAGCTTGAGGGGGCCGCAGTGACCAGGCCCAAGCGACTGTTTAACAAAAACACAGCAGCGTGCTAAGTCGCAAGACGACGTATACGCTGTGACGCCTGCCCGGTGCTGGAAGGTTACGAGGAGAGGTTAGCCGCAAGGCGAAGCTTTGAATCTAAGCCCCAGTAAACGGCGGCGGTAAGCAAAGTTGCCGCCCTGAACGGGTAACCGATCAGGAAAAACTCTGCTATATGCTGGAAACCCCGTGTATCCGGTGGTACTGATTTCTGTCACACCTGAGATTGATACTGGTGTGGTATGAAGAGTGACAATCCACCCGGTGCGGACAATCAGCAGGAAAGACTCGACTACGCAAGCAGTCGAGAATCCTCAGAGACCATACGCAGAGCTCCTTGCATTGACGAGCAAGGATGAAGATATGGTCCATGCCTCATGGCGACATGGGGAACTACATGAACTATAACCGTCAAGATATAGGGCGGTTGTAAAACTTGGCTATATGCTGGGATATCCGTGTATCTGGTGGTACTCGTTTTCTGTCACACCGACTAAGTACGGTGCGACAATGAACAGTGACAATCCATCCAGTGCGGACAATCAGCAGGAAACCGAACTCGCTGGGATCGATCCATGGTGGGTCGTTGGCTTCGTCGATGGAGAAGGATGCTTCTCCGTGTCGATACACGCCAATCGGCTAGCCCGACCAACGTCGGGGTGGCATATCCAACCCACCTTCCAGGTCTCACAGCATCTCGATCACATCTCGACGCTCGAGGCGTTGACCTCGTTCTTCGGTTGCGGATCGGTGAGGCTGAAGGGACCCAATAACGCCGTCGCGGTCTATACCGTGTACAGCACGATCCAGCTCAAGAACAGGATCATCCCGTTTTTTGAGCAGCACCCCCTACGAGTCAAGCGAGATGACTTCACTACCTTCGCCCGCATTGTGCGGGCGATCAGGAACCGCGAGCATCATCGCCCAGAGGTCTTCGAAGAGATCGTGACCCTCGCTTACTCGATGAATCGTCGAGGAAAGCAGAGAGCAAGATCGATAACCGAGATCCTTTCGGGATCCTCAGAGACTGTACGCCAAGCACTGACCGATCATCAGTGATGAGCCAGTCCGATCCTTATGGCGACATAAGGGCTAGACAGCTAGCCGGCCAATTATGGCCGTAACACGCATACCTAAGGTAAATGAATCTGGGAACGTGCACCCAGAGTTGCCCCTCACCGCAGCAATGCGGATGAGTGCAGCCGGCTATATGCTGGAAACTCCGAGTATCCGCAGGTACTGGATTCTGTCATAGATTCAACGTATGTTGAGCTATGTGGAAGCTAGTGATAAACCGAGCGGTGCGGACAATCAGCAGGAAAGGCCGGGTATCGACGAGTGGATCGTCGGGTTCGCGGATGGTGAAGGATGCTTCTCGATCTCGATTGTGCGGAACAAAGAGTGCCGTCTCAGCTGGCAGGTCCAGCATGAGTTCTCGGTCACCCAAGCCGCAGGATCCAAGGAAGCACTTGAACTCATTCGAGATTACTTCGGTTGCGGAACCATCATTCCGAACCGCAGGAACGACAATCACCATGACTTGATGCTGCGTTTCGCCGTAAAACGGAGGAACTCAGCTTGTCAATGTGATTGTGCCGTTCTTTACCGACAAACCGCTACGTACCGCCAAGCGACTCGATTTCGAGAATTTCAGACGGATTCTCCTAATGATGGAGAATAGACGTCATCTCGATCCCGATGGACTTGCGGAGATTGCCACGATCACCGAGTCGATGAATCGGCGTCGGCGATCTCGATACCTGGAATCCTCAGAGGCCATACGCCGGCCATCTCACATCGATTTGAGATGAAGATATGGTCCGAGCTCCGTGGCGACGCGGAGAATAACTCGAGCGAAATTCCTTGTCGGGTAAGTTCCGACCTGCACGAATGGCGTAACGATTTGGGCACTGTCTCAACCAGGGACTCGGTGAAATTGCAGTGTGAGTAAAGATGCTCACTACCTGCGGCAGGACGGAAAGACCCCGGAACCTTTACTGTAGCTTGACATTGGAGTTTGGCGTATGATGTGTAGGATAGGTGGGAGACTTTGAAGCGGAGGCGCCAGCTTTCGTGGAGTCACCCTTGAAATACCACCCTTCGCATGACGGGCTTCTAACCTCGATCCATTATCTGGATTAGGGACAGTGTCTGGCAGGCAGTTTCACTGGGGCGGTGGCCTCCTAAAGAGTAACGGAGGCGCTCAAAGGTTCCCTCAGCCTGGTCGGCAATCAGGCGTTGAGTGTAAAGACACAAGGGAGCTTGACTGCGAGACCAACAAGTCGAGCAGGGACGAAAGTCGGACTTAGTGAACCCATGGTGGCACGTGGGTGTGCCATGGTTCAACGGCTAAAAGGTACTCCGGGGATAACAGGCTTATCGGGCCCAAGAGTCCATATCGACGGCCCGGTTTGGCACCTCGATGTCGGCCCGTCGCATCCTGGGGCTGGAGCAGGTCCCAAGGGTCGGGCTGTTCGCCCGTTAAAGCGGCACGCGAGCTGGGTTCAGAACGTCGTGAGACAGTTCGGTCCCTATCCGCCGCAGGCGCAGGAGATTTGAAGGGAGCCGTCCCTAGTACGAGAGGACCGGGATGGACGCACCGCTGGTGTGCGAGTTGTTCTGCCAAGAGCATGGCTCGTTTGCTATGTACGGAAGGGATAAGCGCTGAAGGCATCTAAGTGCGAAACCCACCCTGAGATGAGATCTCCCACGGGATAACCCGGTAAGGCCCCTGGCAGAAGACCAGGTTGATAGGCCGGAGGTGTAAGCGCAGTGATGCGTTCAGCCGACCGGTACTAATCGGCCGAGGGCTTGGATTGAATTCAAGATGTACGTGCTCGCTATGGAGTGCTCGGGGTGCCGGGTAGCTCGACGATTTGTCCGGTGGAGATAGCGGCGGGGAACCACCCGTTCCCATTCCGAACACGGAAGTTAAACCTGCCAGCGCCGATGGTACTTGGGGGGCAACCCCCTGGGAGAGTAGGTCACCGCCGGGCAGTTTTGTGGATCAGGGGGTCGCACCCGACAGGGACGGCCCCCTTTCCGCGTAATGACCAGCGCCGACCAGCGAGGAACCGGTGAGCCGCAACGACCCCCGTCCGCCCGGAAGAGGCCACCATCGGCCCAACCCGGAGTCGCGCCGACCGATTACCTCCGTTCCCGACGGAGCGCTGCCCCGGTGGATCCGCGACGAAATAACACGCTCCACCTCCAAAGAACGGCGAGAGGCTGCCCTCCGCCACCTCGAAAAGGGGGCGGCTCAGTTCGCCGAGGACCGCTTTCGCGCAGCTTATGACACTCTTGGCGCCGCCAAGGCCCTGGCGCCGCGGGCGGCGACCGTGCGAGAGCTGATGGGACTGTCGGCCTACTACACCGAGCAGTGGGTCCCAGCTCTCCAGGAGCTACGCGCCTATCGCCGGCTGTCGGGGGAGACCACTCACATGCCAGTCGAGATGGACGTGCTCCGTGCGCTCGGAAAGAGCGCAGACGTTGAGAAGACGTGGTCGCTTTTCAGAGAATTAGGCGGTGATCGTGACACCGAACGCGAAGCCACCGTCGTCTACGCCAGCTACCTGCTCGATCGAGGACGAGTCGCCGAGGCTTGGCGGGTGGTCAAGCCGGGGCGACTCGTCTCTCCATCACCCGAGTCCGAGGTGCGGCGCTGGTTCGTAGCTGCCCGGGTAGCACTGGCGGCCGGTGAAAAGGATGCCGCCACCCGTCTCATAGCCGCAGTCGCTCGCGAGTATCCCGCCATGCCGGGTCTCGACGAACTCCGCATCCAGATCTGATTTTCTGTCTCACCGGTCTCGTACCTTCGCTGCTGCCCGCCCTTCCCCGATCGAGAAGGAGGCATGCTGTGGATATCAACGTGGTCGTTCTGATCGGTCGTCTGAGTGCTCCCCCTCAGATTTCGACAGAGGAAAATACCGTTGTGCGACTACTGGTCGCATCCAGGTCGGAGACACCCATAAAGCGGCTCGACCTGTTGCCCGTCGCGTGGTGGAACCCGACTCCTGATGAACTCGCCCAAATCCCGGAAGTGGGAGCGCGAGTCTGGGTCACCGGGTCTGTTCAGCGGCGCTATTGGGAAGGCCGGGACGGTCGTCACAGCCGGATCGAGGTGGTCGCCACACAGGTGACGTTTCCGACCGACGACGAACTGACGCCCCAGGGTTCAGAGGCCTCAAAGACACCTTGACATGTCCCGTACACTCGCCCTGTTCCCCATCCCCGAGGAGGTGTCACATGCCCTGGTTCTGGACCGACGATCTCGCTCGCCTCCTCACTAGCAACGGTCATGCCAATGGCCTCACCATCGAGCGCTGGCTCCGCCACCCTCAGGCCGTGCGGGCCGAGGGGGATGCAACAGCTGTGGCCGAGAATTTGCTCGCAGACGAGGACGACGAGGACCACTTAGCTGCCTGAGCCTGAAGCCTTCTCGGTCCTCCGACGGCCGAGGTGGTGGTTCGCACACCTACTAGTGGTCTCACTGGCAGTGGCCTTTGTCAACCTCGGGTTCTGGCAGTTGGGGCGCTGGGAGGAACGACGGCTCAACAATCAGGTGCTGGCCGCGCGGCTGGCGTCGGAGCCCCTGGGACTGGAGCAGCTCTTCGAATCAGCCGGCTCCGACTTTCCGTCATTGGACTTTCGACGAGCCGTGGCAGAGGGAAGATTTCAGCCCGAGTACGAATTGCTGGTCCGCTCCCAGGTGCAACGCGGGGTGGCGGGCTTTCATGTGGTCACCCCTCTGGTCCTGGCGGACGGCAACGCGATCCTGGTCAACCGGGGATGGGTTCCCTTGGCCATGGACAGCGTGCCGAGTCCGGCCACACCTCCTGAGGGTCTGGTGACCGTGACTGGCTGGCTGCGGATGGGGGAGGGGAGAACCACACCGGGGGCAAACCCGGACGAAGACCACACCGTGACCCGCATCGAGGTGAACGCCATCGAGGAAGGGCTCCCGTGGAGCCTGCTGCCCCTGTACCTGACGGCCGAAGGCGGCAGCTCTGACAGGCTTCCAGCGCAAATCGCGCAGCCTGATGTTGAAGACGAGGGACCCCACCTTGCCTACGCCGCGCAGTGGTTCGCCTTCGTGGTTATCGGAGTGGTCGGATACTTTTTTCTGCTGCGACGGGCGATCAAACGTCGCCAACCCGGGCGATAACCGCCAGAGCCAGCCCGGCAACGACTTCGAGCGCGGGTAGCAACAGCAGCACCGATGGATCGACCCTGACCTTGGCCGACCGTGAGCCGGCGCCCAGGATCACCCAGTCGAGAGCCATGACCGCGCTGTCCACCCACACCGCGAGTTTCTCGGGCAGGGCGAATGGAGTGACCCCGCCGATCATCATCCCGGTCAGGGCTGCTGTCTCCTCTGCTCGGGCAAAGGAGGCCTTCTTGACCTCCATGCGCCTGCGAATCAGCCCGTTGACGTCGAGGCGGGTAGTAGCCAGCAGCACACAGGCGACGTGGTGGCCTTCGGGGCGGCGCGAGGCAACCACGATGGTGTTGGCCGATCGTTCGAGCGGCACCCCGTAGGCGGCGCAGAATGCGGCCGTGTCGGCCAACTCAGGATCGCAAGGAAGCAACTCATAGGACGCTCCCAGATGGTCAAGTGTGGCGACAACGCGGGGATCGGGCACTGCGATTGTCACGGGGTTGGGAGTGTACGGTCCGGGCTATCGTCCACCGCCGGGTGCCGACCGTCACGGTCATAGGAAGCGTCAACCTCGATCTGGTAGTTCGTTTGCCGCGCCTCCCCAGACAGGGTGAGACTGTGACGGGCGGTGAATTCGGACGTCATCCCGGCGGCAAAGGAGCCAATCAGGCGTTGGCGGCCCGAAGACTGGGCGCCGAAGTCAACCTGGTGGCGGCGGTAGGGGAGGATGAGCTGGCGGAAGCAGCACTGGCATTATTGCGAAGAGATGGCGTCGGGCTCGACAGCTGCTGGTCGTACGAGAATGTCTCGACGGGTGTGGCGGTCATTCTGGTGGGGAGCGCGGGTGAGAATCTTATTGGGGTGGCCCCCGGCGCCAATGCCTTGCTGACACCTGACAGCCTCGATCTCGATCCGGCCGGGTCGGTGATCTGTCAGCTGGAGATTCCGATCGACACGGTGTCTCGAGCTGCGGCAGCCACATCGGGGTTCTTTTGCCTGAACGCAGCGCCAGCTCGAGAAGTCCCGGTCGGGGTATGGCGTCGGGCCGATGTTGTCGTCGTGAACGAGACCGAGCGTGACTTCTACGGCTCGGCGCTCTACGAGTATCAGGGTTTGGTAGTGGTGACTATGGGTGAAGACGGTGCGGTCGCTTTGCGGGATAACCAGGTCGTGGCACAGGCGACACCACCCAAAGTCGAGCCCATCGACACGGTCGGGGCTGGAGACGCCTTCGTCGCCACCCTGGTGGTATCCCTTCTTGAGGACATGGCTTTGCAACCGGCGCTCGAGAGAGCCTGTGCGGCCGGAGCTTTGGCAACCACCAAGGCCGGTGCGCAGCCATCGCTCCCGACCGCCGCTGAGATAGCCACCATCATGACGAGATGAGCACGCCCATCCTCTTCGACTGTGACCCTGGACATGACGACGCCATCGCGCTTCTTCTGGCCCTTGCCAGCCCCGAGATACAGGTTCTGGGAGTCACCACTGTGGCCGGCAACACCACGTTGCCAAAGACCACGGCCAACGCCCTCCGGGTCTTGGAACTCGCTGGTCGTGGGGACATCGCACTGGCAGCCGGCTGTGATCGCCCCTTGGTTCGCGAATTGGTCGTAGCCGAACACGTGCACGGCCAAACAGGTCTGGATGGACCCATGCTTCCAGCACCGATAGGGGCGGCAATCTCGATCCATGCGGTCGACTTCCTGGCTGGCCAGATTGGCGCGGCGCACACTCCGGTCACCCTCGTTCCGGTCGGCCCGCTCACCAACATCGCAATGTTGCTGAGCCGTTACCCGGGAATTGAAGAGAACGTGAAGGAGATCGTCCTGATGGGTGGAGCGATCGGCACCGGTAACGTCACACCGGCTGCTGAATTCAACATCTATGTCGACCCGGAAGCAGCCCATCGAGTCTTCCACTGTGGGATCCCACTAACGATGATCGGTCTCGATGTCACCCACCGGGCCCTCCTTGACCAAAGCCATGCGGAAGAGCTGCGGGGGAGTGGGGCAATTGGGAAGTTCGTAGCCGAGTTGCTCGACTTCTTCATCACCCACCATCCCCGGAGCTACGCGACGCGCAGCGGGGTGCCAATACACGACGCCCTGGCCGTTGCTCACTTGATCTGGCCCGATCTGGTTACAACCGAGCATGTCGCGGTGACGGTCGATACCGAGTCGAGGCTCTGCCGGGGTCGAACAGTCGTTGACCTCTGGGGTGTCACCTCCGCGACACCCAATGCCCGGGTCGGGACCGAGGTCAACTCGGCGGTCTTCGCCCGGTCACTGCTCGATCGTTTGACGTCACTCGATTGAGAGCTACCATTGCGTCACTGTGACGTTATCTGGCAAGCGAACAAGAGCCCGGCGATGTGTGTGGTGTGGGGCAGGATTCGAGTCGACGACCGGCCCCGGGCGCCCAATCAAGTATTGCCGACGCAGCCACCGTCAGAGGGCGTACGAAGCCCGCCTGCTGGCGGCTGCCCACCAACTCGGGGAAGACGACGTCCTCGTGTCTGCAGGCCTCCTCGCCGAGCTCCAGGACGCCGTGTATGTCATTGAGGCGGCCATGGAGGACATCGATCGTGATCTGGCCGAAGGGGATGACCCAGATAGCCACAGAGACGCCCTCTGGCATCTCTACGGGGCAGCGGCGGGTCTGCGAGCCGTGCGAATCGAGCCGAAAGCAGTGGGCCAGCAACAGCGCCCATAATCGCCGTTATGTTACTTTACCCTATCGAGCCGAATCTTATGAGAGCAAGGCCCGGAGCTGGCGAACCCCGATCATGAGCAGGGCGAGGTTGTCCGGCTGGTCGCTCCCGAGACCGGAAAGGAATCTCCTGAGCCGATCAAGCGCAACAGCATTGGTCGACGTGTAGCTCTCAACGGCTTCGTTTGGACCCAGCTCGCCCGCTTCGATCAGAATTCGCCCCGTCAAACGCCGCCGCAGTTCGACCAGATCATCCTCGAGGGCTTCCAGGGCCCATCGCTGCCATGAGTCGGTGAAGAAGAAGCCTGCTGCCAGCTTCTCGAGGTCCCCAAGGCCCACCTCCTCACCGGCCCGGAACATGATCGCGGCCACATCCGCAACTTGACGGTTGTGTCGGCGGGCGAGATCGATGGCATCGGGTCCGTGGGCCAGCCGCCTCCGATGGAGGTGGCGGCGAGCCAACTCGAGGGGAACCCCCCGCTCGACCAACGATGCCTCGTCGATCGCCATGGTCGCACTCCATGACTCCGGTCCTGCGGTCGGCAGAGCGACCTCGAACTCGGCAAATCCCGGGGAGTCGGCCTCGATCGTTTCTGCCAGGCCTTCATCCGCCCCCCGGGACTGGTATCGGCGGGTAAGAGCGGCCACGACCCGGTCGGCCCCGGTCATCAATTCGATCCAGAGGTCGTGGTCGAGCGTGTGCACAAGGCCTTCCAGGCTCTCCCAACGAGCCACGGCGCCGGAAACATCCCGGGCCACCCGGTAAGCCCGTATCACCTCGGCCACGGTGGATCCGCTTCGCTGGCAGAGCCGGCTGACAAACGTGCTGCCCATGCTGTTGACGACGTCATTGGCCAAGATGTTGGCGACGATCTCGCGACGCAACGGGTGCTCGTCGAGGCGGTTGGCGTATCGGTCGATCACTGCCTCAGGAAAGTAGGTGCGGAGGTCGGTGACGAGGTAGGGGTCATCGGGTATCGCCGAGGGCACCAGCGCTTCGTAGATGCTCCGTTTGGCGTCAACCAGCAAGACCGACAGCTCGGGGCGGGTGAGACCGCGACCGCTACGAGCCCTCTCGGCCAGGGCCTCGGTCGAGGGCAGTCCTTCCAGTTTGCGATCGAGGATTCCCTCGGCCTCAAGCCCCGTCATGAGCTGCTCGTAGGCACCCACCCTTCGCAACGAGGCCCTCTCCTCCTGGGACAACATCTGGGCCTGTTGGAAGTTGTCGTACAGGATGCGCGACACGACCTGGTCGGCCGCCTCTGCCACCAGCTTGTCACGGTCGGACCTCTCCAACTCGCCCCGCTTTTCTGCCACGCCGAGGAGGATCTTGAGATTGACTTCGCGGTCTGAACAGTTCACACCCCCGGAGTTGTCGATGAAGTCGGTGTTGATCTTCCCTCCGGCCAAGGCGTATTCAACCCGGGCCGCCTGGGTCAGCCCGAGGTTGCCGCCTTCGACCACCACCCGTGCTCGCAGCTCGGAGGCATCGATCCGAACCGCATCGTTGCCGCGATCTCCTACCACCGCGTTGGTCTCGGAGGAAGCGCGCACATACGTTCCGATTCCACCATTCCAGAACAGGTCGACCGGGGCGCGCAAGATCGCCGAGAGCAACGCGTTGGGCGTGAACGCTGACTGGGTGGCGCCGA
>Ga0326597_10003617_pt1 | contig 22146 bp, 20 predicted proteins | sample RVTome_12_FD_203789 | JGI IMG/M metagenome (GOLD analysis project Ga0326597, IMG submission 203789) | Soil microbial communities from uranium-contaminated site in the Upper Colorado River Basin, Wyoming, United States - RVT100D185 | ecosystem: Environmental > Terrestrial > Soil > Contaminated >...
CATTGCGCCTGCCCAGTGATTGGCGATCGGAACGAGATATCGGTAAACCGCGGTGCGCAACTCCTCGACCAAGGGCGGCAACGGATAGGCGAAGTACTGATACTCGCCGCGACCGAAATTGTGCCGTGCCATGACGACCCGCGAACGAAAGCGGTCCGGCTGGTCATACGCAACGATCAGCGCTGCGCACTCGGACGGGTCGAGCAGCGGCCCGGTGACAGCGAAACCGCGCGCATCGAGCGTCGCCGCGAGCTGGGCCCAGTCGAGCGCTGCGACACGGTCGTTGCCAGGGCCCGTGCCGTGGGGAGGCCGCGGCGCTTCGAATCGCGCGGCTATTGCTCGGACTCCCGGTCGAGCAATGCCTGTTTGCGCTGCTTGCCCCAGCGGTAACCGCTCAATGAGCCGTCGCTTGCGAGCACACGGTGGCATGGAATCGCGACAGCCACCGGGTTGGCCGCGCACGCGCCGGCCACGGCTCGGGCGGCTTTGGGTCGGCCGATCTGCTTGGCCAGCTCCGAATAAGTTGTCGTTGCGCCGGGAGGGATCTGCCGTAGCACAGCCCAAACTCGGCGTTGAAACGCCGTACCGGCGACGTCGATCGGTAGGTCCGCGGCGCGATGGGGATCGTCGATGAGTGCCATCGCCCGCGCAACCCAGCCGGCGAACTCGGAATTCGGCTCGGCCGGCTCGAGCTGTGCGCACGGAAACCGCGACTTGAGTTCGCCGAATACGGCTGCCCGGCTCGCACCGAACAGGATCGCGCATACACCGCGTTCGGTCGCTGCGACTAGCGTCGGCCCGACCGCACTCTCGGCAACTTCCCAGCGAATGCGCTCGCCCGCCCCGCCTTTTGCGAATGTGCTGGGCTTCATGCCGAGGTCGCCGGCAGCGCTCGCGTAGAACCGACTCGACGACGCATAACCCGCGTCGTAAATCGAATCAGTCACGGACTTACCCGCGCTCAAGCCTTGCCGCACTCGCTCCGCTCGGTGGGCCGTCGCGTACTGCTTCGGCGTGACGCCCGTGATCTGCTTGAACACGCGATGGAAGTGATGCGGGCTCAGGCCAGCGGCGTCGGCTAGCTGGCGAAGCGGCGGCGATCGTTCGGCGGTCTCGATTGTTCGACAGGCGGCGCTGACGGCCTGCGCGTGGCGCGCGGGGCGCGGCGGCAAATCGGGGCGGCAGCGCTTACAGGGGCGAAACCCGGCACGCTCGGCCGCGGCCGCGCTGTCGTGATAGGCGACATTCGTACGTCGCGGCCGGCGCGCTGGACAAGATGGGTAGCAATACACACCCGTCGTCGCAACCGAAAACCAGAACTGCCCGTCCGCCCGGGAATCCCGGTCGAGAACGGCCCGCCAACGGGCCTCGGGCTGAGAGTAACTGTTGGTGGTCAAGATCACGGGGATTCTACTCGGGCTTGCAAGGTGCATGATTACTCTCCTGGAAAAGTGTCGGGCGCGGCCGGGCGCGCCGGCAGGTCGAACCACAGATACGTTGCCGCGAACGCGCGCAGCGGCCGCCATGCTTCGGCCATACGCTCCAGCGCCTTGGGATTCTCGGCAGCCGCTGCGCGCATGAGACCGACATCGGCTACGGGAAAGGCATCCGGGTCGCGTCCAAGCCGAATGGCCAGATACGCACAGGTCCACGGACCGAAGCCCGGTAATTCGGCGAGCGTCGGCTCGAGCTCGGCCCAATCGGCGTTCAGATCGATTGCGCTGGCGCTGACGAGTTTGGCGAAATTCTGGATCGCCGCGACGCGCCGCCCCGGCATGCCGATTTGCGCTAGGTCGGCGCCCGCCAACGCTCCAGCTTGCAAAGTACCGCACCGTTCTACGACACGGGCAGTCAAGCTTTGCGCAGCACGCACGCTGACTTGCTGCCCGATCAACGTCCGCACACAGAGCTCGAATGGATCCCAGCAGCCCAGCGGCCGCAGTCCGGGCGTCGCAAGGATTCGCGGCCGCAGCAGCGGATGCTCAGCCAACGGCGCAAGCGCCGCCGCATCGTGATCGGGATCGAACAAGCGGCGCGCTCGACGTTCGATTACGGCCGCGTTCGCGGCGCCGCATATCTGCAGGCGCAATTGCGCGCGCGCCGGCGCGTAGTGAATCTCCACCGCTGGCAGCCGCGCATCTGCTTCGCGTTTAAACACGTCGCCGTCGGCGCACTCGGCGTTCGGGATTAGCCGGCCGCCCAGATAACGCAGCATGGCCTGCCACGGAAACGGCCCCCGTATCGGAATCGAGCGGCGCGCCGTCGGCCGCGAACGGCCGGATTCGCCGCCGGCTAGGTTGGGCGGCAACGCCGGCTTGGGCGGGGTTGCGTTGCGGCTCGGCACGGTTCGATGCTCTAGTCTTCGTCTATCCGAAAGCGGGAGCTAAGTATCCACCGCCGCCACACCACAAACTACCCGGTTCTTGCTCTCAAAGCGCCGTTCATGTCGCATGCTCAATGACGTCGCCGAGCGACGCCGGGGGCACTCGTAAGTTGCGCCCCTCTTTCGTTCTGGGAATCTGGTCCCAATTGCTCGGGACCGGAGCCGAGGACGTCTTGTAACTTACTGTTCTATAACATTTTTATGCGCGTCTGGCCGGTCGGCCTAAAGGCCGCGACACGCCGCATATTTCTCCAGCTGGACGAAGAAATGTGAGCCAGTCGAGCGCCGCAAACTGCCTGTTCATGGATAGTGCACGGACAAGCCCGCGACCGTCCGCCGCGCCCTCGCGCCTCACGATCATTCGCGGGCGATTACGATGACAGGGGCGCATCGAGCCGATGGATTCTAGTGCCGTGAACCTCGAGTTCGACAGACCGCTCGAGAAGCAGTTTCGTGAGAGCTACCTCGAGCGGAATTTGCTGCGGGCGCGCATTTCGACGTTGATCTATCTGCTGCTGCTCGGAGTTCTGTCCCTGATCAATCTGGCGGGCGGGTTGGTACCCTCCGAGCAAGTGCTCGGGTCAATATTCTTCATTCGAATCGGCGTGCTATGCCCGGCGTTGGTCATGATTTTCGCAGCCACGTATGTCCCCTTTCTGAAAGCGCATTATCAGGTCGTCGTCGGTAGTTGCGCGACCATCGCTGGGATTGCGGTCATGTGGATCACCGGAACCGCGGCGACAGCGGAATTACCGCAGTTTGCGCAGATGGGCGACGTGCTGGTCTTGGTCTATGGCTGTCTCTTTTTGGGTCTGCTGTTCAGGGCCGTGATCACAGTGGCCATTGTGCTAATCGGCGCATTCTTTCACTCCGGCCTCACCCTCGGTATACAACTCGACAACCTAGCATTCGGCGGCGCCCTATTGACGGCGACTGCCGCAATGACGGTACTGTCGGCCTTGCGCATCGAGCGCCTCGTGCGGGCGATGTTCATGGAAACGCATCTCGCCAACATGGCGGCGCAGCGCGACGCATTGACGCAACTGTTCAATCGCGGCTCCTTCGACGTGCTCGCAGAAAAACTTTGGCGCCAAGCGCAGCGAGAGTTTCAGCCGATTCAATTTTTGTTGATCGATATCGATCATTTCAAAAAATTCAACGATCGCTACGGGCATCAAGCCGGCGACGACTGTCTGCGCAGAGTCGCCGATGTCATCGAGCGATCGGCTAGCCGCCCGCTCGATTTTTGCGCACGCTACGGCGGCGAGGAATTCGCCGTCGTGATCTATGGGCCGTCGCGGCAGAACGTCGTCGATCTGCCGGAGCAAATCCGCGCAGCGGTCATCGTCGAAGGGATTCCGCACAAGGACGCCGAAGCCGGAGTTCTGACCGTCAGTATCGGCTCGGCCTTCCTCGGCCCCGGTTCGGATCGCAGTCTGGCCGGTCTGATCCAGGCAGCCGATGAAGCTCTTTACGAGGCCAAGGATCGTGGCCGCAACAATGTCGTCCACCGCGATGCCGGGCGCTCGGCGTCCTCGACAGGGTCGTTCCACCGCATCGCTCCGGATCTGAAGGCCGGCTAAGCGCTGACCGGTGCCGGCCTAACGGCGCGTTGTCAATCCTCGGATCGATAGGCCATCGTGCCCGGCGGGGCTTGGTACCAGCCGGGGTCGCTATAATCGCCGCGCGCTTGGTCGGCGCGTATCTTCACCACGGTAAACATGCCGCCCATACCGATCGGACCGTGCGGCCCCTGACCGGCCATCATCGGCAGTGTGTTCTCAGGCAGCTGCATCCGCATCGAGGCCATCTCCGCCATACCGCGGTCGCCCATGACCATGTACGCCGGGATGAGCCGGCGTAGCTTATTCGCAGCATCTTCGAAGTCCACGCCGATTGTCGTTGGCACCTCGTGGCCCATCGCGTTCATCGTGTGGTGGGTTTTATGGCAGTGGAATGCCCAATCACCCGGCTCCGTAGCGACGAATTCAATCGCGCGCATTTGCCCGACGCCAACATCGATTGTTGCCTCTGGCCAGCGCGCGGATTCCGGCACCCAGCCGCCGTCGGTGCATGAGACCTCGAACGAGTGGCCATGCAGATGGATCGGGTGGTTCGTCATCGTCAAGTTGCCGATACGTACCCTGACACGATCGCCCCGGCGGATGACCAGCGGTGAGATCCCCGGGAACGCGCGGCTGTTCCACGTCCAAAGATTGAAATCGACCATCGTATTGACCCGCGGCGTGTAGCTACCGGGCTCTATGTCGTAGGCGTTCATTAAAAACACGAAATCGCGATCGACTGCATGTTCGCTCGGATCGCGCGGATGCACGATTATCGAGCCCATCATACCCATCGCGATTTGCACCATATCGTCGGCGTGCGGGTGATACATGAACGTACCCGCGTGATTCATATCGAACTCGTAAACCCAAGTCTCGCCTGGGAGAATGGGCGGCTGCGTGAGCCCTGCGACACCGTCCATGCCGTGCGGCACCTTCACGCCATGCCAATGGATCGTCGTGTACTCCGGCAAACGATTGGTGACGAAAATTCGTACCCGATCGCCTTCGACGCATTCGATTGTCGGCCCCGGCGACTGCCCGTTGTAGCCCCAGAGATGCGCAGTCATCCCGGTGGCGATCTCCCGCTCCACTGGTTCGGCGGTGAGGTGAAACTCCTTGACGCCGTTTTGCATCCGCCACGGCAGCGACCAACCGTTGAGCGTCACGACAGGCTGAAAGGACCTTCCCGTGGATGGCGCGGCGGGTGGCTGCGTGCTGGCGGACTGCATCAGCGTCGCCTCCGGAACCTGCGCAAGTGCCGTGCGCGACACGGCGCCGGCGCTGACCAAGGCGCCCGCGGCGCTCGTCAAGAAGCGGCGGCGCGAAACCATCTGCAGAACACCCTAATGAACATGATAGGCCGCTCCCGGCCGGAATCCGCTTTGCGCGCCCGGTGTCAGAGTCACCGCGGACACACCGACGCCTGACATTGCGCGCTGCAACTCGACTTCGGCAAGCCAAAAGTCACGCTCCGCATCGAGTGCCGCATTCACGGCATTGATTCGGGCCGTTGCATCCGCAACCAGGTCCAGCACGCCGATCAGCATGCCGTTGTATAGCTTGAGCTGCTCGGCCGACACCCGTCGTGCGAGCGGTACGAGCGCCTCATGGGCGTGGCGGGCGAGATCGAACGCGCCACGATACGCAAGCCATGCCGTACGCACCTCGCCGCGCGCGTTCACGCCTGCCTCACCGGCGCGGCCTTCGAGCCGGCCGGCTTGCACGTCGAAGCGTTGCGCAACCGCGCGCGCTTCGAGGCCCTCTGGACCGACGGGGGTGCGCGGCAAATCCGGCAGCCGCTCCGGCAACTGCACGCGCTCGGCATCCGGACCCCAGAGTCCCAGCGTTTGCACGAGCCGCTCGCGTTCGACTGCGGCGGCAATCTGCACCGCTGTCAAATGTGCCACCGCATCGGCATAAAGCGTCTGCGCCCTGAGGGTCTCGAGCTCCGAAGCGTTACCGACACCGCGCATACCCGCCATGATCTCACGGCTCGCCTCCGCCGCGACAACGACGTCCTCGAGATAACGCACGGACTGCCGTGCTGCAACCGCATTGACCCACGCGCGCCTGGCCGCGAAGAGCAGTGCGGCGATTTCATCGGCGGCTTGAACGCGGGCAGTTCGTTCCGTCTGCGTGTAGCCCGTCGCGAGCGCCGGCACGATCAACCAGGTCATTAGGTTCACGGAGAGCGGACGCTCAATGCGCGTATCGACCGTGGACGGCGCGCGGCCGCGATTGAATGCCGGATTGACAGTATGTGCAGCCAGTAACCGATCCAGGTCGGGAATCCCGAGCACATCGAGAGCGCGATCAACAGCGGGATGATGCAATAGCGCGATCTCCGCGGCCGAATCCGCGGTCAACGCAGCGCCGATTAGTTCAGCCTCGCGCTGGCTCCAGCGCGCCAACATCGCCGTCTGCGCCGGCGTAAGCACCGGCGTTGCTTGGCCGGCGCCGCCAGCAGCCGAACCGGACACCGTACAACCGGCCATGACCCCCGCAATTGCGAAACCACAGACCGCGCGGATGCCGAAAACGGCAGCGCGGGGGGCGCGCGGTGTCATTGCTCTCGCGTGGCCTGTGTGGCCGGCGCGGTGCTCGCGTGACCTGCGTCATGGCGATGCGCATTGCCCTGCGACCCGCGCGTCGGGCCGGCGGGAGCGGAAGTCGATTCACCAGCGGCGTTGGTGCGCGCGCTCCATTTCACCGTTGGCGCATCCGGTGCAGTGTAACGCCTTGCCGCGCTAGCGAGCGTGAGTACTGCGGCGGGTGTTGCAGGATCGGCCGCCTCGACGCCTTCGGAGTGGGTCCAGCCGGCTACAGGCATCGCGCCCCCCACGCAGAGGAGCGCGACGCCGTAGATGCATTTGCTGTAGAGGTTCCGCCTCACTCCAGATCGGCGACTGCGCGCGCGGACCCCGTCAACTCGACGATGTGCAGGCCTGTGTTGGCCCGATCGGCCGCATAGACATAGCCGCGCTCATCGACTTCGAGATTATTCGTTTGAATCGCAGTCTTGCATTGTTCGACGCCGTCGACGCGAATGCAGCGCTGCGTGGTTCGTTCCGTCGTCGGCGGAATGAAGTAACCGATCTCCTGCGGACTGAAGGGATCACGTATGTCTACCGCGCGAATTCCGGCGTTGAAGTACGCGAGGAAGACAACCTTGCCGTAGAAAGTCGGTGTCATGCTCTCGTTGGAGGAGTGCGTTCCAAAGCGCCCGCCGCGCTCGCAGAAATTGCCGCTGGCCTCGGGCACCTGGAAGTTCGCGACCGGCCAGGGTTTTGTTTCGTCGGTGATGTCCACCATGTACATCATCTGCCGGTTCTCAGTGCACTCGTTACGCAGAGATTCGCCGATCACCAGCAACATATCGCGCGTGCGGCCTTCGGTATTGTCTGCGAATTCCGGAATTTCCATGCCGAGTACCGGAAATACCGTATGCGCCCCGAGACGTGGCCCCGTATACATCGTCGTGATGACCGGATACTCGAGATTCTCGTCCGTCGGCTCGAACGGATTCGCGACTGCCGGGTTGCCGCGCAACAGACGCTCCCGATCGACGATCTGCACGACCCCGTTCAAGAACGTGCCATAACCGAAATAAATGCGGTTGCCGACGGCGATCGGCCCGTGGAGATCGTACTCACTCATCTCCTCTTGGTTGGGTGACCCAGGCTGCTGCCCGGGCAGGCCGAAATTCCGGATAAAACGCGGCTCGGCGGGATTCGACAGGTCATAGACCTGCGTCATGCGCCGCGTTGCCCACCCGGGAACGCCGGAAACCAGGTAGGCGATTCCCGTGTCGCATTCCCAAAAATTCTTATGCGTGTCCACGAGGCCGGCTTCCGGCCCGATCAAAGCGACGAGCTCCGGTTGTTCCGGCCGCGTCACATTCCAAATCTCGTGCCCCGCGCTGCCAACCGCTCGCAGCAGATAGTAGGCGCCATCGATACCCGCGGGTAGATCGCTACCGGCGCACATGCGCACCATCTGCGCTTCGCTTTCGTCGCCTAAGAGGTCCGACCCGGGGAGATGGTGGAGATACCGAGGATTGGCGGGGTCGGTCACATCGAGGATGGACGTACCGTTACCCTCTTCTTGGCCGGTCAACGGATTTAGATGCCGGCCTGCGTGATGGCCGACGTATGCGATCCAGCGATTGCCTTGTTGTTCGACGATCGGTTGGTAGGCGCTGCGGCCTTGCAGATCGTTGTAGCCGACTAGCCGCATGTTGAGCGCCTCGGCTCTGCCGGTCATCGGCTGGCCATTGGCAGGTATACCTACCGTGGCCAGCAGCGCTACGACGACGAATGAGGATAAAAGTCTGACACGAGTCGCTGGGAGCATGGCCCCCTCCTATTGTTGTGTTTGGTCCCGGAGCCTCGACTGTCGGATAGAGCACCGCCTGTGTCAAGGCCGGTCGGGCGCTGCGCCAGGCGTATGCTTGCCGCCCGTTGGCGGCGCGGCGAGCCCGCTGGCGCGGCGCGCTATGAGGTAGCGCCCTCACGCACGTTTGGCGTGGCCCGGCTCGGCGAAAGATAAACCTCATCGAGCGGCTTGGTGAACTCGTCGCGGAGCATGACGCGAGCATGGTAGCGCCTGAGCCGGCGCGGCTCGGGTACGCCGCACGAATGCGCGATGATGCCGACTTCCTTGATCATAATTCTTGGCGTAGTTGGCAACACGGACGGACTTGTCTTGCGGGTTCAGCCCATATTGCAGTTTCTTATTGTGCGTCGCGATACCGGTTGGGCAAGTATTCTTGTTGCACTGCAAAGCCTGAATGCAGCCCAGCGCGAACATGAAACCGCGGGCCGACACGATGAAATCAGCACCGATACAGAGCGCCCAAGCGACTTCGGTGGGATTGACGCGCTTACCGGAGCAGCCGAGGCGGATGCGATCCTTGAGTCCGTATCTGAGCAGCTGGTTTGCGACCATCGGCAAGCTTTCCGCCAAAGGCAGCCCGACATCGTCCATGAGCGGCATCGGCGCGGCGCCCGTACCGCCGTCGGCACTATCGATCACGATGAAATCCGGCGCAGATTCGATGCCGCGGCGATTGATTTCCGCAAAGAGCTCGTCGAGCCAACCGTATGCTCCCACGACCGTCTTGAAACCCGTGGGCTTGCCGGTAACGTGCCGAACACGATCCACGAAATCGAGCAGCGCTTCGATACTATTGCCCTCAGGATGGCGGTTCGGGCTGATCGAGGAAATATCGCGCACGCTCGACGACCGGATAGTTGCGGCGAATCGTGTGCTTGGTCTGCGTCTTGTCGATGATATAGAGAACGATCACGGTGGCAACAGCGAGACCAATGACGACTATGAATAGCGCCGCCAGGACCTCCAGGGTCGTGAACAAAAACGATCCCACTTCGGTCATGATGTCCTCTCCCACGCTGAGGGCCCAGAATCAGCGGCTTCTAAACGTCGCCGGGCTTGTTCGCATTTGCAGAGCAATGCTGCGCCCCGCAGATCAGCTGCCAGCCATGCCGGGCTGCACGATGTCGCCGAGACGCTGGGTCAGCAACAGATTCTCACGGTAATCGACAGGCGCTACGACGAGGCTGGGGCCGCTCGCGGCGAAAGCTGCGTCCAAGGTCTGCCGGAAATCGGTGGCCCGATCAACGTAGTACCCATGCCAGCCAAACGCGTCGGCCAGCATCAGCCAGTCCGGGTTGCCGAACGCCAGTTGCGTATGGCGGCCGAACTCGGCTTCCTGTTTCCAGCTAATTAGCCCGTAGCCGCCGTCGACCCAGACGAGCATGACGATATTCGAATCGAGGCGCCGTGCGGTTTCCATTTCCTGGGAATTCATCAGGAAACCACCGTCACCGGCAATGCCGAGTATGCGTCTATCCGGATACACAATATTCGCGGCGATCGCTCCCGGCAGCGCCGACCCCATCGAACAAAAACCGTTGGGTATCAGGCATGTATTCGGCTCATGACAATGGTAATGGCGTGCGATCCACATCTTGTGAGCGCCGACATCCGACAGCAGAATATCGTCGGGGCCCATCGCGGCACGGACATCCCAGAGCATTTTTTGCGGGCGGATACTACCGACCGTGGCGTCGTCGGCGTGCGCAGCAAGCTCGGCGGTCATTCGCCGGCGTACGTCCGCCTGCGTTGCGAGATCGTACGCCGGTAGCCCGCGTTGGGCAACGCGCTCATTGAGCATCCAAAGCGTATGCGCCAGATCGCCGACGAGCTCGACCGCAGGATCGTAATGTTCGTCGATTTCGGCCGGTAGAAAATCTGCGTGAAGGATTACTTTGTCGTCCGCTGGATTCCACAGCCGCGGATGGTACTCGACCATATCGAAGCCGAGCGCGATCACGAGATCGGCCTCGTCGATGGCGAGCGTAGGGATATCCTTTGCGCCGAGCCCAATCGTGTAGAGGCAATAATCGGCATCCATGTCGACTGCGCCTTTGGCCATGAACGTGCTCATTACGCCGATGCCGGTCGATTCACAGAAGATACGCAGTTGCTTGGCGGCCCGGCGCCGGATCGCGCCGTTACCGGCGATGATCACAGGGCACTTGGCGGCCCGGAGCATCTCGAATGCCCGATCGACGATCTTGTCATCGGTGACCGGCCGCCGGAACCGCCGCGGCTGTATCGGCGCTGCATCCACGTCTTTCTTGGCGATATCTTCGGGCAACTCGATATGCACGGCACCCGGTTTCTCTGTGCGCGCAACTCGCACAGCTTTACGCACGATCTCGGGGATCGTCTCGGCGTTATAAATCGTAGTGGCCCATTTTGTGACCGGTCGAAACATCTCCACGACGTCCATGATCTGGTGGGATTCCTTGTGCAGCCGCCGGGTGGAACCTTGCCCGGTCAGCACGAGCATCGGCGCGCGGTCCATGTTCGAATCGGCAACTCCGGTGATGAGATTCGTCGCGCCCGGTCCGAGCGTCCCGAGGCAGCCCGCCACATTGCCCGTCAAACGGCCGTAGATTTCGGCCATGAACGCTGCGCCCTGCTCATGACGCGTGAGAATGAATCGAATCTTGGTCGACCGCTCCAGCGAGAGCATGAAGTCCGCATTTTCTTCGCCGGGCACGCCAAAGATGTACTCGACTCCCTCGGTCTCGAGACATTGGACCAACAGATCGGAAGCTTGCATCGAAATCCCCTGATGTCGTCACTCACATGTTTATTCTTGCACGATGAGCTTGCGAGACTAGACCCGTTTGGGAATGTTTCACTCCCGGCAAAAGACGCCTGTTGATTCGGGGAACGACCATGACCGCAGATCGTCTGTCATATCAGTAACCAATTTCCGACAGTCGCCGCATGCAAAATAACCAGCGAGTTGGTTTTCGCATACATGAGAATCGGCTCGCCGATGGGCGAGCTGCGAAGGCGAACTAGGGCATAGGCCGCTACGCGGCGGGAACGTGAGCGGCCGGCGTGTTCGCTAGAATTCCCGGCCACCATCCGTCCTCGGGAAATTCCGCCGCGAAGAAATCGCTAAATATTCGCACTTTTGCCGTCAGATAGCGGTTACCCGGATACACGAGCACCAACGGCGGCGCGAGTGCGGCCTGATCCGTGAGCACCGGCTGTAACTCGCCGGCGGCAACGGCGCCGAAGCCGAGCGCATCCGGTATCTGGGCAACGCCCACACCTGCGAGCAGTAGTTGCACTACGGCATCGAAGGACGTCAGCCGCAGATTGGTGTTCGGTACGAACGACCGGGTAACGCCGTCCAGCTGAAATTGCCAGTCGCGCGGACGACCGGTAGAAGGTGAAATAAAACGAATGCAGTTATGTGTGGCAAGGTCCTCGATACAACGCGGCGTGCCGTGTTGCGCGAAGTACGCCGGCGTGGCACACGTGAGCCAACGAGTCACGCTGAGCACGCGGACGACCAGATCAGAGTCCGGCGCAATCTCCGACGGGTCGTGGCGGTTCGCGACCTACGTCTGGAACGCAAAGGGCGACGATGCCCGGCTCGCGCCTGGTGCGAGCATCCCGGACCTTGCCGCGCCTAAGGCGCCCGGCGGGCGCTACCCGATTCCGTCGCGAGAAGACTGTCTCGCCTGCCACGAGGGCGCAGCCGTCCCGGTTCTCGGAGTCAGTGCACTCCAGCTGTCACCCGACCGCGATCCGCTTGCGCTATTGGAGCTGAATCTTGCGCAGCCTGTAGGACTCCATGGTGACGGCGCGGACGCGGCCTTGCGCTCGCTGCTCGAGAACCCCAGCGATTTCCGCATGGATGGAATGGACACGCGCCTGGTCCCCGGCCAGCCGGCTGCCAGCATGCTGGCGCTACGGATGCGCTCACGCAACCCGCTTAGCCAGATGCCGCCGCTGGGCACCTCGGTAGCAGACGAAGAAGGCATCGCACTCATCGAGCGCAGGATTCGAAGCCAGACTCATTAAATAAAAGGAGAGCACGTCATGACCGCCACTACACAGACAATCCTTCGACGCATCTACTGGTTAGGGTTTGCGTTAGCCATCGGCGTTCCCGGCCTGTACATGCGTGCGGCGGAGAATGCCGCGTCAACCGGGGCATCGCCCGTCACCGACGAGATCGAGCGCGGCCGGTATCTCGTGACCGTCGCAGGCTGCAAGGACTGCCACACGGCTTTGACCGTCGGCCCGAACGGCCCGGAGCCCGACATGAGCCGCATGCTCGCCGGACGTCCCGCATCGCTCGAGATGCCGCCCGCGCCCGAGCTGCCGGATGGACCGTGGATCGTGACGGTCAGCGCGACGAATACCGCATGGCCCGGCCCTTGGGGCGTGAGCCATACGGCCAATCTGACACCCGATCGCGTGACCGGATTGGGGAAATGGACCACGCGGACGTTCACCGACACGATCCAAACCGGCCGGCATTTGGGCCGCGGCCGCCCGATCCTGCCGCCGATGCCGATTCCCATGTACAAGAACTTCACGGACGCCGACTTGGACGCGATCTTCTCCTACCTGCAATCCGTTCCGCCGATCAGCAATCGCGTACCGGAACCGCTGGCGCCGAAGGCAGCGCCCGGCCAATAACGACCGCGTTTGGGCGGGCGACCGGGACGAGGCACCAGGGACCGTGCCCGTCCGGTTGCCCAGCTCCCCAAGGCTATCCGGTGGCGAGTTTTTTCCGCACCGCTTAAGCCGCACTTGGCGGCCTAGCGTCGCGTCCGCAAGCCGACATAGGCTGCAACACCCGGGGTCGCGAAGCCGAACACATCCTCATAGTCTTCATCGAGCAGATTTTCGATTCGGCCAAACAACTCGATACGATTGGTCAGCCGCCAGCTTCCGGCGAGCGTGACGAGCCTGTAGCTTGAGAGCTCGACGCGCTCGAACGGCTGCGGAAACGGCGGAAAGAACGTGTCGTACTGCGTGCCGTTGTAGGACAGATTCAAATTGATGTTGGCTCGCTCAGACGGCGAATAGTTGACTCTCAGAGCCGCCATGTGCTCGGGCCGCCTGATTTCCGCGGATTGCTGGCCCAGGCCGTCGTCTTGCGTGCTGTCGAGCAGGGTAACCGACGCCGTGACACTCAAACGCTCGGACGGCTGCGCCGACGCCGTGACTTCGAGACCGTCGCGGTAACTCTTCGCGGTCTCGTTCGCAGCTGTAAACTGCAAGCTACCGGGATCGAAGACGAAGCCGTTAATCTCGTTGCGAAGCTGCTCGTCGAAGTAAGTCACCCCGAGCACCAAACGGCCATCGAAATACGTGCGATCGACGCCGATCTCCCAGCCCTTGGAGGTTTCCGGCTCCAAGGCCGGATTACCCACGAATGCATCCGCAAAAAACCCAAAGCGCTCGATGAAGGTCGGGGACTTCTGACCCGTCCCAAAGCTCCCTCGCAGGCGGGTTCGGGCGTCATCGAGCGCGTACGCTGCCGTCAATCGATAGGTCGTCGCGCTATCGAACGCGCTGCTCTGGTCATGGCGAGCGGCAGCCGACAGGTTCAATGCATCGGTCGGAGATAGTCGATACTCCAACACGTAGCCAGTCGTGCGAAGCCGCTGATCCTGATTCGGATCGCCGAATAGCGTGGCCGCGCCGCGTTGCCGGAAGGTCTCTTGCTCATGATCGAGCGCGAAGGTCAGCGAATCGGCCAATGTGCTGTCGAATTCGATGCTGCCCTGATAGTAGATTCCGGTTCTTTGTGCCCCGACTGCGCTATCCAGAACGCCGTCGCTCAAATTCTCGGCACTGGTATCGAGATAAGTCATCTTGAGCAAATGCGTAACGGCATTCGCGGGGAAAAATGCTGCAGTCATATTGACGTAGCTCTGCCGGCTGTCGGCAACGACGTCCGCATCCACGGGTAAGCCGGTTGAGACGAAGTCGATCGAATCGGATCGCGTGGTCGCATCCGTATGCCGGACAGCCACGGCGACTCTGGTCTGCTCCGACAGATCGATCTGGCCCTTCAAGCTCAACGTCGCATTGCGGAAACCGTCCTCTTCCGTACCGGTGCGGGAGATGTTCGATCCCGCGCTATCCAGTAGCGCAACGCTGCCGCCAATCTCGTAACGCTCGCCGAGCATTCCGACACGGCCCCCGGCACGTACGGTATCGAAACCGCCTGCCTCGAGTGTCGTCGCAAACTCGCGTGGGGTGTCGGGCCGGCGCGTGATGATGTTAATCACACCGCTGACCGCATCGCTGCCCCACAAAGCGCTTTGCGGACCACGCACGACTTCGATGCGTTCGATATCGGCGGCCAGCAGGTGTTCGAATTGGAACTCGTCGCCGATCGCCGGATCGTTGGCCTCCACGCCGTCGATGATCACCAGTACGTGATTGGCCTCCGCACCCCGCACGCGCAGCTGCGTCTGCGCACCCCAGCCACCGGACCGGCTCACGGCGATGCCGGGCACATCGCGCAGCAAGTCCGCGACGGACACCGCCTGGCTACGTTCGATGGTTGCCCGCGTGATGACCGAGACGGCGCTCCCGGCGCTAGCGATATCGATCGGCAATCGCGATGCGGTCACGACGATCGTATCGAGCTCGACGCTGTTCTCCTGCGCGCCGACCACCGCAGCTGCGAGCAGCGTGACGCTCATGAGCAGATTTTTTCTCATCACCTATCTCCCCTCGCCCTCACACCCGAGCGCGATCGAATTTAGGCTGACAAAGGGCAGACTCAGGCCGTGACCCGATTCCCGCGATTAGGAGACTTTCCTCTGGACCCTAAGCAACGGGCACTCCCTCCGAGAGCCGACGTCTAGAACCGCTACCGGCCGGTATACGGACTCGCAAGCGAGCGCGTAGCCACGCACTCGAAGCGGTCGCCTTCCCATGCCGATCGGCACAGTGGCGGGGTGACCGCTCTACTCTTGCTTACCGTTGCGGGGGCAGTGCCGGCTTTGCCATCGATAGGCGCACCAGCTTCCCGTTTAACCCCTTCGCCGGAAGGCGCGGGGGCACCAGTAGCACGAACGGATGGAGTATCTGCGAACCGTCGCGTTCGCGCAAGCAGAGCGCGTCGCGCCGCGGACTGCTAGGAGCCTGTCGGACTCAGGGCATCGTAGCGAGGCGAGTGGGATTCGAGGACAGATTTTCGATCGTCCGAGGCGAATAGTGGTGACTATTCAACGAGGACGATCGGACATATGGACCGATGCCCATTCGCCGCAGTAGATGATCCTGAGTCCGACAGGCTCCTAGAGAATGCTGCGGCCGAACGCGCTTTGAATCAACGCCACCGCGCGTTCCGCGGAGATGTTCGCTTGATCGACGAATGGGTTGAGCTCGACGACTTCCATCGACAACATCCGTCCGTCGCTCGCGCACTCCTCGAGCAGCAAGTGTGCCTCGCGGTAACTGACGCCGCCCGGTACGAGCGTGCCGGAACCCGGCATGACGCTCGGATCACAACCGTCGACATCGAAGCTCACGTGAAATCCGGCAGTTCCGGCGTTCACGATTGCGAGTGCCTCGCGCGCAATCTCGCCCATGCCGCGCTCGTCGATCTCGCGCATCGTGAATGCGGTCACGCCAGAATTGCGGATGAACTCGCGCTCACCTCGATCGATATCGCGAAGACCGATGAGCACGACGTTCTCGGGCGCCACGGCAGGATGCGCGCCGAGGATATTCGCTAGATCCGGGTCGCCGTGACCGAGCAGGTGCGCAAGCGGCATGCCGTGGATGTTGCCGGTCGGCGAGGATTCGGGCACGTTCATGTCGCCGTGGGCATCGAACCAGACGAGCCCGAGCTTCTGACCGCGCGTGCGCAGGTGCGCCGAGAGCCCCGAGACCGTGCCCATCGCAATCGAGTGGTCGCCGCCGATCACCAGCGGTCGCTGTCCGGCGCCCAAGGCCGCAACGACTTCGCCGGCAAGCTGCCGGCAAACCGTCAGGATTTCATCCTTGAAGCGGACCCGCGGGTCGTTACTGGCGCGCGTCTCCATCGCCGGCACCGGAATATCGGTCTCGTACGTCAGCGTGAAACCGAGCTTCGCCAACGCGGCATTGAGCCCCGCAATGCGCACGGCCGACGGCCCGGCATCCGTGCCGCGGCGCGCCGCGCCGAGATCTAACGGCACGTTGATGATTCTTACGGGTTTCTCGGTCTGCATTTGGGTTTTCCCAACGGCCACAACGAGCGGCTCACGCCGCGTCCTGCGAACGCGCGCCGATGCCCGGGTAATGCAACGCGCCGAAGAGATCTTTAGGGTCGCTTAAGGTCGGAATGAGGGCAATGTCGCGGCCCTCACCAAGTTCCTCGGCGAGCTGCTGCACGTAGCGCAGGGCCGAAAAATCCTCGAGCGCGAAGCCAACGGAATCGAACACGGTAATCTGCACCGCATCGTCACGGCCGTACTCGATGCCGGTCAGCACACGCCAAAGCTCGGTGACGGGATGTGTCGGCGGTAGCTGCTGAATGTCGCCTTCGACGCGCGTTTGCGGTTCGTACTCGACGATGATCCTGGCATTGCGCAAGACATCGGGATGCAGCTCCGTCTTGCCCGGACAATCGCCACCGAGCGCGTTGATGTGTGTCCCGGGCGCAACCATTCCAGGTGTGAGGATCGTGGCCCGCGATTTGTCGGCCGTGCAAGTCGTGATGATATCTGCGCCGTTCACGGCAGCTGTCGCGGACTCGACCGCAGCAACACGCAAACCGGAAAATCGGCTGAGGTGGCTCGCTAGCTTCGCAGTCGCATGCTTATCGATATCGAAGAGACGCAGTTCCTCGACACTCAACAACGTGTGGAATGCGAGTGCTTGGAATTCGCTCTGCGCGCCGCAGCCGATCATTCCCATAATCCGCGATTCGGGTCGCGCAAGAGCTTGGGCAGCAACGGCCGAAGTTGCGGCGGTGCGAAATGCCGTCGTCAACGTCAACTCCGCAAGCAACGTCGGATAACCCGTCTCGACATCCGCCAACGCACCGAAGGCCATGACCGTCGGCTGGCCCATCTTGGTATTGGCCGGGTGCCCGTTGACGTACTTGAATGCGTAGCGTTTCGGGTCGGCGACCGGCATGAGCTCGATGACCCCGAGCGCGGTGTGATCCGCGAGTCGCGCGGACTTGCGGAAGGACTGCCAGCGGCAAAAATCCTCGCGCACGGCCGCGGCCATGCCAGCGATGAATTGCTCCAGCCCGACATGGCAGACAATGCGCGCGAGCGCTGGTACATCTACGAATCTGGTCATCGAATCGCCCAGTGATTGAGTGTCAGAATGACCATTCTAGACTGCATATTTGCCAATATAAACTGAGCAATATGTAGATTAATGGCGCTTTTGTTCTATTATTGCTCGGCATAAACTTTCATAATGTGAATACAGACAAGGAAACGCGCTTGCGCAAGCTAGATGCGAAAGACCGGGGGCTGTTGTCGATGTTGCGGGCCGATGCGCGTGCGCCGGTGGTGGATCTCGCCAAGCGCTTGGGCGTCTCGCGTGCCACCGTGCAAAACCGCATGCGGCGCCTCGAGAACGAGGGCGTCATCGTCGGCTATACGGTCAGGCTTGGTGCCGAGGTCCAAACGCCGCCGGTCCGCGCCCTCATGAGCATCAGTGCAAACAGCGCCGATGAGGCCGACGTGATCGCGAGTTTACGCGGTCATCCGAACGTCAGCGCCGTCCATCACACGACGGGGCGCTGGGATTTGATCGCGGAGATTCAAGCCGATTCCTTGGCCTCGTTCAACACCGTCGTTGGAACGCTGCGATTGATCGACGGCGTCACGGCCACCGAGACCAACCTATTGCTCGACAGTTATGAATAGCGGCTCTCGGGGCGCTGAATTCTCGAGACCGGACCTGGTGAGATCGCAGACTGCCAATGCATCGCGCGTTCGCGAGCGGGCGCTGTATCGAGCCCATCTACCGGGGCGCGGCACCGCGGCATTCGAGCCTCCCGCGCGGTGATTAAGCCCTGGTTGTCCCAGCTAGCGCCGACCTACATATCGATGACTTCGGCCAACTCGACGCTGCCGCCCGCTTCCAGAATCGGGCAGCCCTTCGCCTTCGCGATGACGTCGTTTAAGTCTTTCGCCTCGATCAGGCTGTAGCCGCTAGCGGGATTCGAGCCACCATCGTTGGCGACCTTGCCGCCGGCATGCACGGTCGTGGACTTGCCGACCGGGTTGCCGCCGTCAACCACCGCCGCGCCCATCGAGCCGAACCAATTGCCCCAGGCGTCCATGACCGCTTTGACCTCGGCGTCACTCTCGGGGCGCTTACCGCCGTGATACACGAACAGATACTTTGCCATCGCTCGACTCCTTTAAATTAGTCATTGTGACTTCTCATCGATATATAGAGATTATCTCTATGTTTTCCCTAATCTAATGGCATTTTTACTGGTTTTTCCGCGTTTCTATTGTGTACTCTACACAATCTATGGTCGCCTCTGCGCTCCAAGACTCGCTGTTCGCACTCAGCCGTGTCGGCGTGCGCCCGGCTGCGGCGAAGGCATTGGCCGAAAGCCTGGACGCCGCCGCGACGGAACTCGAAGCCGCGATTCTCAGAGATATCCCGGCGTTCACGACCAGCGGCAATCCGGGTCTCATCCCGGAACTGCATGCGCACTTGCGCGATCACCTGACCGAAATCCAGCGCTTGGTCGGTGGCGCCAGAACGGCACAGCACGAGTTTGTCCGCCACCATGCGACGCGACGCGCGGAACAGCATTTTCCGCTCGAGGCCACACTGCATGCCTACCGCGTCGGCCTCAAGATCATCGGGCAGTGGCTGCGCGCGGCGGCGCTCTCGACCTTGGAGTCCTCGCGCGACGACAATGCTGCGCTGGCCGCAACTGCGGATTTTGCGATCGATTACATCGACGCGGTCAGCACGATCGCAACGGCCGAGTACGTGCATCGAACGCGACAGCTATCGGAGACGGAGGCCGATCGCCGCTCGCAGCTTTTGAACCTGTTGCTCGACGGGTACGACGAGGCCGACGCGCGGATTACGAAACTGTTACGCAGTGCGGGTTATCTAGATCAGCGGCAGTCGTTCTGCGTAGTAATCGCCCGGTCGGTCGATGCACGGGAAATGCTCAATACTGCGCGAGCCAACCGGCTCCTGGTTGCGACGCGCAAGACACTCGAACAGCTGCCAGTGCGCACACTGTTCGGTTTCCATGAGCATTGCGTCGTGGCGATCGTCTCTGCGATTCGCCGGCTGTCCGGATGGACCGCCCCGCAAGCGGCGCTTGCAAGCCGTGTAAGCTGGCCGCTGCTAACCTTGGGAAACTCCGTGCTCGTGGGCGTGAGTGCCGACGTGCCGTCGACCGCTCTGATACCCAAAGCGCTACGCGAAGCCGAACTGGCCCTCGAAGTCGCCGACGCCGGCCAACGCGTAGTCGAGTACTCCAAGATTCCATTGCGCACGCTGCTGCTCCACCTGGCCGAAGGCAATGTCCAGTCAGCAATGCCGGCGTGGGCGACAGCGCTCAGAGCGGCTGATCAAAAGTCGCGGGGCACGCTGATTGCAACCTTACGTGCCTACGCCGACGCTGATATGAATGTCCTCAAGGCTTCAAAGCGCCTGAAGGTGCATGCCAACACAATCTACGCACGCATGGAGAAGATTCGCGAAGTCACTGCATTGGATCCGCTGCGCTACCACGGCTTGAATGAAATGCTGCTGGCTGTGGACTGTATGCAATCAGACCGCTAGCCGCGATCGCGCGGCAACACGCGTCTCCCCTGATAGTTCTCCACGAACCCATTCCATGCGGCTATGATTGGCGCAACGCGAAACCGGAGAAACGCATGAGCAAGGCCCTCATCCATGCAGCGATTCTGGCGCTGTCGCTGTTAGCCGCCGCGACAGCGCGCGCGCAGCACGGCATGCCGGGCGGCACGCCGATGACGTTCTTCGTCACCAGCAAGCCGATCGGCGACGGCGGCAATCTCGGCGGACTCGCCGGGGCCGATGCGCACTGCCAGAATCTTGCCGCAGCAGCCGGCGCGGGCGGGCGAACCTGGCGGGCCTATCTGAGCACGCAAGACCGCCCCGGCGCACCGGCCGTCAGCGCGCGCGATCGTATCGGCGCGGGTCCCTGGTATAACTTCGATGGCGTCATGATTGCGCGCGACCTCGCCCATCTGCATGGCGATACGATCGAGCTCGCGCGGCTGGGCAATAATCTGAATAAACGCACGGGCCTTACGGAGAAAGGCCAAATCGTGCCCGGGCTAAACGACTACAAACATCCACGCGATACGGATTGGGAGTACGTCAAGACGACGCCCTACTCCAACCGCCACGAAGTGCTGACCGGTTCGCAGCTCGATGGGCGGGAATTCCCGCCGGATCTCGACTACACCTGCGAGAACTGGACAAGCAATCGAGATCCCGAGGCTCCGGGCATGGGCGCCGGACCGAACCGGCCCAATGCCCAAATTGGATTTCCCGACCGCAACGGCGGCGGTAACGGCTCCTGGAACTCATCGCATGGAACGACCGGCTGCAGTCAGACGGCGCTGGTGAGAACCCACGGTGTCGGGATGCTGTACTGCTTCGCGATTAATTGAGAGTACACATGAGAACAGTTACCGTTTCGATCTCACTCGGATCGCTTTTCGTCTTGGCGGCCGTCAACACCGCGTTCGCACAGCCGCCCGATATGCTGCCGGACTCCGAGGACGTCCCCTCGAGCTTAATGACGTTCTTCGTGACCAGCGCGCCAATCGGCGACGGCGGCAATCTCGGCGGGCTATCGGGTGCCGATGCGCATTGCCAAGACCTCGCCAGGGCCGCGGGCGCGGGTGGCAAGACCTGGCGTGCGTATCTCAGCACGCAGGCGCGGCCCGGCCAACCCGCAGTCAATGCGCGCGACCGCATCGGCGAGGGCCCCTGGTACTACCCCAGAGCCAAACTCCTCGATTACTTGAACCGCCGGCTCGACCGCTCGTTGCACAAGTCGCAGATCCACGGCGACACGCTGGAGGAAGCGCAGCGCGGCAGCAACATGAGCAAGGAGTTCGCGCTCACCGAAAAAGGCGAGTACGTCAACGGCGTCGGCGACCCGCTACCGACGCGCCACGACATGTTGACCGGCTCACTGCCCGACGGGCGCGCGTTCACCGATGATGCCGATCACACCTGCAACAATTGGACCAGCAACGGTGCAGGCTCGGCACAAGTCGGCCATTCCGACCGCATCGGCAACGGCAATCAGTCGTGGAATTCCTCGCACGCCACGACCGGCTGCAGTCAGGAAGATTTAATCAGCTCGGGCGGCATCGGATTGTTCTATTGCTTCGCCGTTGATTAGCGCCTTTGCCAACGAGCCAGTCCGCTAGTCGCTGAAGGCTGCGGATGCTGGGCCGGCTTTTAAGGCATATCCCCGCCACAAGGAGTAGATCGCCGGGAATACGATTAGCGCAGTTAGGAGCGCCGACAGCACTCCGCCCACCATGGGCGCGGCGATCCGTTTCATGACGTCCGCCCCCGCCCCCGTACTGAACATGATTGGCGCCAGACCTACACAGGTCGACAAGCCGGTCATAGTCATTGGCCGAATTCTGCGGCTTGCCCCGTCGATGACCGCAGCGTGAAGCTCTGCGAAGGATGTGACCGCACGTTCCCGATAGGCAAGGTCAAGATAAAGCATCATCAGTAGACCGAGTTCCACAGCCAGCCCGCCAACGGCAAGCATTCCGACCCACACCGCGACGCTCATGTTGTAACCGAGCCACCACAGCAGCCAGATTGCTCCACTTAAAC
>Ga0326597_10003618_pt1 | contig 22145 bp, 20 predicted proteins | sample RVTome_12_FD_203789 | JGI IMG/M metagenome (GOLD analysis project Ga0326597, IMG submission 203789) | Soil microbial communities from uranium-contaminated site in the Upper Colorado River Basin, Wyoming, United States - RVT100D185 | ecosystem: Environmental > Terrestrial > Soil > Contaminated >...
GGGTTGATCTGCCGGCATCGGAGCGTCGGGCAGCCGATCGACGGGCTGGCCGCGCGCGATTCGTCCGCCGTCCCTGACCGCGCCTATCCCTCCCGGCCCGTCGTCGGCGTGGGCGGCGTGATCCTGGACCGCGACGGCCGGGTCGTCCTCGTGCGGCGGCGCCACGAGCCGCTGGCGGGCCAGTGGAGCCTGCCGGGTGGGATGCTCGAGCTCGGCGAGACGCTCGAGGCCGGCACCGCGCGGGAAATGCTCGAGGAAACGGGGCTCGTCGTCGACCTTGGTCCCGTGATCGAGGTGTTCGACCGCATTCTGGTGGATGATAGGGGTGCGGTTCGGTTCCATTTCGTGCTCGTGGACTATCTGTGCCGGCCGCGCGCAGGCGCGCTGGCCGGCGGCACGGACGTCGACGAGGCGACGCTGGCCGATCCGGATGACCTGTCAAGCTATGCCGTGACCGAGAAGGTGCGGGCCGTCGTGGCGCGCGCCGTAGCCCTGAATCGGGGAGACCCATGGTGAAGAGACTTGCCGTTGTCGTCGTGCTCCTCGCGCTCGTGGCCGTGCCGCTCAGCGCCGATCTGAAGGTCGTCTCGCGCCTCGAGGTCCGCAAAGTCGAGACGACGGGGCCGGTCAACCCGTTCTTCGCGATGATGGGCAACGCCATGGCCCAGCAGATGGGGGCGATGAACGGCACGGAGACAACGACCACGATCGGCGACGGCGTCATCCGATCCGAGATGAACAAGCCGCTTGGCGGCCTGCCGGCCGGGGCCATGACCATCCTCTTTGCCGACGGCTCAATGATCGGCATCAACCCGGCCGAGAAGACGTACTTCCGCGCGACGATGCCCGACGTGGCCGCGCTGGCGGGTTTGGCGCCGTCCGTCACGGTCAACCGCACCGGCGAGTTCACCGAACTGCTGGGCCATCGCGTCGAGCGCGTGGTGCTCGACCTCCGCATGCCGCTGCCGATCCCGACCGAGGCGATGGCGCAGCTGCCGCCCGGGTTTCCGACCGAGATCACGATGACCATCGAGAACTGGACCGCTGAGGCGTTCAGGGCGTACGGCACGCAGATGGTGAAGGGCAATCCGGCGATGGCCGCGCTCGGCCTCGCGCAGGTCGCCGACATCGGCTTCGCGATGCGGCAGATCGTCCGGACGCCGATGCTGGCCGGCTACGAGATGGAGACGAATGTGACGAGCGTGGCCGAAACGACCACGCCCGCCGGCTTCTTCGAGGTGCCCGAGGGCTACCGCCAAGTGGCCGCGCCGGCGGGCTTCGGCCGCGGGGCCGGCTCCGGACCGATCGGCCGTGATTGACATGGTCACGCTCGCCCGGTAGCGTGTCGCACGGCATGGCCCTCCACAACAAGATCCTGCTGGGGCTCGTCGCGGGCGCGGCGTCCGGCGTGAGTCTCAACCTGATGGTCGGCCTGCCGCTGCCGGCGGGCCTCGTGACGTTCATTCGCAACGTCACCGAGCCGATCGGGAACCTGTGGCTGAACGCGCTCATCATGGTGGTCATTCCGCTCGTCGTGTCCACCCTGGCGCTGGGCGTGGCGGGCCTCGGATCGCTGGCGAAGGTGGGGCGGATCGGCGGCCTCGCGCTGCTCACGTTCCTCTCGCTGACCGCGACGGCGGCGACGCTCGGCCTGCTGATGGTAAACACGGTCCGGCCGGGCACGCGCCTGGATCCCGCCATCCAGGCCGGCCTCATGGAGACCTACAAGGGCGCGTCGGACCAGGCGATGGGGCTCGCACAGACCGGCGTCAGCATCGACCTGCTCGTCAACGTCATCCCGCGCAACCCGGTCAAGGCGATGGCCGACTTCAACATGCTGGCCATCATCTTCTTCTCGCTGATGGTCGGTGTCGCGCTCACCCGGCTCGACCGCGCCAGGGCCAGGCCGCTGCTGGACCTGCTCGAGTCGATTGCGCAGGTCACCATCGGCATCATCGACATGGTGATGATGGCGGCGCCCTACGCCGTGTTCTGCCTGATCTTCAGCGTGACGGCGCGGTTCGGATTCGACCTGCTCATCAGCCTCGCTAACTACGTGCTCACGGTGATCGTCGGGCTCTTCATCTTCATGGTCATCGTCTACCCGCTGGTGCTGAAGTTCGTCGCCGGCCGCCCGCCGCGGGCGTTCTTCCAGAAGGCCTGGATCGTCATCGTGACGGCGTTCTCGACGTCGTCGAGCAACGCGACGCTGCCGACGACGCTGCGGGTGGCCGAGGAGGAGCTGAACGTGCCGAACGAGGTCGCCGGCTTCGTCGTCCCGCTCGGCGCGACGATGAACATGAACGGCACGGCGCTGTTTGAAGGCGTCACGGTGCTGTTCGTCGCGCAGGTGTTCGGCATCAGCCTGCCGCTCGACCAGCAGGTCATCGTCGTGCTGATGTCGGTCGTCGTCGCGGTCGGCGCGGCCGGCGTGCCGAGCGGGTCCATTCCGCTCCTGATGATGGTGCTGGCGATGGTGGGCGCGCCCATGGAGGGCATCGCCATCGTCCTGGGCGTCGACCGCATTCTCGACATGTGCCGCACGACCGTGAACGTCACGGGCGACCTGGTTACCGCTACCGTCGTCGACCGGTTCGCCGGCGTGAAGAAGGGCACGGTTGTCGTGTGAGGATCGTCGCGGCCTGATGACCGACCCGCTGCTGACCCGGGAGCGTGCCTGGGCCCTCGTCGCCGAGCACGTGGAGAGCCCCAATCTCCGCAAGCACCTGCTGGCCGTGGAGGCCGCCGTGCGGGGCTATGCCCGGCTGTGGGGCGAGGACGAGGAGGCCTGGGGCTTCGTCGCGCTCATCCACGACTTCGACTACGAGAAGTTCCCTGACCGCGAGAACCATCCGTACCGGGGCGTTGAGATTCTGACCTCGCTGGGCTACGCCGAGTGGGTGACTCGCGCCGTGCTGTCGCACGCCGACTACACGGGCGTGTCCCGCGAGTCCCGGCTCGAACGGACGCTCTTTGCGTGCGACGAGATGGCGGGCTTTGTGACGGCCGCTGCGCTCGTCCGTCCCTCGAAGAGCGTGCTCGACCTCGAACCGAAGTCCGTCATCAAGCGGATGAGGGACAAGGCATTCGCTCGCGCCGTCCCCCGCGACGACCTGGTCAAAGGCGCCGAGGCCATCGGCCTGCCCCTCGAGGAGCACATCGCCAACGTCATCCGGTTCATGGGCGAGCGCGCGGAGGAGTTGGGGTTGAAGGGCAGCCTTCGCGGGCCCTAAGGAACCCGCTTGCCCCCCACGTTCGTATATGGACACGAGCACGCCGTGAGGCTGGCCTTGCCAACCGCCTATCAGGATCGCCCCGTCGCCGATGTCGAACGCCGTCGTTCTTGAACACGTCACGGTCGCCTATGGGAACAACCGCGCGCTCCGCGAGGTGAGCGCGGTGTTTCCGCCCGGCGCCGTCGGGCTCCTCGGGCCCAACGGCGCCGGTAAGAGCACGATGCTCAAGGCGCTGCTCGGGTTCATCCCGCCGGCGACCGGGCGGCTCGAGGTGCTCGGCCTGGACGTGGCCGCGCGCCCGCTCGACATCCGGGCGCGGATCGGCTACATGCCCGAGATCGACGGGCACATCCCCGGGATGAACGCCGTCACCTTCGTGGCCTACTGCGGCCAGCTCGCCGGGCTGCCGCGGTCCGATGCCATGCAGCGCGCGCACGAAGTGCTGTACTACGTCGGTCTCGGCGAGGCGCGCTACCGCAACCTCGAGACCTACTCCACGGGCATGAAGCAGCGCATCAAGCTGGCCCAGGCGCTGGTGCACGATCCCGATCTGCTGTTTCTCGACGAGCCCACCAACGGCATGGATCCGAAGGGCCGCGACGAGATGCTCGAGCTCGTGCGGGATCTGGCGCACAACAAGGGCGTCAACCTGATCCTCTCGTCGCATCTGCTGCCCGACGTCGAATACACGTGCGACCACGTCGTCGTGCTCGACAAGGGCGTGGTCGCGGCCTCCGGGCCGATCGAGCAGCTCAAGGGGCCGCCCGGACGCGTGTACGAAGTGCGGGTCAAGGGCCATCTGACGCCGTTCGTTGCCGCGCTCCACGACGCCGGCATGGAGTGCCATCAGACCGACGAGGACGTCATGCGCGTCTTCGTACCGGGCGATCCAGGCCGGCCGGGCGATGACCAGCGGCGCGTCTGCGAGCTGGCGGCGGCGAGCCAGGTGCAGGTGCGGCATCTGCGCGCGAGCGTGCCGACGCTCGAGGACGTCTTCGCGCGCGCGATTGGGGAGTCATGAGCCCGATTCACGACCAGAGCTACCGCCGCTATCAGGGCACGCGCCTCCCGCTCGGCCGCTCGTGGACCGTCATCGCCGGCGCCGGCATCCGCGGCATGTTCGCCCGGAAGCTCTTTCTGATCCTGCTCGTCCTCGCCTGGATTCCCTTCATCGTCCGCGCGGTCCAGATCTACGCCGTGACGATGTACCCGCAGGCCGGACAGATCCTGCCGATCGACGCGAGCCTTTTCCGCGACTTCATCGAGCAGCAGAGCATCTTCGTGTTCTTCATCAGCATCTACGTCGGCTCCGGCCTCATCGCCAACGACCGGCGGGCCAACGCCCTGCAGATCTACCTGTCGAAGCCGTTGCTGCGGACCGAGTACATCGCCGGCAAGCTGGCGGTCCTGCTCTTCTTCCTGGCGTCGGTCACGCTCCTGCCGGCGCTGATGCTGGTGTTCGTCGAGGTCGGCTTTGCCGCCGGGTTCGGCCTTCACGCCGCCAACCCGCAAATCGTGCCGGCGATCATCCTGTCCTCGGCGATCCGGATTACCGTCGCGTCGTTCGCGATGCTGGCCCTGTCGTCCCTGTCGAAGAGCACCCGGTACGTGGCCGTGCTGTACACCGGCGTCATCTTCTTCACGGAAGCGATGTACGGCGTGCTGACGTTCATCACCGGCACCACCGCCGTCGCCTGGGTGTCGCTGGGCGCCAACCTCGACCAGGTCAGCGATGCGCTCTTCCGGCAGCCGGCCGGGTACGACACGCCGCTCGTCGTGTCCGCGTTCGTCCTGGTCGGCCTCGTCATTCTGTCGGTGTCCGTGCTGGAGCGCCGGGTGCGCGGCGTGGAGATCGTCTCGTGAGTGACGTGATCTTCGAGGCGGAGCACCTGTCGAAGTGGTACGGGCAGGTCATCGGCCTGAACGACGTCACGGTCAGTGTCCCGCCCGGCATCACGGGCCTGCTTGGGCCCAACGGCGCCGGCAAGAGCACGTTCATGAAGCTCATCACCGGCCAGCTCAAACCCAGCAAGGGCAGCGTCCGCGTGCTGGGTGAGCCGATCTGGGGCAACCAGGACCTGTTCTTCCGCATCGGGTTTTGCCCGGAGCAGGACGCCTTCTACGACCGCATGACGGGGTTCGAGTGGGTGACCGCTCTCGTGCGCCTGAACGGGCTGGACGACGCGGCCGCGCGGGCGGCCGCCGAGCGCGCGCTCACCGCCGTGGACCTGATGGACGCCGCGCACAAGCGCATCGGGGCGTACAGCAAGGGCATGCGGCAGCGGGTGAAGCTGGCCCAGTCGCTCGTGCACGACCCGGACCTGCTGATCCTGGACGAGCCGCTGTCCGGGATGGATCCGCTCGGCCGGCGCAAGACCATCCGCATGATTCGCGACTGGGCGAAACAGGGGAAGAGCCTGCTCGTCTCGAGCCACATCCTCCACGAAATCGAGTCGATGACCGCCAACATCCTGCTCATCAACAACGGGCGGATCCTCGCCGAGGGCAACGTCCACCAGATTCGCGACCTTATCGACGAGCATCCCCACACGGTTTACGTGCGCACCGACGACCCGCGCGGCCTGGCGCGCGCGTTCCTCGCCAGGGCCGACGTCATCAGCCTGCGCCTCGAGCCCGGCGCGGTCGTCGTCGAGACCGGGAAGCCCGACGAGTTCTATACGAGCCTGACCGAGCTCGTCGCGTCCGGCGCGGCCGGCACCGTCGAGGAGGTCACGTCGCCCGACGACAACCTGCAGGCCGTGTTCAAGTACCTGGTGAAGAGCTGATGAAACCCAAGACCCCGGGACTGTGGTACGGCGCGATGCGCGTCTTCGACGTGTCGCTCGCCGAAATGCTCTGGTCCCGCCGTACCGTGTTCATGGCACTCGTCGTCGGGCTGCCCGTGCTGCTGTCGGTCGTCGTGCGGGGCCTCGTCGAGCTCGGCGCGCCGATTCGCGCCATGGGAGGCGCCGCCTCCGGTCCCGTCGTCTTCGGCCTGATGATCTGGGTGTTCTTCATCCGCTTCTCGGTGCCCGTGCTCGCGGTCTTCTACGGCACGTCCCTCATCGCCGACGAGGTCGAGGACAAGACGATCACCTATCTGTTCAGCCGGCCCATTCCCCGCGGCGCCGTTCTGCTGGGCAAGTACGTGGCCTACCTGGTCTGCACCGTCTTCGTCGTGCTGCCGGCGATCGTCCTCGTCTGGCTGCTCGTCGTGCCGATTGAGGGCAGTCTGGGCGCGGGGTTCACGGGCCTCCTCACGGACCTCGGTCTGGTGGCCCTTGGGCTCACCGTCTACGGGGCTCTGTTTGCCCTGGCCGGCGCGGTCCTGAAGCGGCCGTTGCTTATCGGGTTGATCTTCGTCTTTGGCTGGGAGAACTTCGTCCTCCTCCTGCCCGGCTCGCTCAAGTACTTCTCGGTGGCCTACTACCTGCAAGGGCTCGTGCCGCATACCATGCCCGGAGGGACGGCGATGAGCCTGATTCAGTCGATCGTCCGGGACGTGCCCTCGCTGGCCGAGAGCCTCGTCTACCTGGGGTTGATCGAGGCTCTGTGCCTTTGGCTGGCCATGCGGGCGGTGACGAATCGGGAGTATGTACTGGAACAGTAGCGGTTCGCGGTTCTCCGTTCGCGGTTCTCGGGGCAGCCCGGAGCCGGCGACGGGGAAGGCCGGACCGCGAACCGCGAACCGGGAACCGGGAACCGGGAACCGTGTCTTCCGTATAATCCACTGAGAGGACTTGCCTTATGAACTCACGCACCCGTGGATTCCTCGTGGCTTCCGCCCTGATCGTGGTGGTCGGTCTCGGCGTGGGGCTGCTGGCCTACTACAACGCCAGCTCGCCGATGGGCGCCTCGGCGGCGCAGCCGGTCGAGTTGTCCTACATTCCGGCCGGCGCCTCGGCCGTGGCCTACGCCAATGTCCGGGACATCATGAACTCGGAGTTCCGGCAGCGGATCCAGCAGGTGCTGCCGACGGGTGAGGAGCGCGACAAGATCGAGTCGGAGCTCGGTATCGACTTCGAGCGCGACATCGACAGCCTGCTGATGGGGATCTCGCTCGGCGCCGATGCGCCCGAGGACGGGATCGTGCTGATCCGCGGCCGCCTGAACTTCACCCAGATCGAGGGCCTGGCCCTGCAGCACGGCGCGGTGGCGGAGGAGTACGGCGGCAAGCGGATATTCCTGACGCCGACCAGCCCCGACCGCGATCATCCCGAAGCGCGCGGTGGGTTCGCGCTGCTCGAGGGCGACCTCGTCGCGCTCGGCCCGATCGATTCGCTCCGCAAGGCGATCGACGCGGCGGCCACGCGGCAGAACATCACCAGCAACGCGGACATGATGCGCTTCATCAACGGCATCGACCCGACCAGCAACGCCTGGATTGTGGGCCACTTCGATGCGGTCAGCCAGTCGGCCTCGATCCCCGAGGAAGTGCGCGACCGGATTCCACCGGTCGAGTGGGTGGCGGCGAGCGCCAGGATGAACGGCGGCCTCGTCGGCACGCTGAGCGCCGAGACCCGCGATGAGCTGGCCGGCGAGCAGCTCCGTGATGTGGTCCGGGGCGCGCTCGCGGCGGCGCAGCTCATGACGGGGCAGGATGCGCGGTTGTCGGCCCTCGTCAAGTCGGTGCAGGTCCAGGGTGTCGGGAACTCCGTGAGTGTGACCTTCACGGTTCCGATCGAGCTGCTCGACATGATCAACGGCCTGGCGGCCATGCAGAAGATGAGCGGCGATCGCTGATCCGCCGGTCACGGGACACGGACTCACGAGCGGGGCGGGCTGCCAGGCAGTCCGCCCCGCTCTGTTTTCAGCCGAACGGCCTTTGTTAGACTCCTCTGCGATGTCAGTCCCAGACGTGTTCATCGTTGGCGCGGCGCGCACGCCCATCGGCCGGTACGGCGGCACCCTCGCCCGCACGCACCCGGCGGAGCTGGGTGCCGTCGCGGCGCGGTCGGCCATCCAGCGTTCGGGCCTCGAGCCCGGCGACGTGGACGAAGTGTTCGTCGGTCACGGCCGGCAGGCGGGCTCGGGGCCGAACCCGGCTCGCCAGGTCGGGCGCCGGGCCGGGCTGCCGGATCGCACGCCGGCGCAGACCATCAACCAGGCCTGCGCGTCGGGGCTGCAGGCCGTGGCGCTCGGCGCGCAGGCGATCCAACTCGGCCAGTCGCAAGTCGTGCTGGCCGGGGGCATCGAGTCGATGAGCCGCATGCCGCACTTTCTCGAGAGCGACGACGCCCGCTGGGGGCATCGGATGGGCGATTTCAGGCTGGTCGACGCGATGTACAGGGACGGCTTCCTGTGCCCGCTGTCGAACCTGATCATGGGGCAGACGGCAGAGGTGCTGGCGCGGCAGTACGGCATCACCCGTGAGGAGTCGGACGCTTTTGCCTTCGAGAGCCAGCAGCGCGCCGGCGCGGCGATTGCCGTGGGGCGTTTCCGCGACGAGATGGTCGAGGCGCCGGGCACGGATGCCAGGGGGCGTCCGGTCGCGCTCGAGACCGACGAGCACCCGCGTCCAGGCACGACGCTCGAGCATCTGGCGCGCCTGCCGCTCGTGTTCGAGCCGGTGGACGGCCAGCCCGGGATCATCACGGCCGGCACCTCGTCGGGCATCACCGACGGCGGGGCCGCCGTCGTGCTGGCGTCGGGCGGCATCGTTCGGCAGCGTCGGCTGCGGCCGATGGCGCGGGTGGCGGGCTGGGCAACCGCGGGCGTCGATCCACGAGTCATGGGGATCGGGCCTGTGCCGGCCATCGCCAGGCTCACGGAGCGGACGGGCCTGTCTGCGAGCGACTTCGATCTGGTCGAGCTCAACGAGGCCTTCGCGCCCCAGGTGTTGGCCGTGCTCCGCGACGTGCCGATCGACCGGTCGAAGCTGAACGTCAACGGCGGTGCCATCGCGCTGGGTCACCCCATAGGCTGCACCGGCACGCGGATTCTCGTTACGCTGGTCCACGAAATGGCGCGACGGGAGGTCCGGCTGGGCCTGGCGACGCTCTGTGTGAGCGGCGGCCTCGGGATGGCGCTCGCGGTCGAGCGGGCCTGAACTCGGTGCAGGCTCGCGTGATCACGTATCATTGAGGGTCGGCAGTCGTTCGCTCCCCCGGACAGGATCCCGTGCGAATCGCAGTCATTGCCGGAGACGGCATCGGCCAGGAGGTCACCGCCCAGGCGGTCGCCGTGCTGCAGGCCGTGGCTGACGCGGGCGGCCGCCCGGTCACCTTCGAGTCGCTGCCCTGGGGCGCCGACCATTACCTCGCCACGGGCGTGACCGTGCCCGAGGGCGGTTACGCCCACCTGCGTGACGACTGCGACGCGATCCTCGTCGGCGCGCTGGGCGACCCGCGCGTGCCCGACAATCGCCACGCACGCGACATCCTGCTCGGCGCGCGGTTCGAGTTGGACCTGTACGTCAACTACCGGCCGGTCCGGCTGCTCGACGACGATCTGTGCCCGCTCAAGGGGCGGAGCCGGTCGGACGTGGACTTTGTCGTCTTCCGCGAGAACACCGAGGGCGTCTACGTCGGTATCGGCGGACGGTTCAAGGCCGGCACGCCGGACGAGGTGGCGATTCAGGAGGAGATCAACACCTACAAGGGCGTGCACCGGATCATCCGGCACGCGTTCGCGTTCGCCGTGGCCGGCGGCCGGACGAAGGTGTGCATGGCCGACAAGAGCAACGCGATGCCGCAGGGGCACGCGCTCTGGCAGCGCGTGTTCAAGGAGATCGCCGCCGAGTTTCCGGCCATCGTGGCGACCCACATGTACATCGACGCGCTGGCCTACCAGCTCGTTCGGAACCCGACGCCGTTCGAGGTGATCGTGACGAACAACCTCTTCGGTGACATCATCACGGATCTGGGCGGCGCGCTGCAGGGCGGGCTGGGCATGGCGGCGTCCGGCAATCTGCATCCGGGCCGGACGTCGTTGTTCGAGCCGGTGCATGGGTCCGCGCCGGCGCTGGCCGGGCGCAACGTCGCCAACCCGATCGGCGCGATCCTGTCGGCGGCATTGATGCTCGAGACGCTGGGGTGGGCCGAGGGCGCGCGCCGCATGGAAGCGGCCGTGGAGGCCGCGCTTCAGGCCGGCCAGCGGACCCCGGACATCGGCGGATCGACGGGGACGCGCGAGGTTGGCGCGTGGATTGCCGCGCGGGTCCGCGGCGGCTGAGGCCGCGAGTGCGACAAGGAGGCGTTCGGCGGAATGACTGACGTGCTGATCGTGGGTGGTGCCCGGACGCCGATGACCGATTATGCCGGCGCGCTGAAGGACCTGTCGGCGCTGGAGCTCGGTGCCCGCGCGGCGCGTGCGGCCTTCGACAAGGCCGGCGTCAGCCCGGAGTGGATCGACCACGCCGTCGTCGGCAACGTGATGCAGACGAGCAGCGACGCGATCTACGGCGCGCGGCATGTGGCGCTGCGGGCCGGCGTGCCCATCGAGGTGCCGGCGCTGACCGTCAACCGGCTGTGCGGGTCGGGCATCCAGGCGGCCGTGAGCGGCGCCCAACTCCTTCGCCTCGGCGAGGCCGATCTGGTCCTCACCGGAGGCATCGAGAGCATGAGCCAGGCGCCGCACGTCATCCGCGGCCTCCGCAGGGGCCTGAAGCTCAACCAGGGCAAGCTCGAGGACTCGCTGTACGAGGCGCTCCTGGATCCGTACTGTGGCCTGTTCATGGCGCAGACGGCGGAGAAGTGCGCGGCGAAGTACGGCGTGACGCGCGAGGAACAGGACGCCTACGCGCTGCGCAGCCAGCAGGCCGCGGCGCGGGCGTGGTCGGAGGGCCGGTTCGACGACGAGGTCGTCCCCGTCGAGATCAGGACCCGCCGCGGCCTGACCGTCGTCGATCGGGACGACCACCTGCGGCCCGACACCACGCTCGCGGGCCTCGCCACACTGCCGGCGGCGTTCTCGACGGACGGCACCGTCACGGCGGGCAACGCGAGCGGGATCGTCGACGGAGGCGCGGCGCTGATCCTGGCGTCGGAGACCGCGGTGAAGGAGAAGAAGCTGACGCCGATGGCCCGGCTGGTCGGCTGGGCGTACGTCGGCGTGGACCCGTCCTACATGGGCATGGGGCCGGCGCCGGCCACGCGGAAGGCGCTGACCGCCACCGGGCTGTCGCTGGGGCAAATCGACCTCATCGAGGTCAACGAGGCGTTCGCCGGGCAGTACCTGGCGGTCGAGAAGGAGCTGGGTCTCGACCGCGAGCGCACGAACGTGAACGGCGGCGCGATCGCGCTCGGGCATCCGCTCGGGATGACCGGCACGCGGCTCCTGCTGACGCTCGTGCACGAGCTCGGACGGCGCCGACAGCGGTACGGGCTGGCCACCGCCTGCATCGGTGGCGGGCAGGGCATCGCAGCAATCGTGGAGCGCGTGTAGGCGCGCCCGCGGCGATCGACTCGTAGAGCAGGGAGAGACGTGATGGCGATCAAAACGGTGGGTGTGCTCGGTTGTGGCCTGATGGGCGCGGGCATCGCGCATGTGTCGGCGGCGTCCGGTTACAAGACGACCGTGGCCGAGGTCAACCGCAAGGTGCTCGATCGAGGTTTCGCGCGCATCCAGAAGTTCCTCGATGACGGCGTCGCCAAGGGCAAGGTGACGGCCGAGCAGAAGGCGACGACGCTGGGCAACCTCACGAGCACGACCGAGGTGGCCGCCATGAAGGACTGCGATCTCATCATCGAAGCGATCACGGAGAGCGTCGAGGACAAGGTGTCGGCCTACAAGCTCCTCGAGGCCGCCGTTTCGCCGGAGACGATCTTCGCCACGAACACCTCGTCGCTCTGCATCACGGAGCTCGCGGCGCGCACGAACCGGCCCGACCGCTTCGGGGGGTTGCACTTCTTCAACCCGGTGCCTCTGATGAAGATGGTCGAGGTGATCCGGGCGCTGACGACCAGCGACGAGACCTACACGGCGCTGTTCGGTTTCGCCCAGTCGCTGGGGAAGGAGCCCATCACCGCGCCCGACAAGCCGGGCTTCATCGTCAACCGGCTGCTCGTGCCGTATCTGCTCGACGCCATCCGGTGCTACGAGCGCGGCCTCGGCACGCTCGAGGACATCGACAAGGGGATGAAGCTTGGGTGCGGCTATCCGATGGGCCCCTTCACGCTCCTGGATTTCGTGGGGCTCGACACGACCTACTACATCGCGAACATCATGTTCGACGAATACAAGGACGCCGCCTTCGCCGCGCCGCCGCTCCTGAAGCGGATGGTGCTGGCCGGCCGGCTCGGCCGCAAGTCGGGCGAGGGCTTCTACAAGTACTAGGACCCCGGACCGGCCGCCGGACTCAGGACCCATCGATGCAGGACACCATCCGCCGTCTGCTGGCCGACATCGGCGAGGATCTGGAGCGCGAGGGCCTGCGCGAGACGCCGCGGCGGGTCGAGCGGTCCCTCCGTTTCCTGCTGAGCGGCTATCGGACCGACATCGACGAGCTGGTCAACGGCGCGCTGTTCAGCGTCGACTACAACGAGATGGTGATCGTGCGCGACATCGATGTCTACAGCCTGTGCGAGCACCACATGCTGCCCTTCTTCGGCAAGTGCCACGTGGCGTACATCCCGGACGGCCGGGTGATCGGGCTCAGCAAGCTGCCCCGCATCGTGGACGCGTTCGCGCGGCGGCTGCAGGTGCAGGAGCGGCTCACGTCGCAGGTCGCGCAGACCATCGCGGACAAGGTCCAGCCGCTCGGCGTCGCGGTCGTCATCGAGGCCACGCACCTCTGCATGGCGATGCGCGGCGTCGAAAAACAGAACTCGGTCACCGTCACGAGCGCGATGCTCGGCGCCTTCCAGAACGACGCGCGGACGCGAGCCGAGTTCCTCGGGCTCATCCAGAGGCCTGGCGGCCTGGCTCCGCCGACAGCGTCGGGGCCGAGCCTCTTCGCCGGTCCGACCCCCGGATCGGGCTGAAGCCTCGCGGCGGCGCGGAGTCCGGAGGATCTGGGCCACGCGGATCAGACCGGGTTCGAGCGCGGCAAGGCTCCCGCCAGCGTTGGTAGTTCTATACTCGAAACAATGCGGTGGCAGTGCGTGCCCGGCGGCCTGACCGTCGCGCTGATGGTGGCGCTGGCGGTTCCGCTCGCGCAGGAGGCCGTGCGGCCGGGGCGAGGCCGCGTGACGACCGACGTGCGGTGCGCGGCCGACCTCGGCATGGGCGCGAAGAGCGGCCGGCGCTTCTGCGACGTCCTTGTGGCGCAGACCGCGGTTGAGAGTGTCGCGATGCTGATCCCGGCCCACGCCGGGCCGGCGACGCTGCGGTTCGACTTGCACAACCGGTTCGTCGTCACCGACGCGCGCCGCCCGCCCGCGGCGGCGTTCGAGCGCCAGGCGTCGCTCGTCGCGATCGTCACCGGTGCCGGCGAGACCCTCGTCCGGGCTGCCGTCACGCGGGAGTACCGCACGGTCGAGGACCTCTTCGATCGCATCACCGGCGGCGGGCGCGAGGGTGGCATGAAGGCCGTGGCACCCGGCGCTCCCGAGTCGGTCGTGGCGATCGTGCCCGACGGCATCGCGTCGGTCGGCATCGTCGGCGTGAGCGTCGAGCGCGTGACGGCCTCGGGCCGCGAGCTGCACGAGACGCCCGGCCGGCCCGTGGCGATCGCCAGCAATTTCAGAATCGAGTACACCCCCCGATGACGCCGACCCTGGATCTGCTCGTCATCGGCGCGGGCCCCGCGGGGCTCGCCGCCGCCATCGCCGCCTCCCGGCGCGGCCTGACCTGCCTCGTCGTGGAGAAAGGCGCGCTCGTCAACTCCCTGCTCCACTACCCGACCGAGATGGTGTTCTTCACGACGCCGGAGCTGCTGGAGATCGGCGGGTTCCCCTTCGTCAGCCCGCACGAGAAGCCCACGCGGCAGGAAGCGCTGAAGTACTACCGGCGGGTGACCGACGCTTGCGCGCTGGACGTGTCGCTACGCGAGCAAGTCACGAGTCTGATGCGACGACCGGACGGCAGTTTCACCGTCGTGTCCGTGCGCGACGGCGTCGAGACCGCGCGGGAGGCCGCGACGGTGATCATGGCGACCGGCGCGTACGACGTGGCGAACTGCCTGGGCGCGCCCGGCGAAGACCTGCCGCACGTGTCGCACTACTACCGGGAGCCCCACGCGCATTACCGGCAGCGCGTCGTGATCGTCGGCGGCAAGAACTCGGCGGCCGAGGCCGCCCTCGAGATCTACCGCGCGGGTGGCCGGGTCCTGCTCGTGCACCGCGGCGCCGCCCTCGGCGCTTCCATCAAGTACTGGGTCAAGCCGGACATCGAGAACCGGATTGCCGAGGGGTCGATCGCGGCACGGTTCTCGACTCGCGTGGTCGAGATCACCACGTCCCACGTCCGGCTCGAGGGGCCGGACGGGCAGACGCGTGAGCCGGCGGACGCCGTCCTGCTCCTGACCGGGTACCGATCGGACACCACGCTGCTCAGGTCGGCCGGCGCGCAAATCGACGAGGCCCTGAGCGCGCCCGTCTACGACCCCGCGACCTTCGAGACCTCGGTGCCGGGCCTGTTCGTCATCGGCGCCTTCGTCGCCGGCCGGCAGAGCGGTCAGATCTTCATCGAGAACGGACGCTTCCACGGCGAAGTCGCCGTCCGCACGATCGCCAGCCGCCTCGGGCGGCCCGTCGAAGCGACGACCTGACAGCCCGCCCGGACCGCCGGGCGCCTCCTCTTGACGGTCGGAAGAAGCGTCTCGTAAACTTCCTCTGGACAATCGAAAGGAAGCTCGAATGAGCCCCAAATCTCGCGACGACCTGCTGCAGGGCACGCTCGACATGCTCGTGCTCAAGGCCCTGGCCCTCGAGCCGATGCACGGCTGGGGCATCACCGAGCGGATCACCCAGTGGTCGGAGCAGACTCTCCAGGTGGGGCAGGGAACACTCTATCCGGCGTTGTACCGCCTCGAGCGGCAGCGGCTCATCGCGTCGACCTGGAAGACGACGGAGAACAACCGCCGGGCTCGCTACTACGAGCTGACTCGCGCCGGTCGCCGTCGGCTGGCTGACGAGCTGGCGTACTGGGAGCGGCACTCCCGCGCGATCAATCTCGTGCTCGGCGCGTCGATCTAGCAGGGGGGCGGAATGTCACCGGACAAGCGTGACGTCCAGGGGCACGCGGGCCGCAGCGACGGCCGTCTGGACGAGGAACTGCGTTTCCACGTCGACCAGCAGACCGGGCAGCTCGTCCGTCAGGGGATGTCGCCGCGAGCGGCCCGCCGGGAGGCGCTCCTGCGTCTCGGGGCCGTCGAATCCGTGAAGGACGAGGCGCGGGACCAGATGCGATGGGCCTGGGCGCGCGGCATCGGCCGGGATATCCGGTATGGCGCGCGTGCGCTGCTCCGGACGCCGGGCGCGTCGATCGCGGCGGTAGCCACCCTTGGTCTGGGCCTGGCAGCCTCGACGGCGCTGTTCAGCGTCGTCAACGGTGTGCTCCTCCGGGAGCTGCCGTACCCGGAGGCCGACCGCATTGTCCGTCTGTACCAGATGAACGCGGACTCGCCGGGCGGCGCGGCGCGACGGACGGGGAACGTGGCCGAACCGAACGTGATCGACTGGCGCGCTCGCACGGCGTCGTTCGAGGCGATTGCGCTGATGAATCGGCTGGGCACGGTGCCGGTGGCGAGCGATCGCCAGGCCGTTCTCGCTCGCGCCGCCGGGGTCTCGCGGGAGTTTTTCGAGGTTCTGCGCGTGGGCCCGGCCAGCGGCCGCCTGTTCACGGCTGACGAGCTCAGACCGGGCGGAGCGCCGGTCGTGCTCGTGAGCGCGGCGCTCCGGCGACGCGTCTTCGGCGACGAGCTGCCGTCGGAGGGCACGCTCCGCATTGGCGGGTCGATGTTCGCGGTCGTGGGCGAGATGCCGGAGGGGTTCGACTTTCCGGGCGGGACGGAGGTCTGGACACCGTCGGAGCAGCAGCCGCCATCGACCTCGCGCACCGCCCACAATCATCAGGCCATCGGTCGGCTCGCCGACGGCGTGAGCCTCGCCCACGCGCGGGCCGAGCTCTCCGCCGTGAGCCGGGCCATGAAAGTCGAATACGGCGACGAGACGTGGATGGTCGACGCCGCGGTGGTGCCATTGCTCGAGCAGACGACGGCCGGCGTCCGACCCGCGATCGCCACGCTCTTTGCCGCCGCGGTCGTGCTGTTCATCATCGCGTGCACGAACGTCACGAACCTCCTGCTGGCGCGCGATGCGGCGCGGGCGCCGCAGGTGGCGCTGCAGCTGGCGCTCGGAGCCCGCCGGTGGCGGGTCGTGCGGCAGCGGCTCGTCGAGATCTTCCTGCTCGCGCTCGCCGCGGCCGCGGTGGGCCTGGTGGCGGCGAGCGCGGCGACGCGCGTGCTGGTGCGGCTGGATCCCGGGACGGTGCCCCGGCTCGGGGAGGTGGGCCTCGACTGGACGGCGTTGGCGTTCGCGTGCGCGGCGGCCGTGGCGGCGACGCTCGGGATTGGGCTCGTGGCCGCGCTTCGCGGCGCCGATCGCAACCTCCGCGAGGTCCTTGCGGACGCCGCGCGGAGCACGACCAGCGGGCGTGGACGCGAACGGGCCCGCGAGTGGCTGGTCGTCACGCAGGTGGCGCTGACGCTCGTGCTGCTGTCGGGCACGGCGCTGCTCGCGCGCAGCTTCGCAGAGGTCCTGTCGGTCGATCCTGGCTATCGAACCGAGGGCGTCGCGGTCCTCAACGTCGCGATGGCGGCCCCTGCCGATCCCGCCGACGCCGGGCGCTCGCAGTGGGCGTTCCAGGAGGAGCTCATGGGCCGGATCGCGGCGCTGCCCGGCGTCACGCGCGTCGGGCTCGTCAGCGGCCTGCCGACCGGCGGCGGTGGGTTCTACCCGGACGGGCAGTTTCTGGAGATGACCCGTGTCGATGAACTCACCAGCATGGCCGACGTCGCGGCCCTGGGTGAGCGAGTCAGGGAACGGGCTGGCTCGGCCGGGTTCCGGGTGGTCGGGGGCGACTACTTCGCGGCCATGAGCATCCCGGTCCTGGCCGGACGCACCTTCGACTCGGGAGACACGCCGGATGCACCACACGTGGCCGTGGTCAGCGATTCGCTGGCCCGGGCCCGGTGGCCCGACCGGAGCCCGATCGGACGGTTCATTCAGTTCGGGAACATGGACGGCGATCCTCGCGGCTTCCGGATCGTCGGCGTCGTGGGTGACGTCCGCGAGCTGACACCCGAGTCCGATCCTGGCCCGCTGTTCTACGTGGACTATCGGCAGCGTCCCGCCCAGGCATCGCGCGTCAGCGTCGTCGCGTCGGGCGCGGTGTCCGACGTGCTGGCGGCGGCCCCGCGGATACTCCGGGAGCTCAACCCGGCGTTGCCCATCGAGATGCGAACGATCGAGGACACGTTCGACGACGCCCTACGGGGCCGGCGGTTCAATCTGCTGCTGATTGCCGCGTTCGGGCTCGCCGCGCTCGCGCTGGCGGTTCTCGGGACCTACGCGCTCGTCAGCTACCTCGTGGCGCAGCGGACGCGGGAGATCGGCATCCGGCTGGCGCTCGGCGCCGAGCCTTCGAGCGTCGTCCGCCTCATCACGGTGCGCGCTGTCCGACTGGCGGCCCTGGGCGTCACGGCCGGTCTCGTCGTGGCGCTCCTGCTCACCAGCCTCGTCCGCGGGATGCTGTTTGCGGTCTCGCCGAGCGATCCTGTCTCGCTGGCCGCGGGGGCCCTCGTTCTCGGCGGCGCCGTCGTGGTCGCCAGCTTCGTGCCGGCCTGGCGCGCGGCGCGCATCTCTCCGGTCGACACGCTCCGGGGCTAGGGCGGCCCTGAGCGTCGAGCCTGACCTGCGTTGACGTCCTCACGGTATCGCCAGGAGGGGCCGGCTTCAGCCGGCCCGCCCCTCAACACCCGACGACGCATGCTTCGTCAACCCAAGTGCCCACCGGGGGCCCGGACCCGATCACGCCGGGTCGCGCCACGCGTACGAGCCGGAGGACGGACGGAAGCGACGCGCCACCGAACTCGACAACGCCCTAGCTAGTGTACGGTTCTCGACTTGTTGGCGAGGTAGTCGAGCAGGACGTAGCGGCCGAGCGTGTGGGGCGTCGTGAAGTACGCCTTGCCGCGGCAGATCCGCGCGACGCGGCGCACGAAGGCCACGAGCTCGTAGTCGCGTGCGAGCATGAACGTGTTGATCATGATCCCTGCCCGGCGGCAGGCGGCGACCTCGGCGAACGTCTCCTTCAGCACGAAGGGGTCCAGGCCGAACGCGTTGCGGTAGATGGAGCCGTCGGGACGCGTGATGGCCGACGGCTTGCCGTCGGTGATCATGATGATCTGCCGCATGTCCTTGCGCTGGCGTTCGAGGACGCGGCGGGCCAGCCGCAGGCCTTCGCGGGTATTCGTGTAGTACGGGCCGACGCGGACGCGGCCGAGGCCCCGGATGGGCACTTCCTCGGCCGAATCGTGGAACAGGACGGCGTTGAGCGCGTCGCCCGGGTACTGGTGGCGAATGAGGTTGGCGAGCGCCATGGCCACGCGCTTGGCCGGCGTGAACCGGTCCTCGCCGTAGAGCACCATGCTGTGGCTGCAATCGAGCATGAGGACGGTGGCGCAGGAGCTCTGGTAGTCGCCCTGCGCCACCATGAGGTCGTCGTAGTCGAGGTCGAGGGTCCACGCGCCGGGCCCGCGCGCGTCGTCGGGCGAGGCGGGCCGCGCCGCGCCGCGCCGCACGCCGTTCAACAGCGTCGCGGCGGCGTCGAGGGTGAGGGTGTCGCCGAACTCGTACGCGCGCGGCGGGCCCCCGGCCTCCACGCCGGTCGCGAGCGCGCGCGTGTCGTGCCGGCCGGCGCTGCTGCGCCCGACCGAACCCAGCAGGTCGCGGAGCGCGCGGTAGCCAAGAAAGTCGAGCGTCTTGTCCGTCACCTCGAACCGGGCCTCGCCGCTGCCGGCGCTGGCGCGGTCGGGCTGCTGCGGGGCGGGCTGGCCCGTGACGGACACGTACCCCTGCTCGCTCAGCCGCGCGACGATCTGGTTGACGAGCTCCTCGAGCCGTTCCCGGCTCTCGCCGTCGCCCAGCAGTTGCTGCAGCCACTCGTCCGACAGCACGCCCCCGGTGAGCAGGGCCTCGAGGATCGCGTCGTGGAGCGACTGCATCGACCGGTCCTCGTCGCTCTGCGGGTCCCACGGGCTGTCGAACCCGCTCGACAGCAGCAGGTCGGAGAGCTTCGACAGCAGCGCCTCCAGGTCGAGCGCGTCGAGCAGGCCCGGGACGTAGCGCGAGTAGCGGTACTTCAAGGTGTGTCTCCGGCTCGCGCCTAGTTGTAGTACTTCTTCTTGCCGGGTGCGGCCGCGACGTCCTCGTCCTCGTCCATGAGCCGCTCGATCGTCCGCCGTTGCTCCTCGCGGGCCGGTGGCGTGGCGTACAGCCGGCCCTCGTCGGTCCGGCTGATCTTCTTGAGTGCATGCAGGCCTTCGAGGATGAAATCCACGACCGCCGCGCGCGCGGGTTCGGCCTCCTGCTGGCCAGCGCCCAACAGGCGCGCGAGGTCGTCGAGCCCGTCGACCGGCGCAACGGCCGCGAGCAGGGAGCCGGCCGACGCCAGGTCGGACAGGTCGAGCGTTCCGCCGCCCTCGAACCAAGCGATGACCGGCGCCGTTTCGCCGCCGGCGGCATGTCCGTCAAACACGCGGGCCACGGCCTGACGCACCAGCTCCCGCGCGACCTCTTCGGCCCCGCGGAGTTCGCCTTCGTACTCGAGCTCGATCTTGCCCGTGAGCGACGGCAGGGCCGCATAGATGTCGCCGATTCTCGGGACGACCGGCGCTTCGCCGTGGAGCAGCGCGCGCCGCTCGGCGTTCGACACGACGTTCTCGAGGGCCGTAATGGGCAGGCGCTGGCTGACGCCGGAGCGGCGATCGACCTTCGGGTCCGCCCGGGCGCAGAAGGCGATCTCCTCGACGACCTCGCGGACGAACCGCGGCACCTGCACCGGCGGCATCACCGACCGCCCGGATCGGCGATCGAGCCAGGCCTCCTGTGCCGTGATCGTCATGGCGTCCTGACGCGTGACGGGATAGTGCGTGCGCACTTCCGAGCCGATGCGGTCCTTGAGCGGGGTGATGATCTTGCCCCGGGCCGTGTAGTCCTCGGGGTTCGCGCTGAACACGAGCAGCACGTCGAGCGGGAGGCGCACCGGATAGCCTCTGATCTGGACGTCCCCTTCCTGGAGGATATTGAACAGGCCGACCTGGACCTTGCTCGCGAGGTCGGGCAGCTCGTTCACCGCGAAGATGCCGCGGTTGGCCCGCGGCAGCAGGCCGTAGTGCATCGTCAGCTCGTCGGAGAGCTCACGGCCCGAGCGCGCGGCCTTGATCGGGTCCACATCGCCGAGCAGGTCGGCAATCGTGACGTCGGGCGTGGCGAGCTTCTCGACGTAGCGCTGGGTCCGGGGCAGCCAGGCGACGGGCAGGTCATCGCCCTCGGCCGTCACGCGGCCGCGGCAGACGGCGCAGAGCGGGCGCAACGGGTGGTCGTGAATCTCGCAGCCCGACACGACCGGCACGACCTCGTCGAGCAGGCCCGCCAGCGCGCGGAGCAGCCGGGTCTTGGCCTGGCCGCGCAGGCCCAGCAGGATGAAGTTGTGGCGGGAGAGGATCGCGTTCGACACCTGCGGGACGACCGAGTCGTCGTAGCCGACCAGCCCCTGGAAGAGCGGCTGGCCGTTCTGCAGGCGCGCGATCACGTTGTCGCGCAGTTCCTGTCTCACGGTCCGGTCGGGCACGCGTCCGGCGTCGATCGCCTGTCGAAGCCCGCCGAGCGTGTCGGGAAGTACCATAATCTCCATACTAACAACATGCTGTCACGGCTGCTGTCAGTGACCGACGTGTCGGTCATCGCGCATCGCGGGGGCGGGCGGCTGCGGCCGGAGAACACCATGGCCGCGTTCGACCACGCGGCGACGCTGGGCATCGACGCCCTGGAATGCGATGTGCGCCTCTCGGCCGACGGCGTGCCGGTCCTGATCCACGACGCCACGCTCGACCGGACGACGGACGCCACCGGGCCCGTCGAGGCCCTCCGAGCGAGCGAGCTCTCCGGCGCCGACGCTGGTTTCCGCTTCGCTCCGGAGGCCGGGCACCCGTTTCGCGCCCGCGGCTTCGGGGTGCCGCGGCTCGAGGACCTGCTGACGCGCCATCCGACCATGCGGTTCGTCGTCGAGATCAAAGGGGACGGCGTGGAGATCGCCCGGCCGGTGGTCGAGACGATCGCACGCGCGGCCGCGCGCGACCGCGTCATCATTGGTGGTTTCAGCCAGGCCGTGCTGGACGAGGTGCGCCGGCTCGCGCCGGGTGTGCCCACGAGCGCGTCGCGCGACGAGATCCGGTCGGCGCTCTGGCGCACGCGTGTCGGCCTCACGCCGCGCGTCGGCGCGTTCCACGTGTTCCAGGCGCCGTACCATTTCCGCGGGCGGCGCGTCTTCGGGCGCCGGTTCGTGACGGGCGCGCGCCGCACCGGCCTGCCGATTCAAGCCTGGATCGTCGACGCCGAGGCCGACATGCGGACGCTCATCGCCTGGGGCGTCACGGGCCTCATCAGCGACCGGCCCGACATCGCCGTGCGGGTCAGGGACGGCGAAGGGCCGAGGGCATAGAGCCGAGGGCAGCGCGCGACCGCCGACGCGCCCCCCCGCCTGTATACTGCGCCAGAACCCCAGGAGGAACCCCATGTTCGTGAGAATGTTTGCCGTCGTGTCGGGACTGGCGCTGATGGGCGCCGGTGTGGCCGGGTTCGAGCTGCAGGGCAGGGGGGGTGCGCAGGCGCCCGATCCCGTCGAGGAGACGGTCCGGGCGCTCGTCGGCCGCTTCCAGCTCGAGAACTACAAGGCGACGATCAGGGGCCTGACCCGGTTCGGCGACCGGCGGGAGGGCACGCAGCGCAATCGAGATGCCGTCGA